>CDZJ01005243.1_pt1 | contig 20180 bp, 19 predicted proteins | sample 557391 | NCBI WGS metagenome assembly CDZJ01 (sample SAMEA3182111, study PRJEB8094) | gut metagenome | biome: human; feature: gut; material: Stool; isolation source: human stools | place: Canada | collected 2013-05-07 | reverse complement strand
CTTGCCGAACACATGTCGAAGCACAATTCACCGTATTCCAGTGGGGTGATCAAAGGCGTGCTCACTGATATGGTGGACTGCATCAAGGAACTGCTGCTCGACGGCAAAAGTGTGAAAATTGATGATCTAGCCATCTTCGGTGTAGGAATCCGCAGCAAGGCTGCCGAAACGCTGGAAGAGTTCTCGCTGGAGAAGAACATCACAGGTATGCGGCTCAAAGCACGTGCCACTGGAAACTTATCAACGACCAATCTGAAGCTCGACAGTCAGCTGAAGCAACAGACGGAGTATCAGAAACCGACAACGCCCGGAGGAGGTTCCGGGTCAGGCAACACTCCCGATCCGAAACCTAATCCGGACGAAGGAGACGAAGAAGCACCGGACCCGACTGTTTAATTCGTAATCTAAATCATACTAAGTTCTTAGCCTGTTTCGGCTAAGGACTTACTAAAAATCAATGTTTTTTTCATTTAAAATCAAAAATTATGAGTAATTCATCATCACGCTCCGTATGGAGCTTCATTATCAAAGTAATCATCACTGTCGCCACCGCTGTAGGAGGATTGATAGGAGTACAAAGCTGTATGTAGAACGATGCGGACCATTACACTGATTATCATTCATTGCAGTGCCACGCCGGAGGGAAAATCCCTCTCGGCGGAGGCTTGCCGACAGGATCATATCCGACATCGGGGATTCCGTGACATCGGTTATCATTTCTACATCACACGTGATGGGGAAATACATCCGGGACGACCGTTAGAAAAGGTCGGAGCACATTGCCTTAAGCACAATAAACATTCTATAGGAATCTGTTACGAAGGAGGACTGGATGCGGACGGACAAGCTAAAGACACACGTACGCTAGAGCAACGGGGATCGTTGTTAGCTCTGCTCCGTGAGCTAAAGAAAAATTTTCCAAAAGCGTTGATAGTGGGACATCATGATTTGAATCCTCTTAAGGAGTGCCCCTGCTACCCTTGTGTAGAGGAATATAGGGAATTATAAAGTAGTATCTGTAAGCACTCATTGCATAGCACAATGGGTGCTTACTTTTGTAATTTACATAATATAATCAATCAGAGTATCATACATAAATGCCCTCCTTTAGTATTTTTTCACGTAGAAATGAATCCATCTTGTCTCGCAAGCGAACAATATCGACTTTGCAACCTAACAGTTCTTCCAAATCCTGCTTTATACCAGCCAAAGCAAAGAATCCATGAAGTTGCCCTTCCACATAAACGTCAACATCACTAACATCTGTATGCTCGTTACGAGCAACAGAACCAAATATCCTCATACGCAAGATGCCATACTTAGATGCATTTTGTTGCATATAGCTTTGAATAATGTGATATATTCCGGTAATGTTTTCATTTCTCTTCAGTTAGTATCACAAAGTAAAGCCTTTATCACCAAATTTCCAAAGAATAATGCTTAATTACTCAAAACGAACTTACTTTTCTTGACCATAACCATATCCGTATCCATAACGTTTACCATAGCCATAATGCTTGCCATACTTGCCATAGCCATAGTAGTAACCATATTTTCTCTTCTTCAGGTCTACGCCATTAATAATGGTACAAAGATTAGGCAACTTCTGTTCATGGAACAACTCATTAATCAGTGTGTATTCCGCTTTATGCGTATAATCGGCACGGCATACGTATGCTGATAAATCCGCCACACGACCAATCAATAAAGTATCCGTTACCATACCGATAGGAGCAGTATCAAGGATGACATAATCAAAATTCTTCTTCAGAATCTCAATGGCCTTGTCCAGTCCATCACGTGCCAATAGCTCCGTAGGATTGGGAGGAACGGTTCCACCCGGAAGAATATACAGATTCCTATTCACATCAGATGACTGTACCAAACTCATCAAATCCATTTCCGGATTGGCAAGATATTGAGTAATACCTTTCTCCTTGCTCGAAAGATTGAAAACCTTATTCAATCCCGGTTTGCGAATATCAAGACCTACAATCACAACCTTCTTTCCCAATAAAGAAAGACTGATAGCCAAGTTAGCCGAAGTAAACGATTTACCTTCACCACTCACTGTTGAAGTCACGAGGATTACTTTTTTGTCATTCTGAAGCATAAACTGGATATTCGTTCGAATGTTACGGAAAGTTTCGCTCATCAGGTTATTCTGATTCTCGAATACGGCAATAGAACCATCTTTGGCATTCTTCTCATCCGTCAATGGGATATCACCCACAACAGGTACACTTGTCAGTTTCTCCACATCAGCACGACCTTCGATCTTGAACTTCGTCAGATCAACCAGGAAGATTACAACAACAGGTATCGCAATTCCTAAGACCAGTGCAGCCAAATAAATAACGCTTCGTTTAGGAGATACAGGAATAACATCAGCAATGGCATCATCTATAATCTTCGCATTGTTCGCAGTAGCAGCCAGCATAATGGCATTTTCCTCACGCTTTTGCAGCAACATCAAGTACAATCCCGCCTTTATTTCCTGCTGACGGGCTATACTCACATACTGCCGCTCCTGCCCCGGAGCATCACTGATACGACGCATATAACGCTTTGCTTCTCGATCCAAGTCAGCTTTAGTGATGAACAATCCTTGCAGTGTACCTTCAAGGGTAGCCTGTACATTCGCTTTCGTTGCACGAATACTGGTATCCAAGTTGATGATAGCCGGATTATTCTCTGTGGAAGTACGAAGCAAGCGTTTACGTTCAATAAGCATTTCATTGTATCGGTCTATCTGTGCGGCAAGAGTAATGTCTTTTAGACCAACATTGCTGGGTAATATCTCATATTCGTTATGACCTAAGTATTTCTTCAAATCTTCCACTAAGCTAATTTGCGTACGGTTCTCGACCTGTTTCTTTTCATATTCAGCATTACCGGTCAGAGCGATTTGTGCATCACTACTCAAATCTGTGATTCCTGCGTCACGTTTAAAGGTTTCCAAATCAGCCTCCGTACTTCCTAGTTCCTTGGAAATAATACTAATTCGTTCATCAATAAACTCTGCCGTTTTCTGCGCTATTTCATTCTTATCATTATTGGTATTGCGATTATACATTTCCAATAATTGATTGATAAAATCCTGTCCACGCAGCAAACTGGAATTCTTTAAAGAAATGGTTACAACAGAAGTTGTTTTCGAAGTAGGTTCAATAGACAAAGCTCCACAATACCCTCTAGCCACATTCATGGGGTGGCTGATAGTAGCTGTGATATGCCGCGTGTTCTGAACAGGACAACTCACTCCTTCATCATTTCTCTTCGATAAAGTAGAGTCAGCTGTCTGAAAAAAAGAAAGCGTTCCCTGATCAGTGGGAAGAATTGCAGGTAGCTTCTCAAAATATTTCCGAATTTCTTTATCTCCCATTTTAACATTCACGTCCAAACTTCCTTGTGGTTGTAGCACCATATCAATGACGATGTTCTTTTTTAGTTTCTCCGCTTCTTGTGGAATCATATTAACTTTTACCGGAGATGTCTTATACAATTCTTTAGAAGGGATTTGGTCCTCATCTTGATAAGTTATATATAGACTTAGATAGCTAACCACGTCTTTTACAAGTGTTTTTGAACGCAATACTTCAATCTCATTATCTATACTTTGTGAAGAAGTAATTAATCCGCTAACCCCCAACTCATCCAGTCCAGCTACATTGCTTGCACTTCCACCCTTCTTTTCGTCTTTAATTAGAACCGTGGCTGAAATATTATATACAGGAGTAGCAATATACAAATAAGCGTAAGCTGCGATCAGGCATATTATTGCCGCTCCCACAAACCAAGGCCAGTGAATCAGGTACTTAAAAAGTAATTCCTGAATATTTATTTCGTTGTCATCCGCTTCGTGCAACTTCTCTTTTGCAAATTCGTCTTTCATTGTTCTAGTATTATCTTAAGATATTATATAATAAACTGGCAATGGATATCAGGATAGAAGTGGCAGAAAACCACAAGCTCGTGCTGTTTCCAATATCAGAGTTACGTGCCTTGGCTTTGTTTGGTGTTACATAAACTATATCATTCTGCTGCAACCAATAATAGGGAGAAAGAATCGTCTCCGCTTTATTCAAATCCAATGGAATGATCTCCTGTTTACCGTTAGCATCTTCCCTTATTAATTTAATATCATCACGCAATCCATATACAGTCATATCCCCTGCCATGGCCAATGCTTCTAACAGGTTCACCTTTTCATTCGAAATGGTAAAGGTACCGGGACGGGCAACTTCTCCAATAACTGAAATTTTATAGTTTACCATACGTACTGTAACAATAGGAGTCTCTTTTATGTACGGTTTTAGCTTATCTATAATCATCTTTTCAGCCTGTTTCTTTGTCAAGCCACCAAGTTTCAATTCTCCCAGTACTGGAAAGTCGACTTTTCCTTCATTATCCACCAAATACTGTTGTAGCACAGATTGGGCGGATATACTTGTTGTAGACAAACCACTAGAAGTAGCTACTGTCAAATTAAATGGTGCCGCCAACTCAGGACTTGTACATGACACCACAATCGTCAACAAATCTTTAGGCATGATTTTTGCATCATATAGTTGTTCATTCTGAACTCCATACAATACAACTTCAGCATCTTGTAGGTAGGGCACCTTCTTGTAAGACTGACATGCTACAAACACAAAAGGCAGCAATAACAAACTCATCCATTTATTTACTTTTCTCATAACCATTATTTAAAAATATCTGTAAATTACCTTCTCATATTCCGTTATCACATGACGTATATCATAGCGTTCCATAGCAATGCGACGACTTTCATTACCCATTTGTATTTTTCGTGTAACATCAAGTTTAAGATACTGCATCATAGCATCGGCCAGACCTTTACTATCTTTCGCAGGAATTACAAACCCGTTTTTGCCTTCCACTACCATCTCACGGCATCCGGGAATGTTAGTCGTTATAATAGGTTTGCCCAAAGCACATGCTTCCATCAGCGAGCGATTCATCCCCTCATGATACGATGGCAATACTATTACAGTTCCAGACTTTTTCATTACATCAAGCGGTTGAGTGGAAAAACCAAGGTAGTTAATGCGCCCTGCTATCACATCCGCATTAATTATATCCTGGCTCACAGCGTTAGGATACGATTCGTCTACAGGTCCCAACAGACAAAAATTGGCCCTCACACTTTTTGCTTTCAACAGCTGGGCTGCCTCTACAAATTCCGTATAACCCTTGTCGTAAAGCACACGTGCTACCATAAGGAATGTGGTACACTTGTCATCTTCCACAGTTTCACCTTCTTGTAGCAATTGAGTGTCTACCCCCTCACCACCTTTAAGCAGTACTAGTTTCTCGACAGAAGCAATATGATACGTTATTAACGTGTTAAAATTTTCCCCATTCAGAACAAACACACGACAGGCATATCGCAAAGCAAAACGATAAAGCGCACGAGCTATGCAGCCTGTTAGTCCCCGCTTGGCAAAAGTATACCCCAAACCAGCCACTATCGCTACATTATGGATGCCTAAAAGCCGGGCAGCCAAAGTACCGTAGATGTTCGGTTTAATGGTATAATGAAATATCCAGTCCGGTCGTTCTCTTTGATAAATTCGTAAGAGACACAATAAGTAACTCACATCAGATAAAGGGTTCCGTCCCGTACGTTCTAAGTACACAGGTATAAAACGCACATAATCAGGAACAACTGTTTTCATCTGTGTTTTTTCATCCGTCGGTGCCACGAGCACAATCTCACATCCTTGTTCGTAAAAATGCCGAAAGACAGCTTCGCGAAAGTTTACCAACCCCCATATTGTATTATCACAAAAAAGAAGTTTCATTTTTTAGTTTTAGAAATAATAAAGAGTCATCCAATGTTGTATTTTACTATTAACTTGGTCTATGATTATAGCAGACAGGTAACTTAGTATAAACAGCATCCCAAAAATCAACAATGGATATCTAAATCCATAAATAAAGTCATGAAAGAAATAGCTACAAAAATAAGTATGGACAAACCACATACTAGTAGATCGTTCTCCTACTTTAAACAGAACTGAATTCAGCCATACAGGACGTTTTATTAATACAAATAAAATAATAAAACAACTAGCATATAATGGATTAAAAATGTTGGTTCTAATTAACATTCTTAGCCCAAACAATAGTAAAAGCAATATCCATCCCATATTATTGAGTGAAAATCGTCCTTGTATATTTCCTATTACTGAACATCTAGCCATTAACATTCCAATGGAAAACGGAAATAAGAAATTAACATAAACTATTGGCCAATATGCCCACCGATGCCCATATAAATAACTTGTACCATATAAATGAATCATATAACTAGTAATAAAATAAAGGCTACCAGTCCATAAAAATATCCGAACAGGTTTTATTCGATCTGCATAAATAAAAAAAGGTACATAGGTAAATACCAATAACAAGTAGGGAAATAGAAACCATATCTCAGCATTATAAGTTGTGTGCCAGCCTAATATATTTTCTATAATTTGTTTCAGACTACCCGGATATTGATCTGGTCCAACAATCCAACCCCCTAATGGAATAAACATTAGCAATGTAATCCAATAATGAACATACAATCTCAAGACTCTTTGTACAAAATTACGTTTCCCATTTCGATATGATATATATAATCCATATCCGCTTAATATCACAAAAAAAGCTACTGGATTTGTACATCTCGAAAACAAATACGTTAACGGAACATCTCCTATATACAGATACAATGTACACAAATTCACATTACCTATCTGATTAAATAAGTGAAGATATAACATAAATAGTATAGCCACCCCTTTTAATATAGTTGTATCTGATTTTGAAATCATTGCTATATCAAAGAATAATTCCTATAAAATGATAAAATATTCTCAACCCAACTATCTAGTGAATAATTCTCTTTTATAAACTTGGAAGAGACCTTACAGGACTCCGATAAATCTCCTGCCTGCATTACCTCCAACATACGTCTCTCTAAGTCTGCAACATTTTCTGATTCAAAGACAAATACAGAGGGATTATTTGCATTCCAAATTGTTCCAGAGATATCGGATTGAATGACAGGAAGGCCAAAATAGGTTGCTTCAGCAATTGCATATGAAAATGTTTCATGCTCGGAAGAAGATACAAAACATGAAACCTTCTGAAATAGATCATTGATATTTTCTTGCTGTTCAATAATCTTAAACCAACTATTTTCTCCCCCTAACTTATGTACAACCTCTTCCGTATCAACACCTTTTGTAACCCATATTTTAAAAGACAATTTTTGTTTCGACAATATCTCACCTGCATGATATAGCAAATCAATTCTCTTTCTTATATTACATGCACCCATGGCTAAAAAAATAAAAGGATTTTCATCAACAAATCGTTTCTCAAAAATTGAGTTTGTTTCACAAATTGGATGAATCCTTTCCAAATCAATTCCATTAGGAATACATTTTATTCTATCATGATTAAAACCATAAGAACAAACCAAATCAACCATTTCAGGGCATACAGAAATTGCATAAGTGTTTTTTCTACAATTCCAGCCATAATGCTGATAAAACAATAAATGCTGATATAATTGCTTTATTTTTGACGGAACGAAAGATAAATAATTATGTAAGTGCCAAACTACCGGACATATAGCACCGGCTTTCTGAATACTAACATCATAACCGTCAAAATGAGTATGGACTAAAACCGGAGATAGCTCATGAATAATTCTTTTTAGTTGTGACACAGCAAGACTTGATCTAACAACATCATCTGTAAAATATACGCTTCTATTTTTTTTAAATTCGTCGATCCAAGGAGTATATCTGCATTTATTGGGAAATACATAATGAACAGTCATCCCTAGTCGAATCAGTTCAATTTCTAATTTCTTTAAGGACAAAATAAAATTACCCTCGTATGGAGCAGCAAACTGAGCTGCACATATCATATTTTTCATGAATAAATATATTATATCGCATTGAATAAATTAAACCATTTTGATGCTATTCTATCCGTTGAGAATATCTTAACTTTCTCCACGGCTTCCTTTTGCAATCCCGATATATCGGATGTAACCATCAATTTAGCCAATATAGAAGCAAATTTTCGTTCATCAAAAGCATCTATCAAAAAACCATTTTTTCCATTATCAACTATTTCTGAGGCAACCACATACGAATCAAAGAGAATAGGTACGCAGCCAAAAGACATAGCTTCTATCAATGTCATAAGAAAACCTTCGTATTTAGAGGTCGCACAATATATTTTAGCCTTTTTGTAATATGGAAAAGGATCAGTAAAACCTGTGAAAATAACATTCCTACATCCAAGACGTTCTGCAGTTTGCTTTACTTCCAAGAGATCGGGACCATCTCCTATCATAATTAATGTCCAATTATGTAGTCCTCTTTTACTGATATCATTCCAGATGCGAATCATACTAATCGGATTTTTTGCTTCATTATCCATTCGTGAACAATAAACTACATAATTCGCCTTATTACTTTCAAGTTCTTCTTGTTTTGTAGGTAAAGGATTAGAAATTGATTCAAATTTAGTTATGTCAATATCCAAATGTAATCTCTCAATATCTTTTTTATATTTTGAAGAAAGAAAAACAACTTTATCGCTCATTTTAAACACTTTCCGATAATGCCTCTTTAAACAAGTCAGATATTTGAATTTGAACAAAGGCAAAAAGGCTAACTTTACTATTTTTTTCCATTCCCAAGTGGAGCACATAACCAAATGAGCATAAGTATCATACGAAAGCAAAGCTTTTGAATGAATACACGTCAGCTTCTTTATATTGTGATTATCAATATCCAAAAATAGATAAGACTCTCTGGATAACCCATACTGATTGATTATCACATTAATTCCTTTTTCATTCAATAGATTGTTATACCATTCTCTATTCACTTTGGAATATATACTAATTTCAGGAAAATAGTAACAATCACAAGGAGATGAGTATCCTGAATTCTCCTTTATAAGTACAATACTATAGACATCGTGCCCATTAATTAAAAATTCTTTAATTAAAGTATCAGTAACTCGTTCAATACCACCTTTTATAGGATTAAATTCATGTCTGGAAATAAAGGCTATCCTCATAAGCTATTTTTATTACTTTGATAAACATCTTTTAAATGAAATAGTAATCCAGCCAGATAAAAAGATAAAGCACATATACCTATTTTATCTATTTTATCTGTAAAAGGAATATCTGTACAAAATGAAAAACGCCAATAGTTTATAGCTGTGCGTATTTTTAGTCCTAAAGAAATATTCATATGATAAAGCTCTGAATAATACAATAAAGAAGCAAGTGGACTTTTCATACGAACTTGTATAATATGTGCAGTCAGACCGTCCGGCAAATAATCGCAAACATAAATCTTTTCATTGAAAAAATACAATTTATATCTCTGGGCAATCCGGTTCCAAACCAAAGCTTCCGGACAAAAGTGTTCACCGGCAAACTCAGGAAATGGATATTGTCGCAAAATATCTGTTTTATAAACCTCTGCCATATCTCCTGATATATGATACTTCATACTTAATTCCAAAGTACTTGCCTCCAATATATCAAATGATAACTCGCCACCAATACGTTCTCCCGAAGGATATGCACGAACTCCTGATACACCAGCAAACTGATGATTGTCTTTGATAGGTCCATAAAAAAACAGGATTCTTTCTATGGCATTTTTCGCTAAATAATCATCGCTATCAACTATGAAAAATAAATCACCGTTCGCCTCTTGAATACCTTTATTTATAGCTCTATGCTTCCCACCATTAGGTTGTTTAATATAACGCAAAGACATTTTACCTTCATCTAACCATGAAGCTACCAATCCTTCTGTATTATCCGTAGAACCATCATCTACTATCAACCACTCAAATTTCCTACACGTTTGTCTGCATAAGCTTTGGTATAAATCATTTAGAATATAAGCCCGATTATAAGTGGGAGTAAATACTGTTACCATAATTATTATATATTAAAAAAATCATTTACTCACAGCGTTATACACACTTATATATTGTTCTACCATTACCTTTATATCATACTTACTTGCACGTTCCAAGCATTTATCAGCAACTTCTTTATAATAATCTGGATTTTGCATCAGTTTTTCAATTTCCTCAGCCAACCGTTCAGAATCTCCATGTGGAAATAAAACTCCCGCACCTACTGTTATCTCATGTAAACCATCCACATCACTAGCAATAAAAGGCTTTCCCACAGCCATTCCTTCAATGCTAGATAATGATAGTCCTTCAAAATGAGAAGACATTACTACAACATCCGCAGCTTTTAGTATATTAGGAACATCACTTCGTACCCCTAAAAAGCGAACTATATCCTCCACCTTTTCTTCACTAGCTAACTGTTCTAAAAGTTCCCTTCTTTCGCCATCTCCAACTAGCCACAGTTCATACTGCTCCTTCGACAAGTATTTCATAGTCCGAATTAGAGTGTCCTGATCTTTTTGGTAACGAAAACCTGCAACCATTACAATAACCTTTTTATCTGCATTTCTCCGTAATGAATTATCAGGTTCCGCCTCCTTGAAATGAGATATATTCACTCCATTATAGACTGTACAAATATGTGTACAGCAATATCCTAAGTATTTTTTTAAATTTTCTTCTGCTTTGTCTGATATAGTAATTACCGTGTCATATTGATTATACATCCATCTATCAATCGGCTTATACCACCTCCAACCGCGTCTGCGGTTGGAGGTGGTATGCTCGGTCGTCACAAGGACGACCGAGCATACCACACTGCCCAAAGCTGCAAATAACTGCGGAGCAGTATTGTGAGTATGTATTATATCATATTTTCTCAAAAAAGAAAATAATTTTAATATATACAGAGGGTTATATACCGATCCCCCTTTAGAAAATTCAAAAATTCGTATTCCTTTTTTCTGCAAAGCAAGTTTAAACGATGTACATGTTCCGTCGAAAAGCAAAACATCAACCTGATATCCTCTGTCTTTCAATAAAGGGGTTATTTCTGTAACCAATTTCTCTGCCCCTCCAATATGCATTGAAGTAATAACTTGAAGAATTTTCATATTAATTTTTATACGCAATGAATTATATAATGAACACAAAACGGAAAAGTGTCAGTCCTAAAAAAATAGTGCCGATCCAAAGCCCTTGTCTTTTTACAATTGAGTGAGTAACTAAAGGATATAATAATACTATAGAATAAATAAACCAGGACAAATAAGCAAAACGATCACTAAAATTTGCTCTAATTACTAATATCCAAAACGTATTTGACAATAAATACATATTATAGAGATTACAGTAAAACACATCCCTATATTTTTTCTTATATATATAATAATATCCTAATAAAGCAGGAAAACAACTATACAAAATAAAATCAATACGAAAGCCGGCCTTATAATGCGTATCCATGGCATTTACCATTAAATAACTTACTCGCTCATCTGGATTTAGTTTGACCATATATGCCTCAAACAGATGTCCGATCATAAAAGAAGCTGGGATACTTATTAACCAAATCATGAAATATAGTTTTGTTTTATCCCAATACCGACTTATTAAATATGCTATTACAGGCAATAACATTGAAAAATGAATAGAAATTGTTACTATCAACAAAATAATACACAAATATATTTTATTGCGAAATGTCATAGCCAATAATAAAAACGACGAAGCAAGCCCAGCACGCATTGTATTGACTCCATAATTTACAAATAGAAAAGAAAGTATATAACCTAAAAATAATATTCCTGCAAACTCTTTTGTTATTGAACGGCAGAACACATATACACACAATGTATAGACAAAAGAAAAATATACAAAAAAATATTTCACAGGAAGAAAAGAAACTATCTTTTGGAAGTAATAGAAACCACTGTCTTTAAAATTCTCAGCCCCCACTACTCCTTGCTGAATCTGTAAATACCACATATAATAATATTCTCGATCAGCACTACCCCGCAAAACAGGGAAATATCCCATTAACAATACTACTAATACAAAGCACATTATGACCCATAGCGGGTTTAATGGGTGAACCTTTCCTCCTTTCATATAGTAATATAGGCTAGATACCAGTCCTATAAAGAAAAGTATATAAGTAATAGCATTCCAAAAAGCGCTATAATACGCAAAATCATTAGTAAGCATAGTGAGCTGAAAATGTGTTTAAAATAAGGTATAAAGTTTTTCTACTTCAGATGAATTATCAACTCTTTGCTTTTCCAAATTTTGCACATACTTTCTTTGCAGATTAGTATCCTTAAGCAAATCCTCAATACCTTGCGCTATCGCATCTGGCGCCATATCAACAATTGTTGCATTTATATGATCTTCAAATTGATCATGCACCGTAGAAAAATTTGTTACTACTATTGGCTTGCAAAGCAACTTTGCTTCATCCAATGCAATAGATTTTCCCTCAAACAATGCAGTATGAACAAACAGATCAACAGACTTTATATAAGGATAAGGGTTAGGAGTAGTTCCTAGAAATACAATGCGTTGCTCTACCTTTAAATCTTTAGCAAGTTTCATAAACTTCTGGGCTTCTGTCAAATTACCTATAAAATACCAACAAAAATCAATATCTCGTGCCTGTAATATGGTAGCTGCCAATATAGCCAAATCAGTACCTTTATTCTGGCATAAATGCCCAAGAGTTAAAAAACGGTATTTAGTAGTTTTAGGAAAGTAGACCATTTTACGACTCATCTGCTCAATAAACGCTAATGAAGAAATATTTTCCATCAACCTTATTTTTTGAGATACGAATGGAAAAACTCTTTTCAGCGAATCTACACATTTCTCCGATATTGTAAAAATGGCATCCACTTTAGGATAATACTTCCTATCTATCCGATAATAATAAAACCATTTCTCATAATCACTATGAAAAAATGTAATTTTAGTATGAGCTTTCAATTTGTCAACCATATAATAAAGTTGCTGCTGACCGTTATAATCGACAATGACATCATATTCTCCTTCAATAGTAGGATACAACCGAGATAACCACCATCCAGCGACAGCCTTATTATAAACAGAAAAAAATAGCCGTAAAAGACTACCGAAAAACAAATAAAATTTTCTACGTCGCAGTAAGCCAATCAATCCATGAATTCCTACAGATAATAATTCAATATCCAAATTGGTGATAATATTCAAATCTTTAGGCAGCAAATCCATTAAAATGCCACGAGGAACAACTATTAACAAACTAATATCATATTTCTCCCTATTAATAACATTCATCAGACTAACCATACTTTTGGAAACACCACCGGTCTCCATATTACCTATAATAAACAAAACGCTCTTCCTCATTAAAAATTCTCAGTCTATTTTTATCGTGCATTTATTTACATAATCACATTTTATATTTTATAATACGAGCCGGATTCCCCGCTATAATACAATTATTAGGAATATCTTTCACTACCACTGAACCTGCTCCTATTATTACATCATCACCAATAGTTATATCACCAATTATGACTACATTAGCACCAATATTTACATTATTCCCAATAATCGGACGACAATCATTATTCTCAGCCTTATTCCCAATCGTCGTATTATTTCGAAAAACGCAATTATCTCCAATTTGTTTACAATTTATAATAGTAGAAAATGTATGATAAAACATAGGATATTTACCTAATCGATCAACTATAATTACAAAATTAGCTACCTTAGGAGCTATTAATGTTAAAACCCTCACCCACAATTTCTTATCTCTATATCTATAATAAAATAAACTTCTAAATTCCTTATTATACTGCAACAGAAAACCCAATTTACATCGTTTACATTGAAAAATTCGTTGATTCCACATTTCAACATCTTGTGTGACTATTTTCCTAGGATACAATCTATATAATGAATAATGAAATATAAACTTCACTGAAATAAAAAAGACTCTAATACTTTTCATCTACTAATACCTTCTTTTATTATTTACTCAGCAGATTATAAATACTTTCCATGGTTTGTTCCACTCCCAAACGATTTGCTCTCTCTAATGCCTTTTGATGATAATATAATCGTAGTTCATCATCATCTATCATGCGTTTAACCGCCGCATATATACTATCATCATCATGTTCAATAAGTAAACCATATTCATTATTCTCTTTTAAAATTTCAATAGGACCACAAGTAGTAGTTGATATAACAGGAACTCCTAATACCATTGCTTCACAAATCACCAAACAAAACCCTTCATAACCAGAACAGTTTAATACCATATTAGCTGCTATTACATACGGAAAAGGATTTTTATGAAAACCTATCATTTCCACAATATCTTCAACCTCTAATTTCTTACGCAATGCTAATAACTCATCCCTCAATTCTCCATCGCCTATAATCTGAAAACGAATATCTGTATATCCTTCCATCTTCATACGATGTGCAAGTCTCAAAATCCTGTCTATCTTTTTTTGGGGGGTCAACCTTCCCAAAGTTACAATTGTCAAAAACTCATTATGCACTTCATACTCTAAGGACATCTTTAGAATTTTATCCCTATCAATAGGATTATAAATAACATCAACAGAAGATATTACATCAGGGAAACGTTGATGAAAAGCCTGCTTAGCATCCTTAGACACACATATTATACGATCCATTTTATTATATGCCTGTATTTCCTCTCCTTTCCGAAACTGATTCTTTTCATAAGGAAAATTTAGTAGATCACAATGTACCCAGGTTACATTTATCGCTTGAGGAGCTAAAATAGCATGCAATTTCAAAGGCATCCCTTCTAAAAAGCTAATTACTACATCATACTTTTTAGTTATTTTCTTTCTTAAGACATAACGCAACCAAGTATCACAACCTAGTATATTAGATAAACGATATGCTAATTTATAAGATAAACTATAGTTATCCCACAAGTAGAACTTAAACACTTCCTTCGGAACTTCCGGCTCTAAAACTCCTCTCGGCATCATTAGACAAAGATCTACCTGATACCGTAAATAATCAAAATTACGGAGTATATCTATCAATACTCTTTCGGCACCTCCACCGTTCAATGGACCATAAATAAATAAAAAAGAAGGAGTATTCATTTTTTTTCTAATGCAAAATTTAGGAAATCAATAGATACTTTAGTTAATTGCTGTAATCTATTTGTCACAATGTTATTCTTATACAAATCTGATTTTAAATCTATTTGATCAGTGTGCCCTATAACTCTATTATCCAATCCAAACATATTCTTTAAGCCCAATAAACGAGAAGCACGAGTCACTTCACTATAATATGCAAGAAAATCTTTTTGAAATTTAATAGAAAAAAGAATAGCATGAAAAGAATCTGTATATACAAACTTAGCATAATAGATTAAGTTAACCCATTCAATTGGTGAAATTACTTCTAATCTTTCATCTATATAAATATTAATCAAAGAAGAAGACGGAACAATGCCTAAGACTTTTATATTTCTATATTTCTCTTTTATTTTCTCAAATGCAGCACAATGTCCTCCCCCAGTAGGGGCATCTCCCAAAATATAACAAAAAATATACGGTTCACTGATTAAAGGCTGATTAATATAAGAAGAAAAATCTAGCAATATAGTAGGATCTGCCACAATTACAGGATCAATACCAGTCACATTTTTCACAAATTTTCTCGTAGTCTCATCACGCACACTAATTGCATCGAACTTTAATAAAAGTTTCTTCACTTTCTTTCTATTATAAAAAGGTGCTTTATGATGAGCTGAACAAGCAGCATAGCTGATACGTACTCCATCATACTGATCATAATGATCAAAAAAAGCGATTAGATTAGAAGAGTACAATTGAGTCCAAACCTGATCGCTCCCCGTTATTATTGCATCATACTTTAATACAAATAAAGGAAGCTTCTCAGCTTCTACAGCATGTGTATAAACGACATATTCTCTATAAAAGGATCGAAAAACTTCTATACGTTCATCAGAATTCACAAAAGCACATTTTACTTTTTTCCCAAAGAAATATTTTACTATTAAAAGATACAATTCATAAGATGAATAAGAAGTCAAAACGCCTACTATTTTTCTTAAAAAGGATACATGTTCCACATAAGAAGTACGCACAATTTCAGGCTCATGTCCCATCTTTTTTAGCACCTCCGATAAAGCAAATGCCTGCAAAGCCCCTCCATAATTAGTCGTACCATGAAGAGTAAAGATACCTATTTTCATATTTTAGATTTAATAAATGCAATTACAGATTTACGTTCTGAACTAGAAAAGAGTAAAAACCAATAAAATAAAAGAGACGTACTTCCTGTCATAATAAAAACTCCCACCATTCGTAACCATCCTTCAGGCAACTGAACGCTAATTAGACTTCCCCCAATAAAAACTAAAATAAAAATAAATATTATTGGTAGTATTTTCTTTTTCCACAAATCAAAGACATCTATTTCTTCTTGCTGTCTTTTAAGTATTACACTATTTACTATTAAAACAAGAAACATCACCCCACAATTAACTCCATAAGTCATATAAGGGGATATTCCCAAGTGTAATAATATATATAGCAACAATAAGTTTAACAAATAAATTGTTCCTCCTGTCAGACTAATCCATTTTACATTACCAGTAGCATATATAGGAACCATTATGGCCATATTTATATTCAAAAAAAAACTATTAACTATTGCTATTTGAGACAGATTAACAGCATATTCAGGAACTATATTTAACCATATTTTAAGTACAAAAGCCATTTCTATCACAATAGGAACAGTACAAACTGATATTAACAATGATGTAAATAATATGGCACGTGACAATAATAATGAAAAATCATTCATATTACCATTCGCATAACATTTGACCATCGGAGGTCTGAAAGCCGTCAGAACACTTGATGATAATACAGACAATGAACCAATTACTGTTGAAGCAATACTTGCAGCCGCATTAACTAAGACTCCGAAAAACATATTCATCAACATTGTAGTTCCTTGTTGCCTTAGCGTACTACACATATTTCCATATAAATCCCATCCGGAAAAAGATAACATAGGTTTTAATATTTTCTTATTCCATGCCTTATGAAAATGACATTCCTCAAAATGGCATAAACAATATATACGATAAATAAAAGCTATCAATATAGAAACTGCTAATACTAAAGCTGCATATAAAACCAATTTATCAATAGTGCCAATTAATAATAGATAAACAATTAACAACTTTAATACAACATTCAGCATCTCAACATAGGCATAAACACTCATCTTTTCATGTGCTATAATGCAAGCATTGTATGGGACTTGGGTAATATTTATCATTGTAGCTAAAATAGAAAATTGATAAACCCAATGTGCAGCTATCATACGACTTTCCGGTATCACTAATTTATTACAGAGAAACCAAAGTCCAATAGTTTCTGCTAAAATAAAAATCAAAATAGATATACCAATATGAATAATTAATGAAGAACTAAATGTCTCTTTTAAACGTAGTTTATTACCTACACCTAATTCATAAGCTAAGAAACGTGAAGTCGCTCCACTCATTGACGCATTCAAAAAAGTAAATATGGTTACAACTCCTCCTACTACATTATATATACCATAATCTTGAATTCCCAATATATTTAATACAACACGAGATGTATATAAAGACACTACCATATAAAGCAGCATCCGCAAATATAAGATCAAAGTATTTTTAGCTATGAGTTTATTATCTGCAACCACGCTTTTCACTTATAAGTTGTATTCCATTTTTTACCTGTCACATTTTCACGTCTCACTATATAATAATTGATAATATAATGTACAATTACCCAATATATCAAATCAATCAATAACATATAAGTAGCATTTATATAAACAGATAGTATATAATTGGTGAGTACAATAAACAATGAAAGTAATAACAAACTTACCATTACCCATCTAACGCGCATTCCTGTACGCAATAACTTATGATGAATATGATTTTTATCCGGTAAAAAAGGATTTCGCCCGTTGTGAACACGATTATAAAACACACGAACAATATCTAATACAGGAATAAGTAAAGTCGAAAATGCAACCATATTCAAATTATTATCAAATGGATTATTATTCAAGGTAGCCTCCCAAAAATGAAGCAAAAGAAAACTCAATATATATCCTAAAGTAAGACTACCGGCATCTCCCATAAAAAGTTTACGCCCCACCCCACTAAACACATTATAGTAGAAAAAGACTAGCACAACTCCCAAAGTTGAAGATGCTAAGAGAGCTTGAATATCTTGATTGGCAACGAAACAAATAATAGTGAATAAAGTTAATGCAATACAACTCAATCCTGAGGCCAATCCATCTATTCCGTCTATTAGATTAATAGCATTTATCACGTAAACCGTCAAAAAAACAGTAAGAGGCATTCCAATATATGCAGGTATAGAATAAATTCCCAATAGTCCTCCCAAATTATTAATCCATAATCCTGAAATAGGGAAAAGTATACCAGCAATAATCTGTATAATGAACTTATAACGGTATCCCACTCCTACTAAATCATCTGCAACTCCAATAAGATAAAGTATAGTAAGTCCGGAAATAAATAGTAAATATCTAGCTAATAATTCAATCCCATTCGATATATCAAAGTATTCACCCCTATTATGCCAAATAACTATAACTATACAAACTGACACTAAAATGACAGGAAAAAAAGAAAGACCTCCCAAACGAGGTACGGGAATCTTATGTACTTTCCTCTCATCTGGAATATCAAACAAACGCTTTTTATAAGAAATAAATAAAATGCGTGGTATAATAATACTAGTCAAAAAAACTGATAATAAAAAGATTACCCCAATATAAATACAATTCATTCTCACCAATTATTTCAAAATATGCTTGTCACTAATCACCTAATCTTAGATCAATATTATTCCCCAATACAAGAAAGCTGGCACACATCTTATTACTCAATAGATCTCATGCAATAAAATGATCTACCAGCTTTTAAAAGAAATCTCAAATCCATGTTTGTTGATAAACCGACTTATCAATAATCAATATAAGCCGCCGGATATAACGTAACATCCACCTGTTTAGCAGGAGGAACCGCAGTGCTTGCAACGCAATTGCAACCCATAGTGACTTCCCACACAGCGGTAACTGGTTGATATTGCTTGTTTTTCATACTAATAGAATTAACTAAACATTATTTTGATTACGGTATCCTATTTCAGACCTTCACATACTCTTTACAGACGGTAAGCAGATCATCTTTCAAAGGTGAAGCAGGAAGGGTCTCAAGAAGTTCCAAAGAACGAGAAAGTATATTGTCCCGTTTCAAATCATCCTCCCAACCGGCATACATACTTACACTATATCCCAACAGCAGGGCAAGGCATAAAGAAGCATCCTGCTCCAATGTGTTGCCACGCAGGGGATATAATTCATTCATTTCATCGTGAATGTCTTTATTTAATTGGGATAGGTCATCGGCATACAAATAACTGCCGGAACATTCGATGTGAAGTAAACGATGAGCCAAATTATGAAGATGAATAATTTTATCCTGTAATTCCATTATAGAAATATAATCCAGACTCGTCAGACTACGGTTTTTATCGGTTCAACATACCCGATAGGCATATCTACACACGCACATCCCAGCATATTCAAACGAACGGCAATCTTACTTTTACCATCCACATGAACCAGTTCACCAACTAATCCGGTCAGAGGACCTTTGATCACACGAACCTGTTCGCCACGAGCCAAAGGGGAGCTGTTCATGCTAACTGATTCTGCAGAATAATCAAGCATGAAACGGAAACGAGCCATCTGCTCGTCAGGAATTACAGCAGGACTACTCTCACCGCGCATCACCATGTAACGGCTGACAGTAGAAAAACTCAGAACTTCCATACGTTCCTTTGGATCTACATGTACAAAGACCATCATCGGAAGTAAAACGGAAGTAATCATCTTACGACGATCGCTCCATTGGTGGAGTTCTTGTTGAACAGGAATGAAATTCTCGATTCCCATCTTGTCCAGACGTTCGGAAACCTTCTTTTCATGGTGCATCCGAACCAAAGCTACATACCAGCGTTTTGAGTGTGCTACGCCTTCCCCTGTCCCATAAATAGGCCCAGCATTGAGTGATTTCT
>CDZJ01009330.1_pt1 | contig 21905 bp, 21 predicted proteins | sample 557391 | NCBI WGS metagenome assembly CDZJ01 (sample SAMEA3182111, study PRJEB8094) | gut metagenome | biome: human; feature: gut; material: Stool; isolation source: human stools | place: Canada | collected 2013-05-07 | reverse complement strand
GGGTTCGATTTGGAAAGGAGGAGCAGCGGCGTAAGCGCGCTCTGACTTATAAAATAAGTCGGAGCAAGCGATACAACGCTTGCTCCGACGTGGCACGCCCGAAGGGACTCGAACCCCCAACATTCAGAACCGGAATCTGACGCTCTATCCAATTGAACTACGGACGCATCTCTTAACAGCGCTCCGTTATTATATCAGAATCCTCCCCATTTGTAAAGAGGATTTTCCCCTGTTTTATTTTTCATTTTCCAGACGACGCCACCAGCATATCTTCACCGGCGGCTGGGCCTCTCCACACACTGCGGCTACCCAGCCCGCTCCCCCGTAAGTCCGGAACCAGAGGCCATCCATCTGCCGGGTTTCCCCTTCTCCCATCATCGGGACCCGGATGGACCGGATGGTCCCCCTCAATCCCTGCCCGCTCTCTTTGACCCGGCTCTCTTTCAGTGACCATAGCAGGGAAAAGGACCTCCACCAGTCCGACTGCCCTTCCAGCCAGGCCAACTCTTCCGGACCACAGACCCGGGCGGGCAGTCCGGGCCGCCACTCTCTGACCATCTGGATGTCTGCTCCGACCGGGGCGTTATCCAAAGCGCAGAGGGCCAGATGCCCGCTGTGGCTCAGATTGAATTCCAGCCCCTCCTCATGAGGAAAATAGGGCTTTCCGCCAGGTCTCCGGTCCAGTTCCGGCATCCGCGTCAGCCCCCGGCTCTCCCGGAGAGCCAGGGCCAACAGCTGATAGGCATCCTGCCGCTTCTGGATCTCCATGCCAAACAGTTCCACTGACCACCCGCCTCCTCTGTGCCATTGTACCATGTCCTTCTCAAGCAGGCAAGGGGGCTCACGGGGACCCCAGCATCAACAGGGGATCTGGTACCAGGCCCCAGTCTTGGACAAATCTATGAATAGGATATGGTCCGGGGGCCACAGTGTAAACAGGGCGATCAGGATGCCCATTCCCACCACGAGCAGAATGGGCACCATCCACTTTGCGCCATGGAAAGGTCCGGAAAATCGGGTGGAAAACCAGAAGCCGAAAACCATCACAGCCACAAAAATTGCAATATCCACCGCCATAGCTTCTCCCCCCAGGACTATGTGGTAGAGATAGCCTAGCAGCAGCATGAGTCCGCTCATGATCGGCAACGCCAACAGCCACGGTCTGATACCACCCGGCCTGCCACGGTTCAGCCAAAGGGCGGCAGCCAGATAGGGCCAGTATATCAGTTTGATATGCTCCCACAGGCTCTCATTGATTGGAGACAGCAGAGCCGTCACTGGGTTAGGCAGCCACTCATACAGAAAATGCAGCCCAGTCCCGGCCAGCATGGCCAGCAGGCAGGTCAGGATCAACGCGCGCTTGCCATAGAACATCTGGATCACCTCTCCGCTTCACCTTATGCGGAAGAAGAAGGATTTATTCTTCTAGATGGTATATTTTTTCTTTCTGGAGTCAAACTAGGGAAAATCTATTTTCCACGGGGTGTTTTTATGGACATGACCAATCAGGACTATGGCAAGCTGGTAAACGACCGCTCCAAGCCATCTCCTATGGGAAAAAATCTGGTATGGGCTTTTCTGGTGGGGGGCGCCATTTGTACCATTGGGCAGGGGCTCTCCAACCTCTATCAGAGCTGGGGGCTTGACAAAGACCAGGCGGGGACGGCGGTGTCTGTCACCCTGATCTTTGCGGCCGCCCTGCTCACTGGCCTGGGCTGCTTTGACAAACTGGCCAAACGGGCCGGAGCCGGTACCCTGGTCCCGATTACCGGCTTTGCCAACGCCATGGTCTCCCCAGCCCTGGAATTCAAAAGCGAGGGACTCATCACCGGCACAGCGGCCAAGCTCTTTGTAGTGGCCGGGCCCGTGCTGGTCTTTGGTATCTCTGCCAGTGTCATTTACGGCCTTATCTTACTTTTGTTCCAGCTGGTATGAGGCGGTAAAAAAGCTGTCTGTCCCATATGGGACAGACAGCTTTTTTACTCTTCAGCCCTCCTGGCGGGCCAGGGCCACAAGGGCACTGGCTCCGATGCGGTCGGCACCGGCCTCGATCATGGCCTGAGCCTGCTCAAAGGTGCGGATCCCGCCCGCCGCCTTGACGCCGATGTCAGGGCTGATATGTTCCTTAAACAGCTTCACATCCTCCACAGTGGCTCCACCAGTGGAAAATCCTGTGGACGTCTTAATAAAGTCGGCTCCGGACATGGACACCACCCGGCAGGCGGCTACCTTCTCCTCCTGGGTCAACTGGCAGGCTTCCACGATAACCTTCAGGATGCGGCCCTTGCAGGAGGCCTTTACCGCCTTGATTTCAGACAGCACGCCCTCCCAATCTCCTGATTTGGCCTGCCCCAGATTAATGACCATATCGATCTCGTCAGCGCCGTTGCGGATAGCGTCCTCTGTTTCAAAGACCTTTACCTCCGGGGTGGAATAGCCGTTTGGGAAGCCAATGACAGTGCAGATCTTCAGCCGGTTCCCCACATAGTCCGCCGCCTTCTTTACATAGCGTGGCGGGATACAGACAGAGGCGGTGGAATAGGCCAGCCCCTCGTCACAGACAGCCTTCACCTGTTCCCAAGTGGCAGTTGTGGTTAGGATGGTATGGTCCACCCGGTTCAAAATTTCCTGATGCTCCATCGGTTATGTTCTCCCTTACAAAAATCGGACTTGGTCCGGACAAATATCTCGCCGTCCCATTCTATACCAGTATACCCGATTTTGTCCAGCCTTAATTCGACCTTATCCGAGGATTCCCCGTTTCCAGTGTCAGCGGCTCACACACCGAGGGCGGCCTTCAGCTCCTCTACCCGGTCCAGCTTCTCCCAGGGCAAATCCAAGTCGCTCCGGCCAAAGTGACCATAGGCGGCTATCTGCCGGTAGATGGGCCTACGCAGGTCCAGGTCCCGAATGATGGCGGCGGGGCGCAGGTCGAAAACCCGCCCTACCGCCTCCTCCAGCCGGGCGTCAGAGAGGGTGCCGGTGCCAAAGGTGTCCACCCGGACGGAAACAGGACGGGCTACCCCGATGGCGTAGGCCAGCTGGATCTGGCAGCGGCGCGCCAGTCCGGCAGCCACCACGTTTTTGGCCACCCACCGGGCGGCATAGGCGGCGGAGCGGTCCACCTTGGTGGGGTCCTTGCCGGAGAAGGCGCCGCCGCCGTGGGGGGCGGAGCCGCCGTAAGTATCTACAATGATTTTCCTACCGGTGAGTCCGGAGTCCCCCTGAGGTCCTCCTACCACAAAGCGGCCGGTGGGATTGACATAGATCTTGGTGTTCTCATCCATAAGCTGGGCGGGGATAATGGGTTTGATGACCAGCTCGATCATATCCCGCCGGATCTGCTCCAGCTCCACCTCAGGGCCGTGCTGGGTGGACACCACCACCGCGTCCACCCGGACGGGCCGGTTGTCATCGTCGTACTCCACGGTGACCTGGCTCTTGCCATCTGGACGCAGATAGCTCGCCTTCCCCTCCTTGCGAACCTTTGTCAGCTGCATGGCCAGCTTCTGGGCCAGGGAAATGGGCAGCGGCATCAGCTCAGGCGTTTCATCACAGGCGTAGCCAAACATCATCCCTTGGTCGCCGGCGCCATTATCCAGCCCGTCGTCCATGGTGCCCTCCTTGGCCTCCAGCCCCTTGTTTACCCCCATAGCAATGTCCGGAGACTGCTCGTCAATGGAGGTAATGACGGCACAGGTGTCACAGTCGAAGCCAAATTTGGCCCGGTCATAGCCGATGTCCTTGATTACTTGACGAGCGATCTTGGGGATATCCACATAGCAGTTAGTGGTAATTTCGCCCATCACATGGACCAGCCCCGTGGTCACGGTGGTTTCACAGGCCACCCGTGACATAGGGTCCTGCTCCAGCATAGCGTCCAGCACCGCGTCGGAGATTTGATCACAGATCTTATCGGGGTGTCCTTCGGTTACAGATTCAGAGGTAAACAGTCGCTTTGCCATGATATTCTTTCCTTTCTTTCGTTCCCCTTGGAGTACAAGGGCCTGGGAGGATGAAAAAACGCCCCGCGGCAGGCGGAGCGTTGCAGTTTGGCTTGCATCCTCATCTTGCGATACTCTACCGCCGGATTTGGCACCTTGCCAGAGGCAGGTTGCCGTGGTTTCATAGGGCCGGTCCCTCAACCACTCTTGATAAGGCTATTTAGTTTTACTGATTGATTATATCAACTTTTCTCCCGTTGTCAACTGGTTTCCGCAAATTTCTCCGCAGACCTGGTCCCTTGACCTATCAGCCCTCCAAGGAGTGGCGGCGGGTCAGCACTGGGTTGACCCCCAGCTTTTTGCCGTTCTCATACAGGTAGAAGCCGGCCCCGCTCTTGCGGCCCAGATAGCCGGCGGTGACCATCTTACGAAGCAGCAGGGAGGGGTGATACTTGGCGCCGATCTCCTTGTCCATCACGTTCATCACGTTGAGCAGGATGTCCAATCCAATCATGTCCGCCAGCTCCAGGGGACCCATGGGGTGGTTACAGCCCAGCTTCATGCCGTTGTCCACGTCCTCCACCGAGCCGATAAAAGAGCCCACGATGACACAGGCCTCGTTGAGCATGGGCAGCAGGGCCCGGTTGACGATAAAGCCGGGCTTGTCATCGGCCAGAATCAGGGTCTTGCCCATTTTCTCGCCCACCTCCTTGATGTCCTCCAGCACATCCTGGGCGGTGAGCAGGCCGAAGATGACCTCGCACAGCTTCATCTTGGGCACTGGGGAGAAGAAGTGCATCCCCACCACCCGGGAGGGACGCTTGGTGGCGGCGGCCAAGGCGGTCAGAGAGATGGAGGAGGTGTTAGAGGCAAAGATGGTGTGGTCTGGGCATATCTCCTCCAGCTGGCGAAAGACCGCCTGCTTGGCCTCCAGGTTCTCAAAGATGGCCTCCACCACCAGGTCGGCCTCCCGCGCGGCGGACAGACGGGTATCGATCTTCAGCCGACCCATGCAGTCCTGAAACTCCTCCTCACTCATGGTTCCCTTTTCCACCATGTGCTTCAGCCGGCTCTCAATGCCCATCTGGGCCCGCTCCAGCGTCTCCTGCCGCTGGTCATTGAGGATGACATGATAACCGCTGGTCATAGCAGTCTGGGCGATGCCGCTGCCCATCAGGCCAGCTCCCACCACAAAAATATTCTGGATTGCCATATAAAAACTCCTTTTTCATCCGTATTTCAGTTCCGGACTACTCCCGCCCTTCCAATTACGGGAGGTCCAGGTTCTTGCGGGCCCTATCTTAGCATAGCAACTGTCGCAAGTCTTAGCATAAATGGCCATAAAATATGCAAATATTGTCCTAAAAATATTGATTGGGATGGCTGACAGCCATCCCAATCGGTTTTCCGATTTTTTCGCTCTTTTTTAATAGCGGTTCAACTGAGCCGAACCGTCGTCCGCCCCCTTCTGTATGGCCCTGACCACGGCGTAGTATCCGTAGTCCTGATTGACCTGGACGTAAAACCGCTCCCCCACTTTTTTGCCCAGCAGAGCCGCCCCCATGGGAGATTCCTTACTGATAAGCCCGTTGAGCACGTCCTGGCGGACCGTAGTCACCACCTGCCAGCTCTCTTCCTCCCCGTCCTCCTCCAGATAGATGGTCACCTTGTCGTACAGCCCCACCGTGTCTGGAGCGGAACGGTCCTCGATAACACGCGCCGTCTTAATCATATTTTCCAGATATCGGATGCGGCTCTCATTTTTGTTTTTCTCCCGCTTGGCCGCCTTATACTCGAAGTTCTCGCTCAAATCGCCGAAGGAGCGGGCCACCTTTACTTCCTCCAGAAGCTGTGGCCGGAGCGTGACACGGCGGTAGTCCAGTTCCTCCCGCATTTTTTGGATATCCATTTTGGTCAATTCATTATGCATGACAGGTCCCTTCTTTTCTTCCCGATTCGGGTACTCTGTGACAGCCCCTATTTATTTTTATTGAAAAAGCCATACAGCGTCAGGAGCACAGCGGGGATGGGCAATAGAACGCCCAGCACCGCGAACAGGGCCGCCTGATCCACAACTCCAAACAGATAACACCATACGCCAAGGAGCAGAAGAAAGATCCCCATTAACATCTGCTTCACCTATAGCCCCCCTGTTCCATGTCCTGCCGTTTCAGGCCTCCCAGCCCGCCAGATAATCCCTCTGCTCCTGGGTCAGCTCGTCGATGGCCAGCCCCATGGCAGCCAGCTTTACCCGGCCGATCTGGTCGTCGATCTCATCCGGGACATTGTACACCTTCTTTTCCAGCTCTCCCCTGTGCTTCGCCAGCCACTCCAGGGACAGGGCTTGGACGGCAAAGGACATATCCATGATCTCCGCCGGATGGCCGTTCCCGGCGGCCAGGTTGACCAGCCGCCCCTCGGCCAGCACATTCAGCGTGCGGCCGTCGGGCAGGCGGTAGCCCCGGATGTTGGCCCGGCGGTCAAACCGCTCCGCCGCCATCTCCCCCAGGGCCGCCACATCCACCTCACAGTCAAAGTGGCCGGAGTTACACAACAGGGCGTTGTCCTTCATGACCTGGAAATGGCGCTTCACGATGATGTCCTTGCAGCCGGTGGCGGTAATAAACAGGTCACCCAGCCGGGCCGCCTGATCCATTGGCATCACCCGGAAGTTTTCCATGGTGGCCTCCAGCGCCTTGAAGGGGTCCACTTCACAAACGATGACGTTTGCCCCCATGCCCTTGGCCCGCATAGCGATGCCTTTGCCGCACCAGCCGTAGCCCGCCACCACTACCGTTTTGCCCGCCACCATCAGGTTGGTGGTGTGCATGATGGCGTCCATGGTGGACTGGCCGGTGCCGTATTTGTTGTCGTAGTAGTGCTTGGCCTTGGCATCGTTCACCGCCATCATGGGGCAGGGCAGAATGCCGGCCCGCTGGCGGGCGTACAGTCGGTGGATGCCAGTGGTGGTCTCCTCACAACCGCCGATCAGCCGCTCCCCATACTGGTTGCACCTGTCCCCCAGCAGACTGATGAGGTCGCCACCGTCGTCCACAATCAGGTGGGGGCGGCACTTCAGGGTTTCCACCAACAGATTCTCATACCCTGCCATGTCCACCCCATAGACTCCATAGGTGTCCACGCCCAGGTCCGCCATGGCGGCGGCTACATCGTCCTGGGTGGACAGGGGGTTACAGCCGGTGAGATGGACGTCAGCTCCCCCCTCCCGAAGGACCAGGCCCAGGTTGGCGGTCTTGGCCTCCAGATGGACAGAAACAGCGATGGTCAGCCCGGCAAAGGGCTTTTCCCGGCGGAACCGCTCCTCGATGCCGGACAGGGCAGGCATGAAATCCCGCACCCAGCGGATCTTCTGACGGCCAGATGGGGCCAGGGACATATCTTTCACGATGCTCATGGCATTTCCTCCATATCCTTGTTCTCCGGCCTATTCTATCACACTTTTATTCCCGGCAAAAGGAGATTTTTCTTTTCCGCTATTTGTTTACACTTTGGACGTAGACATTTCTTCTAAAAACGGTTACAATGTCTTTTATCTGACATCCAACAGGAGGAGGGCTTCTTCATGAGAGCCATATCCCGCGGCTTGAGCCGATTCTGCTACAACCATCCCAATCTGGGCATTCCCGATCTAATCAAGTACATCGCTTTGGGCAATGTGTTTGTCTATATCGCAGATATGCTGACCAACGGATGGGTCTCCATGTTCATCCGGTTTTACCCCGAGCTCATCCTTCAGGGCCAGGTGTGGCGCCTCGTTACCTTTATTTTTTCCCCCCTGAGCGTGGGCGGAGGGTTCTGGGGCCCCTTCTTCTTTGCCGTTACCACCTATTTTTACTACTGGATCGGCTCCTCTCTGGAGCGTCAATGGGGCTCCACCCGATTCACAGTCTTTTATGGCCTGGGCGTGCTGCTGAACGTTGTAGTAGGCATCGTCACCTATCTGCTGATGCCCATAACTTCCAACCTGAGCGGCTATTATTTTGAAACCGCCACGATGTATTATGTGAATCTCTCCATGTTCTTTTCCTTTGCCACTCTGTACCCGGATATGCAGGTGCTGCTCTATGGCATCATTCCGCTGAAGGTCAAGTGGCTGGCCTGGCTGGACGCCATATTCTTTACCTACGACATCTTTGGCTACCTGACTGGCCACACACCCCTGCGGGCCCTTCTTCCCGTTATTGCCATCCTGAACTACCTCATTTTCTTCTGGGAGGACCTGATGTCCGTTCTAGGCCGAGGCAGCGAGCGAATCCGCTACAGGACCTCCCCCCAGACCATCAACTTCAAGAAGGCACAAAAGGATGTAAAAGAGCGGAAGGGATATCTCCACAAATGTGCCGTCTGCGGCCTGACCGACGCGGACGACCCCAACATGGAGTTCCGCTACTGCTCCAAGTGCAACGGCTACTACTGCTACTGCATGAAGCACATCAATGACCACACTCATGTGCAGTGATGGCAGCCATTTTTGTCCAAAAATCAAGAGGGGCGCCCTACGGGGTGCCCCTCTTAATTTTATTCAGTTCGCTGCTCTATCCTGCGGTACAAGATAGGCACGTCATAGCCAAATGTCCGCTTTCCGTTAACTTCCATCGTCTCAGATACCGCTAAACACTCCGGAGAAAAGCGTTCAAACAAAGTAAATTTAAGCACAGGAGTGAACATACTGACACTGCCGCCCTCCCAAATGTCACCCTTTTTCTCATAGAGGGCCGGACTAAATTTGTCTGAACACTTCAAGCTGCTGTACTCTATCTCATCCATCTCCTGATAGGTGAAGTGCTCCTTTTCGCAGCCCTCTGGCAGTTCATAAGAAGTCAGCTTGACCCTATCGCCCTCCTCTGTGAATAGGAACAGGTGAGGGGAGGCATGGGTCTTTCCTTCTACCGTGTAGTAACTCTCCTCCACTAAGAAAACGCCCTCAAAGTTTTCCGGAAGGTTCCTGATCTTGCTGTTGCATACGGTATTGATATGCTGGGCAAAAGGAAATTGGAGGTCCCCCTTACGCCGCATTTCCTCGAACTGCTGGGCGTTATCAAAACTTCCAGATAAAAGGGTCAAAAATTCATCCAACTGGTCCATATAAGCTCTCCTTTTGAAAATATCGGAATCCAGCTCCTGTCTGGTATCTGGATCGGCCCCTCCACACAGAAGAAGTCCTGTAAGGGGCCTTTTCTTTTCTGTCCTTGGGCGAAATAAATATCCGCCCTGCGGAAATTCTCCGCTTCGCTCCAAATTTACGGCCTATCGGCCGCCCCATCCCCGATGGGGCCCCGGCGAGGGGGCGGCTCATCCCCGCGCCACCGCTTCGGCCACGCGAATACCGTCCACCGCCGCACTGACAATGCCCCCCGCATAGCCCGCCCCCTCGCCACAGGGGTACAGGCCATGGAGAGGGGACTGACAGCCCTCATCCCGTAAAATGCGGACAGGAGAGGAGGAGCGTGTCTCCACCCCGGTCAGCACCCCATCTGGTACAGAGAAACCCCGCAGCTTTCGGTCCATCAGGGGCAAGGCATCCCGCAGGGTATCCGACACAAAGTTGGGTAAACAGCCCTCTAAATCAGTCCAAGTCACTCCAGGCTGATATGTGGGAAGAATGGCGCCAGGGCCCTGTGAGGGCCGCTTGTGCAGAAAATCCTCCACTCGCTGGGCAGGGGCCCGGAAGCCTCCACCCCCCAGTTGGAACGCCGCCTTCTCCCATCGCTCTTGGAACCAGACTCCAGCCAGCACATCCGCCTCTGGAAAGTCCTCCGGCCCTACTCCCACTAACAGTCCACCGTTGATATTGGCCCCATCCCGGGCCCGCAGGCTCATACCATTAGTGACCACGCCTCCCTGCCGGGAGGCGGCCGCCACCACCTGCCCACCGGGGCAGACACAGAAGGTGAAAGCCGACCGGCCGCTGGGCAGGTGGCAGGCAAGTTTGTAATCCGAGGGCGGCAGCTTGGAAAAGGCTGGGCCGTACTGCTGGCGGCTCACCGCCTGCTGGTCGTGTTCGATGCGCACCCCAATAGCAAAATTCTTTTTCTCCATGGGCACCCCCGCCTCCTTTAGCATGGCAAAGGTATCCCGTGCGGAGTGGCCAGGGGCCAGGACCAGGGCGTCAGCAGGCAGGCGATAGGGCCCTGTCGGGCCCTCCACCCGTATGCCAGCCAGGACTCCGCCGCTGACGGTCAGTCCAGTCAACCGATGGCCAAACCGGACATCACAGCCCAGGGAAATAAGCTCCCGGCGGATATTTTTCACCACCTGGCGCAAAATATCGGTTCCGATGTGGGGTTTATGGGAATACTTGACATCGGCGGGGGCCCCCGCCTCCACCAGCACGTCCAGCACAGCGGAGATGCGGGGATCGTGGGTCCCAGTGGTCAGCTTCCCGTCGGAGAAAGTACCGGCTCCCCCTTCGCCAAACTGTACGTTAGACTCCTCGTCCAAAATTCCAGTGTCCCAGAAAGCCCCCACGTCCAGGGTCCTCCGGTCCACATCCCGCCCCCGCTCCAAAATGACAGAGGGAATACCGTTGCGGGCCAGAAACAAGGCGGCAAAGAGTCCCGCCGGGCCCATGCCCACCACTACCGGAGGAAGGGCCGACTTCCGTCCCACACCGGGGAAGGCGTAGGGTTTCCGCTCTGTCAGAGAGATGTTTCGACCGGGGGCGGAACGGACCAGGGAAGCCTCGTTGGCCATGGACAGCTCCACGGTATAGACATAGTGGACATCATCTTTCCTCCGCGCGTCAATGGACTGGCGGACGATGTCCAGCTCCCCTAGTGCCCCAGGGCGCACACCCAGCGTCCGGGCCGCGCGCTTTCTGAGCTGATCCAGGTCCCCGTCTACTGGCAGGGCCAGCCCTCCGATCCTTATCATCTCAATCACCTCTTTTCAGAGTATTGTATCACAGCCGGCGGCAAAGCGGAAGTTTTGGATCGCTCTTTTTCTCCTTTTCCTCCGCCTGGAGCTCGCATCCCGCCGCTCTGCCCAGAAGAGCGAATCCCCGTCTTTTTCCCAGAATTTGTCGAAATATGTTGAAAAAAGCAGTTTTTCCCATTTATTCTCTTTTTATGCCCCCGTGCCGAGGAAAAATCGCCGCATTTGTACCGGGGGGCCGACCGTCAGCAGAATACAAAGAAAATGGAGGCAATGAAAATCATGGCAAGAAAAACTGTGGAGCGCAATATCTCATACGATGACGCCCGGGATCTGTACTACGTCAGTATGGACCTGGGCCGTGATGAGGAGGGCAGGCGGATCAAGCAGTACCGTACCTTTCCCACCCTGACCGCCGCCCGGGCGGGACTGCGGGATTTCCTGGCCCATCGGGATCAGGAGCGCCAGACCCCCCGGCATCAGCTCACCCTGTCCGAGTGGCTGGAATACTGGATGGACACCATCGTGCGGCCCAATCGGGCGGAAACCACGGTGTATTCCTATCAAAAGATCATTGACAATCACCTTGGCCCAGCCCTGGGGGATATGCCCCTTCTGAAGCTGACGCCTAAGGACATCCAGCAATACTATACCCAGGTACAGCGGGATAACAGCCTCTCCTCCAACACCATGCGTCGGCACCACGACCTTCTTTCCTCCTCCCTGCGGACGGCGGTACGGCAGGATATGCTGCTGGTCTCTCCCATGGACCGGGTGGAGCCCCCCAGGTCCAAGCTTTATGAGGCGGACTTCTACACCCCGGAGGAGCTGAAACGGCTCTACGCCCTCCTCCCCGGCCACCGGCTGGAACTGCCTGTCAAGCTGGCGGGCAGCCTGGGTCTGCGGCGGGAGGAGCTGTGCGGTCTGAAGTGGGAAAATGTAAACTTTCAGCTCCGGGTCATCTATATTCGGGAGGCCCGCACCGCCTTCGGCGCCACCATCATCCAAAAGGAGACCAAAAACCGCGCCTCGGTCCGCACACTCTATCTCCCCGAAGATATCTTCCGGCTGCTGAACCAGGAGCGGGCGCGCCAGAACGCGCTCTTCCGCGGGCGGGAGGAGCCTGGCCATGTGGTGCTGGACCACAAGGAGCTGCCCTACTCGCCCAACGCTCTGTCCCTGGCCTTTACCCGCTTCGTGCGAAAAAATGACCTGCCTCGGGTCACCCTCCACGGCCTGCGCCACTCCTTTGCCACCATTGCCTCCTTCCAGGGCGTGTCCCTCTTCGATATCGGCAAAGCCCTGGGCCACTCCACCCCCGCCACCACTGGCCGCATCTACACCCACCTCATTGACCGCACCCATGAGGAGACTCTGATGCGGGTGTCGGACGCGCTGAAATAACCGTTGTATTCCCTCTGGATTTGCGGTATCATTTGAGAGAGAGGAGGGAGTGTCTATGCGTATTATGGCCATTGACTACGGCGACGCCCACACCGGCGTGGCCATCTCTGACCCCACCGGACTTCTGGCCGGGACCACCACCACCATCCACAGCCGGAAAAACGAGGTGGTGCTGGAGGAGCTGAAAAAGCTGGTGGATGCCTACCGGGTGGAGGAGCTGGTCATGGGCTTTCCCCGGAATATGGACGGCACCGAGGGCCCCAGGGCCCAGCTATACCGGGACTTTGCCGGCCAGGTGGAGGAGGTCACCGGTCTGAAGCCCGTCCTGTGGGACGAGCGGAGGACCACCGTGGACGCCCACCGTATCCTCTTCGCGGCAGGCCAAAACGCCAAAAAGCGGAAAAAGACGGTGGACGCCGTGGCGGCCTCCCTGATCTTGGAGGGCTATCTCAACTTCAAACGCATGAACCGGCAATAGCCGTTCAGATAGATAGGGGGAAAGAAATATGTACGGTATCAATGTGATCTACACCATGAAACCCGGCAAGCGGGATGAGTTTCTGGCCGGAGTGGCCGCCAGCGGCGCTCAGGCGGCGGTGCGCGGGGAGGAGGGCTGTCTGCAATACGACTATTTCACCTCGGTGGATGACCCGGACAAACTGCTCCTGCTGGAGAAGTGGACCACTCGGGAGGCCCAAAAGGTCCACATGGGCCAGCTCCATATGGCGCTGATCCAGGAGGCCAAGGATCGCTGCGCGGCCGATACGATTCTGGAAACTTACGACCTGCCGTAAGCGGTTCAGGTTGAAAATGGTGAAGGAGGAAATACATATGGAAATCAAAACTGTTTGGGCCGTCTATTTCAGCGGCACTGGCACTACAGAAAAGGTAGCTACCCACCTTGCCAAGTCCCTGGCCGGGCAACTGGGAGCCCAGTACAAGTCCCATGACTACACCCAGCCCAAGGGCCGGGAAAACGCGCTGCAGTTCGGTCCGGATGAACTGGTGGTATTGGGTACTCCGGTCTATGCCGGACGAGTCCCCAACATGATGCTGCCCTTCGTCCAGAACAGCATCCACGGCGAGGGCACCCTGTCCGTCCCCGTGGTCCTCTACGGAAATCGAAACTTCGACGACGGGTTGATGGAGCTCAAGCAGGTGATGACGGCCAACGGCTTCCTGCCCATCGCTGGGGCCGCCATCGTGGGCGAGCATTCCTTCTCCAAGATCCTGGGCGCCGGCCGCCCCGACGGGGAGGACATGGCTCTGGTGGACCAGCTGGCCCGGCAGACCGCCGAGAAAGTCAAGGGGCTGACGGCCCTGCCCGAGGAGCCAGTCCAGGTGGAGGGCTGCGACCCCATCCGCCCCTACTACACCCCCCGAGACCGGAACGGCGAGCCCATCAAGGACTTCCTGAAGGCCAAGCCCGTCACCGACCTGGACAAGTGCGTTCGGTGCGGCCTGTGCGCCCGGCTGTGCCCCATGGGGGCCATCGATCCCAATGATGTGAGCCAGGTGGTGGGCAAGTGCATTAAATGCTGCGCCTGTGTGAAAAAGTGCCCCATGGGGGCCAAGTACTTCGACCATGAGGGCTACCTATACCACCAGCATGAGCTGGAGGACCTGTACGCTGCCCGCCGGGCGGAGAGCAAGATCTTTATCTGAAGAACATGGGAGATTGGGGAATGGAACAGGACCGGGAAACTCTGTGTCAGGTGTGCCTGCTGCTCTATCAGCGGGGCTATGTGGTTAGCAACGACGGCAATGTTTCCGTTCGGATTGGGGAAGACCAGGTACTCATCACCCCTTCCGGTGTAAGCAAGGGCCGGCTGACCCCTGATATGCTGGTAGTATGCGACCTGGAGGGCCGGGTGTTGGCAGGACACCTCCACCCCTCCTCTGAATCTGCTATGCATCTGCTTGTCTACCGGGAGCGCCCCGATGTAGGCGCGGTGGTCCATGCTCACCCGCCGGCGGCCACCGCCTTTTCCATCTGCCGCCGCCCCCTGGCCCAGCACTATCTGACCGAAACCATTAGTGGGCTGGGGGAGGTGCCTGTGGCCCCCTTTGCCCTCCCCTCCACCAGTCAGGTCCCCGACAGCCTGCGCCCCTATGTGGCCGGCTGCAATGGGGCCCTGCTGGCCAACCATGGGGCCATCGCCTGGGGCAGAGACCTCTGGCATGCCTTTGACCGGATGGAGCAGGTGGAGCAGACCGCCAAGATCTTTGCCCTCGTTCACCAACTTGGAGGCGGGGTGGAACTGTCACCAGAGCAGGTAGGGGCTATCCGAGGGCTGGAGGGGCACTACCGGACGCTGTCCGGGTCCAGAACTCCCCACGAGGAACAGGGAGGTGGAAGAACATGACGCAGCCTTATCCAGACCATATCCGGCTGGGCCCAGGAGAAGACAGCGTTATCCTGCTGGATCAGACCCAGCTGCCCAACCGCCTGGAGGAACGGCAGGTCCGTTCCCTGTCCGAGATGATAGAGGCCATCCGCTCCCTGCGGGTCCGGGGCGCCCCTGCCATTGGAATCTTTGCCGGGTACTGCCTGTATGCCCTGTCCCGTCAGCTGGAGGCGCGGGGGTGGAAGGGCCCGGCCCTGCTGGCTGAACTGGAGGGGCTGGGGGCCGCTCTGGCCGGGGCAAGGCCCACCGCTGTCAACCTGTCCTGGGCCGTGGATCGGATGCTGCGCGCAGCCCGGGGCTCGGCTGGCGAGCACATGTCGGAGGCGCTGGGCAGGGAGTGCCGGGCCATCCATCAGGAGGACCAGGATATGTGCCACAAAATCTCGGAGTACGGTTTGTCCCTTTTACAGTCAGGAGACGGGGTACTCACCCACTGCAACGCCGGCCCTCTGGCTACCTCCCGCTATGGCACCGCCCTTGGTCCTATCCTGCTGGCCCAGGAGCGCGGCATTTCTCTACGGGTATTCGCGGACGAGACCCGGCCTCTGCTCCAGGGAGCTCGGCTCACCGCCTGGGAGCTTCAGCAGGCTGGGGTAGACGTGACCCTCATCTGCGATAATATGGCCTCCATCGTCATGAAAAACGGCTGGGTCCAGGCCTGTTTCGTGGGCTGCGACCGGGTAGCTGCCAACGGGGACACGGCCAATAAGATCGGCACCAGCGGGGTGGCCATCCTGGCCCGCCACTATGGGGTCCCCTTCTATGTATTGGGGCCTACTTCCACCATCGACCTGAGCTGCCCTGACGGGGATCACATCCCTATCGAGGAGCGGGACGGGGAGGAGATCCGCTCTCTGTGGTACCGGGAACCCATGGCCCCCTCCGGGGTAAAGTGCTATAACCCCGCCTTCGACATCACTCCCCATACGCTGATTTCCGCCATTATCACCGAGAGGGGCATCTGCCGCCCTCCCTACTCCCTCTCCCTGCCAGCCCTGTTTTCTCCCTCTCAAGGCGAACCATCATACAGCCCATAACGAAGCGGCCGCCAATCTGGCGGCCGCTTCGTTCTCTATTTTTCTGGGCGGCCCTCACCGCTCCATCTTCCAGAACCGGACGCTGTACGGCGGCAGCTCGCTTCCTCCGCCGAAGTCGTGCTTTTCCCCGGAGATCAGATCCCAGGCCAGACCACAGCCGGCGTCAAAATGGGCGGTATAGGGCTGGCTGTCCCCGTTGACCGCCACCAGCACCCGCTCCTGTTCACATTTCCGCTCGAAGATGATCTGGCGGTTGGTCAGCACTACATTCCGGTAATTCCCATAACACAGAGCCGGGCTGTTTCTCTTGGCCGCCGCCAGTTTGGCGATATGCTCCGTCAGCTGGTTCCACTCCGGCCTCTCCAATGCCGGACGGAGCGCGTCGTCGCTGTCCGGTCCCTTCCGGCCCTCCAGCCCCCACTCGCTGCCGTAGTATACCGCCGGCACCCCAGGCATCCCAAACATCAGCCCATAGGCCGGGGCCAGATGATTTCGGTCGGTCAGTCGGGAGGCGATGCGGTCCACATCGTGGTTATCCAGGAAGGACAGCAGGTGGGCCCCCTTATATAAGGTCCACTGCTCCGGCCCGAACTGCCGGGCAAGGGAGTGGCCGATCTCAAACATATTCCTGGAGTTGAAGCTGGACCACAGCCCCTTGTAGCACTCGTAGTTTGTCACTGAGTGGCACAGCTCCGGCCCCATCCACCGGTTATAGTCCCCGTGCAGCGTCTCTCCCATCAGCACAAAGTCCGGTTTCAGCCCTTGGGCAAAGGCTCTCAACCGCTTCAGGTACTCCGGGGGTAAGCAGTAGGCCACGTCCAGCCGCAGCCCGTCGATGCCGAACCGCTCCATCCAGGACCGGATGGCGTTAAATTGGTGTTCTATCACCGCCGGATTCCACAGATTCAGCTTGACCAGCTCGTTGTGGCCCTCCCAGCCCTCGTACCAGAAGCCGTCATGATACTCGGTATCCCCGTCAAAGCTCAGGTGGAACCAGTCCCGGTATGGACTGTCCCATTTTTTCTTCTGTACCTCCTGAAACGCCCAGAAGCCCCGTCCCACATGGTTGAACACCCCGTCCAGCATCACCCGGATGCCGGCCTGATGGAACGTCCGGCACACCTGGGCCAAATCTTCATCGCTCCCCAGCCGAGGGTCCACCGTAAAATAGTCCCGGGTGTCATAGCCGTGGCGGTCGCTGTCAAAGACCGGGTTGAGCAGCACCGTGTCCGCTCCCAGCCGCTTGATGTGGTCCACCCAGTCCAGCAGCCGCAGGATGCGGGGGGTCCTCACCCCGTCGTTTTCCTTCGGTGCGCCGCACAGGCCCAGAGGATATATTTGATAGATGACCGCTTCGTCAAACCACATTGACAGGCCCTCCTTCCATCCTGCCCTTAGGGGCGGATATGGTCCTATCATACCCTATCCGGCGCCTGGGAGCAAGCATTTTTACTCCTTTGTACGCCCAAACAGCTCCATCAGCCCCACCACGATGAGAAACGCTCCGAAGAATTTGCGCAGCAGCCCTACCTCCATAGCGGTGGCCGCCCACGCCGCCAGGGCGGCGCAGACCAGCCCTGCCCCGATGGCCGGGAGGAGCACTGGTTTCTCGATGTAACCGTTTTTGACATGGGCGGGCAGGGCCATCAGCCCAGCGGGCAGGAAATAGAGCAGGTTGATGCCCTGTGCCAGATGCTGGTCCACACCGGCGAAGGCGGTCATATAGACCAGCAGGAGGGTGCCTCCCCCCACGCCGAAGCCGGACAGAACTCCTGTGGCAGCCCCCACTGCCAGGGGCAAAACCCATTCGCTCATAAAAAGCTCCTCACTCCCCCATAGATAAGCAGAAGGCCGAAGGCCCGCTTCAGCCAGACCATCTGTACTCCTTTGAACCACTTTCCCCCCGCCCAGCCGCCGACAGTCCCTCCCACCAGGTATGGCAGCGCGGCCCAGAAGTCCAGCCCGCCCCGCAGAAAGTAGACGCACACGGACAGGGCGCACAGGGGCAGGATGACCGCCACCGAGGTGGCAAAAGCCCTCCGCTGATCCAGACGGCAGTACCCGGTGAGCAGCGGAACGAACACCGAGCCCCCTCCGCCACCAAAGAAGCCGTTGGCGACCCCGGCCAGTCCGCCGGCAATCAGATATCTCCATGTTTGACCGCGCAAAAAACCGCCCCCTTTTGGACCTAGTGTGCCAAAAGCTGGGCGGTTTATGTAAAAAGTCAGCTTGAATAAAAAGAGGGGCCCGCTCATTTAGGCGGCAGACACAAATTTGAAAAGGTGTACATTTACAAATTCAGAAATAAGATGAAAATTATTGTCAAATGGTTGCTTTTCTCCCCCGTTAATGCTATATTTTAATATTGTATAGGTGTGCTCTCAAAACTTTTTGTAGGTACACATTTTGAAACAAGCGAAGGAGGATGACAGTCAAATTAGTATATGTTTATTCCTTATTTTTTACGTAGAGGAGGAAATTTTGTGAAGAAAAAACTTTTGGCAGGATTCATGACTTTGTGTATGCTTCTGTCCCTCGTTCCTTCGGCTGTGTTTGCCGTCGAGGACCAGAGCAGCCAAGCTGATGCGGCAGACGAAGCCACCGTATCCACCCGTGAAGAATTGGAAGCCGCGTTGAACAATTCTTCCGTGTCCACTATCAATATCGCCCAGGATATTGAGATGGGTGACACAGACTGGGAGGGCATCCAGATTGAATCAGGGCGCGTTCTGGTCATCAATGGTAATGGGAATGCCATCTCCGATCTCAAGGTGCACAAAGCTTATATGGGACCGAATGGCTCCGGAATTCCGGGTGATGGCGGCTCCTGCGACTATTACACTGGCTGGATTGCCAATAATAAGGGAACGCTGACCATCAACGACTTGACTTTTTCCGGTGCTGAGATCGATGCAAACCCGCTGACTACCGCAGAAAACTCCACTGGCTCCAGCATTTTGGCTGTGGTCGTGGCCAACAACACTGGAACTTTGACTTACAATAATGTCAATGTCGTGGACAGCACTGTGAGGGGCTACACCAAGGTTGGTCTGCTTCACGGCTTTACCCAAAGCGGTTCCTTTGTAGCAAATAAATGCTCCGTGACGAACAGCCATGTGGTTCTGGAGGCCGACGGCACCGGTCCAGAGGCCTGCTTCAGCGGTGTCCTAATTGGTTACGACGGGAGCAATAAAGCCAAGACCAACGGCATCAGCATGTCCGGCTGTGACATCACCATAGACGACAGCGTAAATTGGGAGGCTGAGATAGAGACCAAACCGGACGGTACGCAATACGTAAACGGTTATGGTCTCACTTCTCCCACATATACGCATGGCCCTGATGGTGATAACTCGGTGGCCTTTGCGGCTGAGGTCGGCGGTTATCAGTATGAAACGCTGGCCGATGCCATCGCTGCCGCCCAAGACGGCGACACTGTGAACCTGCTGGACAGTATAACTTGTACTGCTAATACAGACCTCACTGAAGTTAAATCTGTAACAGTAGATTTTGCTAAGAATACATTTACTGGAGATAATAAGAATATTGCAATTCGGAGCAAAGCGAAGGGTGACGGCTTACTAACTCTGATGAACGGTACTATTACCGCTGGAGATGGTACCTATTGTACACTCGGTGCGGCTGATGGGTCTACAATCGTTGCAAAAGACATGATCCTCAATAATAGTACTGCATTTGGGGCTAGTATAAAAGCTTTTGCTGGAGGCACTATTGAGTTAAGGGATTCTCAGCTAAACTCCACCACAGGCGGCGGTGTAACAGCCGCCGGCGGCACAGTAAATATTTATAACAGCAATATCTCACAGACAGGATACTATGATTGGAATAGTATGATTGCTTCTGCCAGCAACGGAACTGGTATCGTAAATATTTATAGTGGCGAATTCACCTCGGAAAATTATGGTCTTTATATTTTTAGCAGTGGCGGGACGATCAATGTATACGGCGGAACGTTTACCGTTACAGGAGATAAGCCCATGCTGAAAGCGGATCTAGACCTGGGGTCATATCCGGACGCCACGGCTGCGATTAATATTTCCGGCGGTACCTTCAATGGCACCATTGATGTAGCTGACAATGATAGAGTGCATCTGAATATTACCGGCGGCACCTTCTCTGAAAAGCCCGACGAGAAATACATTGTTCCTGGCTATACTGCCAACGAAGTCGAAGGTAAATGGGTCGTTGAGGCAAAGTTAGGCATGGAGGCCGACACCATTGTTTCCGACGATACCGTCAGCGCCGAAGTTGTCGGTAAATTCAATACCTCTGGTGAAAACGGCGAGGGTGTTGAAACCAGCGGCGGCAAGTTGGAAATCAGCGTGACCACTGGTGTAGATGGTCAGCCTGCCGAGAATGTGGACAAGACCACCGTCACCATTCAGTCCATCTCTCTGGAATCTGTAAAGGACAGCGCCGTATCCGAGGTAGCCATCGCCACCGACGTGGGCACCGTCACCCTGGACAAGGACGCCTGGAACACCATCACCGAGAAGGCCGATGGCAGCAGCGTGGCCCTGACCGTGGAGGAGAAGATCGGTGGCGGCTGGACCGTGTCCGCCGTTAACGCCAGCGGCGACCCCGTGTTCTCCGCTGAGGACGACAGCCGCAAGGGCGAGATCACCGTTTCTGTACCCTATACTCCCGCACAGGAGTTAGCACAGGGCGACAAAGTCGTGGTCTACTATGTGAGCGAGGACGGCCAGCTGGAGTCTATGACCACCATCTATGAGGCCGGCACTCTGTCCTGGACCACCGACCATCTGTCGGACTTCATCGGCGTGATTATCGGAGAGGACGACGAGGCCGTCTGGGTGTCCAATGGCGCCATCACAACCGGGAAGCTGGCCACCGCTCTGGCTGATCCTAAGTTTGACGGCGGCAACATCTACCTGGTGAAGGATGCCGCTTTGGACAGCGCCAAGTTCACCATCAGCAAGAATATCACCATCCTCAAAGACGAGAATGCTGCGGCTGTCCCCGCCATCACCGCCACCGTCGCCGCTGGTCCTACTACCGGTGCCTTTACGATCACCGAGAACGCCGCTCTGACCTTGAACGGCGTGAAGCTGACGGTTAAGGGCACTGCTGATACCGAAGGAAAGGGTGGCAATTACGACGGCACCGGCTTCATTCTGAATAACAGCGCCAATGGCAACGGCGGCAAGCTGATCCTGAACAATGCCGAGGTGGAACTGACCGGGCTGCAGCGCGGCATGGTGTTCCAGGTGGCCGCTGAGAATTTGGCCAGCGTCGAGATGATCAACTCCAAGCTGACCATCCAGAACATCGACGGCAACGCCTCCAACGGCGGCGTGTGGAATATCAAGGATCATTCCACTCTCACCGTAAACGGCTGCGGCGACTATGGTCTAAGCGTACAGGATATCACCGTAGATAATTCTACCGTCAATGTCACGAATGTAGACAAGACCGGCGTGGTCGCCCAAGATGTAACTGTGTCCGGCGGCGGCTCCATCTCTGTGACCAACAGCGGCAAGGAATTGCCCTGCAAAGACTGGCAGGGCAACGACATGAACGCCGTGGTGGAATTGAAGTCTGACGGATCTTTGACAGTAGACGAGAATTCCAAGCTCACTGCCAGCGGCAACAAGGATAAGGACGGCAAGCCCGTTGACAAGATCGATATCAACGGTGGCACTCTGGACAACAAGGGCGCCATCACCGGCGAGATCGTCACCACCGCACCCGCAGGCTCCCACACCGTCAAGGTCGTGGTGAACGGCCAGGTCATTGACATTCAAACCGTGACCAACAACAGTCCCTTCACCCTGCCTGCTGCCCCTGCCGGGGGCAACTTCCAGGGCTGGTATGACGGAACCACAGTTCATGCCGCCGGTGCGACAGTGACCATTACCGCCGATGTGACCTTTACCGCCAGTTGGTACACCTCCGGCGGCGGTGGAGGCGGCGGCTCCAGCAGCTACTCCATCAGCGTGGACAAGAACATTGACAACGGCAGCGTGACCGTGTCCCCCAAGAGCGCCTCCAGCGGCCGGACGGTGACCATCACTGTCAAGGCCGACGAGGGCTATGAGCTGGACGAGCTGACCGTCACCGACAAGAACGGGGACGAAATCGAGCTGACCGACAAGGGCGACGGCAGGTATACCTTCAAGATGCCCCGGTCCAAGGTAACCATTGAGGCCTCCTTCGTGGAGATCGACCACCAGGAT
>CDZJ01015238.1_pt1 | contig 22250 bp, 14 predicted proteins | sample 557391 | NCBI WGS metagenome assembly CDZJ01 (sample SAMEA3182111, study PRJEB8094) | gut metagenome | biome: human; feature: gut; material: Stool; isolation source: human stools | place: Canada | collected 2013-05-07 | reverse complement strand
ACGCTCATTCCTTTGGCATATAGGGAGATAACGAGCTTTTCTATAGAAAGTCCACGGCTTTCATGTTTAGGCACTGCTATCGGCTCAAACTGGCCGTTACGGTCACGTGGAATAGAAATGACAGACTCTCCATGTTCGGTTTGGATTTTCTTCGGATAACTGCCATTTCGGGAGTTGCCAGTGTTATTTCCTATCACAGAATTCTTTTCATATCCCAAATGGGCATCCATTTCACCTTCAAGCATCTTTTCCAATACTTGGGCATGCAACTGCTTCAGAAACTTGCTCACATCGGCTTCTGTCTTGAACTGACTGATAAACTTGCTTAAAACCTCATCAGGCACTACTTGATTCTTTTCTTTCATAAGCTTCTTCATTTTGCAAATGTATAAAATAAAAAATACGAGACTCATTTCTGAATCCCGTATTTCCATTTACACAAAATATTTTATAGTGCCAATGACAATAAGAATGGCATATGAAATGGTCATGCCCTATCATCTTCATATGCCATCTTATTTTTTAGAGACATTTACTGAATATCCCTCATTAAAGATTTGTTTTGACGGAATAATGGTTCTCATGGAAATCATTATTCCGTCAAAATTGTTTTCAAAGGAAAACAGAATACTTGTTTTTATGAGGCTCAATAGAGGTAAACAAATGATATAACTAATTTATATAGTTACGCCTTCAGAAACCGGCAAAGTTTCTCTACGGCCAGCGCACGGTGACTGATTTTGTTTTTCGTCTCATTGCCTAGTTCGGCAAAAGTTTTAGTATATCCTTCGGGCACAAAGATAGGGTCGTATCCGAAACCTGACGAACCTCGTTTTTCTTTGATAATCTCACCTTTTACAATTCCTTCGAACAAATGCTTCTTTCCATCCAGAATCAGGCAGATAGCTGTGCGGAATTGTGCTTTTCTATTTTGCACTCCCTGCATATTCTGCAATAATTTTTGCATATTGGCTTCCGCATTGTGTCCTTCGCCTCCGGCATAACGGGCGGAATAAACACCCGGCGCACCATTCAAAGCTTCCACTTCCAGGCCTGTATCGTCGGCCAAACAGTCTAAACCGTAGTTTTTATAAATATACTCCGCTTTCAGCATCGCGTTGCCTTCCAACGTATCAGCAGTTTCGGGGATATCAACATGACAATGGATATCTTTCAAACTCAATAATTCAACTTTTTCTCCTAGAATGGAGGATATTTCATCCAGTTTATGAGCATTGTTTGTAGCAAATACTAATTTCTTTTTCATTTTATATCATATTAATTGAATGCAAAGATACTGAGAATGAACCAAAGTAAGATAATTCCTGACAGAATAATATAGGTGAAAAGGTAAATAGTAATTTGTTTGCTATGTGTATTTTCAATTTTTGATTATTTTTGTTGCTATCATTTGATACTTGATAGTATGGTATATATAGAAACTCCTCATTTGTTGTTACGGGACTGGGAGGAAGAAGATATTCTTCCGTTTGTCCGTATGAACAGTGATAAAGAAGTAATGGAATTCTTTCTCACTACTTTGACAGAGGAAGAGACGATGGCTTTTTATTGTCGTATCCGGAAAGAATTTGAAGAATATGGTTATAGTTTGTATGCTGTAGAATGTAAAGAAACTCAGAATTTTCTAGGCTATGTGGGTTTTCATAATATTGCTTTCGAGTCGGATTTTACTCCCGGAGTGGAAATAGGCTGGCGATTGTGCCGGGATGCATGGGGAAAGGGATATGCCACAGAAGCCGCTTCTGCCTGTCTGGATTATGCGAGTGATAATTTACCTTTTAAAACGGTATATTCGTTCACTGCCATACCCAATAAACGCTCTGAACGGGTCATGCAGAAAATAGGAATGCATTTTGAAAAAGAGTTCGATCATCCTTTGGTGGAACAAGGGCATTGGTTATGCAGACATATATTGTATAAAATAGAAATTTGAGAAAATAGATTAACCGATATGTAGTAATCTTATCATTGCTTCATCGTTCTGTTTTTCAATGCAGAAACAGTGAAGCAATGGAAGAGATTATTTTTTAGTTACTTTATTTTTAGTTTGTCGAATCCTTCGCCATACACTCCTACCACATTACTTTGTGATATAAATGCATTGGGATCAATATCTTTCACCAATCGGAATATATCCAGTGACTGGCTTTTCTTTGCCAGTACCACTACGACCTTGATTCCTTGTTTGCTATACCATCCTGTACCATCCAATAAGGTAACTCCACGATCTATTTGTTTGGTGATTCCTTCGGCTATTTCATCATGTTTACGCGAGAAAATAAGGAACTGTACGGATTGGCGTGAACTGTTTATAACATAATCAATCACAATGCTCATAATAAACAATACACAGAAACCAAACAACACCCGTTTCCAGTCATGGAATATGAAATAACAGGAGGATATGATGACAATATCACAATACATCATCATGCGGCCAAGGGTTACATCTTTATATTTATTGATAATCCAGGCAATGATATCCGTTCCGCCGGTACTTCCATTATTGCAGAAAACAATGCCGATACCAAATCCCAGCAAGCCGGCACCTACTACACAAGCCATGAATTCTTGTCCCGGTCCTAACAATTGCGGCAGTGTACCATCCGGGTTCTTCAATAATGCTTGAAAGCGCCATAATAGGAATGTTAGCATAAAGATGGCATAAATGGTTTTAAGGCTGAATTTAGGTCCTAGTATCTTTAATGCGAAACCTAAGAAAACAGCGTTGATAATAAAATAAGAAACCTGGATTTCAATGCCTGTAACATAATATATAATGGCTGAAATACCGGTTACTCCGCCTGTAGTTATTTGATAAGGCAGTAAGAAAGCCGCCCATCCCAGTGCATAGCAAATCAGTCCGAAGGTAATGGATAAATAGTCTTTTACCTCTCTGCCTAGTTTGATTTTTAATATTTGGTCCATGGTAATGAGGATTGTTTTTAATGTAAGTAGAAAGGTGTGTCAAAAGTTACTGCTTTTGACACACCTCAAGGATAGTATCGATTATAATACGATGTTTACAATTTTTTTGGGAACGATGATTACCTTTTTCGGGGTTTTTCCTTCAATCCATTTCTGGGCTTGTTCATCTGCCATAACTGTTGTCTGAATGGTATTGTTATCAGCATCAGCGGCGAAATCCATGGTGAAACGTGCTTTGCCATTGAAAGAGATAGTGTATTTTACAGTGTCTTCTTTCAGGTAATCTTCATTGAATGCAGGCCATTGTGCATCGCATACGCTGGTGGTATTTCCCAGAGCTTCCCAAAGTTCTTCTGCATAATGTGGAGCGAACGGAGCTAACAGGATGATGAGATTGCTCAATACCTCTTTATTGCGACATTTCAATGAAGTAAGTTCGTTTACACAAATCATGAATGCACTGATAGAAGTGTTGTAAGAGAAAGTTTCAATATCTCCGGTTACCTTTTTAATCAGCTTATGAATTGCTTTCAACTCTTCTTTAGTCGGTTCACCCTCTACAGGCAAGAATTCGTCTGTGCGGCTATAGAACAGATTCCACAGTTTCTTCAAGAAACGGTGAACACCGTCAATACCATTGGTATCCCAAGGTTTGGACTGTTCTACCGGACCGAGGAACATTTCGTACATACGCAGCGTGTCGGCACCGTATTTCTCGACAATCATATCCGGATTGACTACGTTGTACATGGATTTACTCATCTTCTCTACCGCCCATCCGCAGATATATTTTCCATCTTCCAGGATAAACTCAGCATCGTTATACTCAGGACGCCATGCTTTGAAAGCTTCTACATCCAGAATATCGTTGGATACAATATTCACATCCACATGCAGTGGAGTGGTTTCGTACTGGTCTTTCAGGTTCAATGACACAAAGGTGTTGGTGTCTTTGATGCGATATACAAAATTGCTTCGTCCCTGAATCATTCCTTGGTTTACTAATTTTTGGAATGGTTCTTCCTTGATACTTACGCCCAGATCATGCAGGAACTTGTTCCAGAAACGAGAATAAATCAAGTGACCCGTAGCATGTTCGGTACCGCCTACATAGAGATCTACATTTTGCCAGTAATGATCTGCCTTTTCTGATACTAGTGCTTGTGCGTTGTGTGGGTCCATATAGCGCAGATAGTATGCGGATGAACCTGCGAAGCCCGGCATGGTATTCAGTTCAAGCGGGAATATAGTGACGTTGTCAATCAAGTTGTTTTCCACGACTTCACCTTTTTCTACATCCCAAGCCCACTTGGTGGCATGTCCCAATGGAGGTTCGCCTGTTTCGGTTGGCAGGAACTTAGCTACTTCGGGAAGTTCAAGCGGCAATTTAGATGAGTCAATCATATAAGGCATACCGTTTTTGTAATATACAGGGAACGGTTCACCCCAATAGCGCTGGCGTGAGAAGATGGCGTCACGAAGACGATAATTCACTTTCACGCGTCCCAAATTGTGGGTTTTCACATATTCTTTGGTAGCTGCGATAGCTTCTTTGATGGTCAGTCCGTTTAAAGAAAGGTCACAATAAGGAGTGATATCCTTGCGGGGTGAGTTGCAAACAATACCTTCTTTGGCATCGAAACTTTCTTCACTTACATCACAACCTTCTACCAACGGAACGATAGGCAGATTGAAATGTTTTGCAAAAGCGTAGTCACGGCTGTCGTGAGCAGGAACCGCCATGATGGCGCCTGTTCCATAACCTGCCAATACGTAATCACTGATCCATACGGGAACAGCCTCGCCGGTAAACGGATTGATGGCGTATGAGCCACTGAATACACCGGTTACGCGGCGGTCGGCGATACGTTCACGTTCCGTACGTTTCTTGGTGCGGTCCAGATAGGCTTCCACTTCGGCTTTCTGTGCTTCAGTAGTAAGTTGGGGAACCAGTTCGCTTTCGGGCGCCAGTACCATGAAGGTTACACCGAACATGGTATCTGCACGGGTAGTAAAGATAGTGAATTCAATATCACTGTCTTTCACTTTGAATTGTACTTCCGTACCTTCCGAGCGTCCAATCCAGTTACGCTGTGTTTCTTTCAGTGAATCAGTCCAGTCCACAGTGTCCAGTCCGTCCAGCAGCCGTTGTGCGTAAGCCGATACGCGTAAACACCATTGGCGCATTTTTTTCTGAACGACGGGGAAACCGCCGCGTTCCGAAACGCCATCCACCACTTCGTCATTGGCAAGAACAGTTCCTAGTTGCGGGCACCAGTTCACCATGGTTTCTCCCAAATAGGCAATGCGGTAGTTCATCAGGATTTCCTGTTGTTCTTTTTCGCTTTTGGCATTCCATTCTTCGGCTGTAAAGCTGAGTTCTTCGCTGCAAGCCGCATTCAGTCCTTCGTTGCCGTATCGGGCAAATGCTTCCGTTAGTTCGCTGATGGGGCGTGCCTGCTGTGTATCGTTACAATAATAGCTGTTGAACATTTGTTGGAAAGCCCACTGAGTCCAATGGTAATATCCTGGTTCACAAGTACGTACTTCACGGTTCCAATCAAAAGAGAAGCCGATTTTGTCCAACTGTTCACGATAGCGGTTGATATTGTTCACAGTGGTGATGGCAGGGTGTTGTCCGGTTTGTATAGCGTATTGTTCTGCAGGAAGTCCATATGCGTCATATCCCATCGGGTTCAGCACGTTGAAACCTTGCAAGCGTTTGTAACGGGCGTAAATATCACTGGCTATGTATCCCAACGGATGTCCTACGTGCAATCCGGCTCCCGACGGATAAGGGAACATATTCAATACGTAGAATTTCTTTTTGCTTTCGTCTTCAGTCACTTGATAGGTATGGTTCTCTGCCCATCTTTGCTGCCATTTCTTTTCAATCTCTCTGAAATTGTATTCCATGATCTATTTTTTGTTATTTAATATCTTTGTTATTAAGTGATTGCAAAGATAATGAAAGTCGGGGAGATATATGGAAAGAACAGAAATAAAAAACTTCTTGTTATGTATATAGATTTCTTTTTGATGACACTTTTTGGAGGAATATATAATATATATACCTCCAAAAAATATTATATTTATTTGTACAAATAGCAATTGTACGATATATAGGCGGTAAGATTAGAAGATTTATAATGATGCAGCCGAAAGATTATAGTTCTTTCGGCTGCATCATTTATATGTTTAATTTACGGGCTTTTTATTCCACTCCCAAATCTTTATAAGTTCTCGGAGCCGGGACAGAAGGTAACGGTTTGCGATCCTTCAGCTCTTGTAGAATTACTTCAATAGCTTTATTCAACTGCTGGTCTTCACCTGACTGTTCTTTTACCGGATCATTATCAATCAGAATATCAGGGTCCACTCCATGATTTTCTACTATCCATTGACCGGTCTTTGCATCATAATTGGTAAAGAACGGAACACGCACATCCGTACCATCCATATAAGGTAACGGACCACTGATACCGACAATGCCACCCCATGTACGAGTACCGATAACTTTACCGATCTTATTTGCCTTGAAACTCCATGGGAACAAGTCACCGTCTGAAGCCGAGTATTTATTGATCAGCAATACTTTCGGCCCCACTAGTGTTGCATCAGGAATGGTACCGATTTTAGTTGATCCACGACGCATGGTCAGGCGATAGGGTTCACGAAGCAAACGTTCGATAATCATTGGAGATACATTACCACCTCCATTGGCACGGTCATCAATAATCAAGGCTTCTTTATCGAGTTGGGGATAGAAGTAGCGGGCGAATTCATTCAGGCCGTCCGGTCCCATATCGGGAATGTAGACATAGCCTACACGGCCATTAGTTGCTTCTTCCACTTTTTTGATATTATTCTGTACCCAGTTATAATGATACAATGGGTATTCATTGTCTAATGGTTTAATGACTACTTTACGTGCTCCTTTACTTGATGCGGTACGGTTTATGCTTAGTTCAGTCAAGACATTGGCTTTGCCTGCCAGCAGACTGTAAATGTTATCAACAGTAGCTGTTGAAATGCCATCAATAGCTGTGATATAATCTCCTTCTTTTACTCCGATACCCGGTTCTGTAAGGGGAGAACGCAGTTTCTGACTGTAAATTGCACCCGGTAGAATTTTGTCAATACGGTAGAAGCCACCCTTGTCACGACTCAGTTCAGCTCCCAGTAATCCCATTGGAATACGTTCGGGACCTTTTATTTCACCCGGACTCACATAAGCGTGTCCGCAAGCCAGCTCGGCAATCATCTCACCGATGATATAGTTCAAGTCCAGACGGGTTTTTGCATGGGGAACTAATACAGCATATTTTTCTTTAATCGCATTCCAGTCTGCTCCATGCATATTTTCCAGATAGAATCCGTCACGGAAAGCCCGCCATGTTTCATCGAATATCTGAGCCCATTCCTGACTATAGTCAATGGGAGCAATCATGTTGTCCAAGTTGACGTTCTCTTCCAATGAGGCTTTAGTGCATGGAAAATCACAGATATACAGATTATTTCCTTTAAAGAACAATGCTTTCCTATGATTGGCAGCTACATCCATATATGCTCCTTCGGCCACGGTTTCTTCTTTTTGTTCGGTCAAATCATATACTTTGGTACTTCTACCACTGGCATACCACACTTTTTTACCGTCTGAATAGAAATTATCGTAGTTACCTGCTTGTAAAGGCAGTTTAATCAGTCTTCCGGGCAAGCCTTCCGGATCAATTTTAACTGCATTATTTGTGGCTTCCGTTTTTTTATTGACAGCATCAGTTGCCTGTTGTTCTATGCTGACCATTTCATCCGAAGGTAATAAAGGTGATGGCGTATCATTGGCGAGCATGGCCATATAGACTCCTCCCATACGATTATAGGCATGGTTCCACTCTGTCTGGCTGTAAATGGGATTAAAATCTCTTTCGGAACTGAATATGAGGTATTTTCCATCTGTGCTGAAAACAGGTGAAGAAGAATTGTACCATTTTTCGGTTACCGGATATTCCTTACCTGAAGTCAGATGGTATACATAAATGACACTCATGTTATTAGCTCCGGATTTAGTATAGGTAATCCACTGGCTGTCTGGTGAATAGTTTACTTCATAGAACTCTCCTTCCGGATTCTGCATGACAGTCCGTTTCGCTTTTGAGGCAATATCAACTTCTACGATACGGTTTTTACGGTCGGTATAAAGTATTTTCTTGCTGTCCGGGCTCCACATCAGTTGGCGGATATAAGTATCATTGTTTTGGGTCAGTTGGATGGGATCACCCCCTTCGATAGATTGCAGCCAGATTTCAGTTTCACCGGTACGGTCACTGATATAGGCTATTTGTTTACCGTTCGGACTCCATTCCCCTTCCCGTTCATTGGCTCCCGGGGTGCGGGTGATATCACGGGTTACCCCTTTTTCGGCAGGAACATCGAATACCTCTCCGCGGGCAGTTACTGCCAGGCGGTGCCCATCCGGTGAAAGACTGGCGGCAGTCAGGTTATCTGCTACCCGTTTCATTTCTTTTCGGGCATAGATATTGTCTGAAGTCAGCGTGATGGAGATTTTTTCTGATTTGCGCGTTTTAGGATCCAGTTTATAGAGGTATCCTCCATGTTCGTAGACAATAATTTGTCCGTTACTGCTGGGGAATTTTACATCATAATCCGTATAGTGGGTTACTTTTTCAGTTTGTTTGGTCCGGATATTATAAACAAAGATATTCATGGTGCGATCCCGATCGGAAATAAAGTAGATTTCCTCTCCTATCCACATAGGGATAATATCTTGTGCAATATTATTGGTGATATTCTCTACTTTCTTGGCAGCCGGATCATAAATCCAAATGTCATCTGCCATGCCACCGCGATAATATTTCCAATTACGGAATTCTCGCATAACCCGGTTGTAAGCCAGCTTTTTTCCATCGGGGGAATAGCTGCAAAAACCTCCTTCGGGTAATGGAATCACTTCGGACATTCCTCCGTTTTTCGATATACTCCACAGCTTGCCATCGAAACCGTCACTGATACGATTGCGGTAGACTATGTTTTTTCCATCTGGTGTCCAAGTCATTACAATGTTATTGGGACCCATTCGGTCTCCTAAGTCATCCCGGCTGTTTGTTGCTGTATAGGTAAGCCGTTGGGGTTCGCCTCCATCGGTTGGAATCAGATATACTTCAGTGTTACCGTCATATTGACCGGTGAAAGCAATTGATTTTCCATCCGGAGAAAAACGTGCGAACATTTCATAACCGATATGAGAAGTCAGCTTTTGTGCTTCTCCTCCATTCAAAGGTGCTTTGTACAGATCTCCGGCGTAAGAAAAGACAATGTCGGAGCCATTGGTAGCGGGGAAACGGAGTAACCTAGCCTCATCGGCATGTCCGGTGAAAGCTGTTCCTGCCAGTAACAGGGAGAATAATAGCTTTTTGTTCATTTTATTTAGGGTTTGATTTTCGTCGGAAACAAAGTTAGGTATTATTCTTCAGATTATGAGCTGGAACTTATTTCTTTTTTCAGTTGATTATTACTAGAGTTTTTTAATAAGAAATAGTTTTATTGGCATGATGTTTTTAAGAAATGCTATATTTGCAATATTAATAGTCTTAATAAAGATGGATGCAAGTATAGTAGATAAAGATTTGATTGAAAGAATAAACAAAGGAGAAGAAAAAGCTTTTGAGGTTTTATATAATAGCTATTTTGTCTATCTCTGTGCTTGTGCTAATTCTTATATCTTTAACCCTGTGGAAGCGCAAGATATAGTTAATGAAACTTTTGCTAAAATATGGTATAGGCGTGGTGAGTTATCTTTTCCTATTCATGCTTATTTGATACGTGCTATTCAGAACGGGTGTTTGAATTACCTCCGTTCGCTTCACAGCCGTGAAAGAATTATAGATGAATACCGTGAAGCATTACTTGAGTATCAAGAAGAATTTTGTGCTTCCGAGTGTTCGCCTTTGCAAGAAATGGAATTAGCTGATTTGGAAAAATCAGTCCAAAATATAGTGTCTTCCTTGCCTGATAAATGCAGGTTCATTTTTGAGCAATATCTTTATTCCAATCTGACTCCTCAAGAGATTGCAGATAAAAATAATATTTCAGTCAATACAGTCAGAGTACATGTAAAAAATGCCATGGATAAAATAAGAGAAAAGGTGGGATCTAGAGTAGGGATTCTATTATTTTTTCTTTTCTAAAAAAAGAATGAAAAAAATCTGTTTTTGGCTTAAATGTTTTGTCTGTTGCTTGTGTATTATCTATAGTAGATAAATCCAAAGATATAAAATGAACAGCCAAATAGATGAATTTGAACGAATAATGCTGGATTATCTGAAAGGCGAAATCTCGTCTGAAGATATGCAGAAACTAACTATATTACTGAAAAGAGAGAATGCTTGTCGCGAAAAATATCGTGAAATAGCCCGTTCTTATGCATTGGCATCCTCTTCTTGGTTTGCACGCAGGAAAGAGCAAAACTTTGAGCAATTGTGTGATACATTGAATTTCTATTCTTCTCGTAAACATTCTTTTTTCCGTAAAATAAGCGTTTGGAGAAGCGTTGCTATATGGACTTTACTGATTGGTTGTAGTATAACATTCTTTTATTTATATCATTCGTCTAGTCCAGAAGTTCTTACTCCTTCTTATTGTCAGATTGAGGTTCCCCAGGGGGCCAGTTCGAAATTATTATTGCCTGATAGTACCATTGTTTTTCTGAATGGGGGGACGGTTTTAAAGTATGATGTTTCTTTGCAGCAGCGGACTGACCGGAAAGTTTTTCTTTCAGGTGAGGCTTATTTCAAAGTTTCTAGAAATATGCTCAAGCCTTTTATTGTTCATACGGGGGAATTGAATATAAAAGTATTAGGTACAACATTTAATGTGGCTTCTTATCCTGATGATGCGGAAATAAAAGTGAGCCTTGTGGAAGGTAGTGTGAATGTTTACACTACTTCAGATGCTAAAAAGAATATTCTTCTTTCTCCTGATGAGCAAGCTGTTTATAATAAAAATGATAAGGTATTGTCTATGAGAAAGATAGATGCGGTATCTCAAGCAGCATGGACTACAGGAAGACTGGTATTTGTTAATGAAAAGTTATTTGATATTTTGAAAACAATCGGGAAAAAATATGATGTACAGATACTTGTGCAGTCTCGGAAAGTGTATACTGAATATTTTTCAGGAAGTATAGATACGAATCTGACTTTGGATGAAATTCTTTCTTATTTAGATGTGGATAATAAGTTTATGTGGAGAAAGAAAGGAAAAACAATAGTTATTACAGACCGGTAACTGATAGATAAAAAGTACTGTGAAAAGTACATGCTTAAATAATTGTTAACTAAAAATTCTAAGTATGAAAAAAAACTTTTGTAAAGTTCGTAGGGGGCATTGCCTCTCTCTTGTATGGATAGTTTCATTTCTACTATGGGGAAATGTCACTATGGCCGCATTGCCTATTCAGGAGGCAAAACTTTCTATACAACAGCGTTCAGTGGCTTTGAGTCGGGTTTTTTATGAGATTGAAAAACAGACCGGCTACTCTTTCCTTGTTCGTAATAATGATATTAATATGAATGAGAAAGTATCTATTGATGTTAAAAATAAAAGTGTGGAAGAGGTGCTTGAGATGTTGTTTGTAGGGAAAAATATCCGTTATAAAGTGGAAGGGGAGCATATTTCTGTTTATAAACCCCAGCAATCAAGACAAAATGCAATTACCGGATTGGTTATGGATGTGGCAAAAGAACCAGTTATTGGTGCTTCTGTTGTGGTAATGGGATCTACTAACGGGTGTATCACAGATTTTGATGGAAAATTTTCTTTAGAAGTTTCTGAATTTCCTGTGAAGTTACAAATCAGTTATATTGGTTATAAATCTCAAGAGGTAACTGTACGTGATACAAAAACTATTCAGGTGGTATTACGTGAGGACACTGAAACTTTAGATGAAGTGGTGGTAGTGGGATACGGTTCGCAGAAAAAAGCAAACCTGACAGGAGCCGTTGCCTCGGTCAAGATGGATGAAGTGATAGGCAATCGTCCTTTGTCACAAGCTGCTGATGCATTGCAAGGTACGGTTCCCGGCTTGTTTGTGTCTAGTGATGGCAATGCTCCAGGTAAAAGTAAGTCATTCCAGATTCGTGGCGCTTATTCTGTAGGTATTAAAAATGATGATGGTTCTTATGGTAGTGCTATCAAGCCTTTGATTTTAATTGACAATGTGGAAGGAGACTTGGATATGGTTAATCCTGAGGATATTGAAACGGTTACAGTGTTGAAAGATGCTGCTTCAGCTGCCATTTATGGTGCCCGTGCTGCCGGTGGTGTAATTTTGGTTACTACCAAACGTCCGAAAGGAGAAACTTCTTTCCAACTGAATTATAATAATAACTTTGCCTTTGCAACTGCCATGAATTTGCCAGAACAGGCACCGTTGATGGAATATTTGCAGGCCTATTCTGATGCAGCCGGAGATCAATTCTGGACAATGGGTTCGCCTAGTGTAAGCAAATGGATGGGATATTTGGAGCAATATCGTAATAATCCGTCTTCTATTCCTACTGTCGGCGATGGTATCTTTAAAGATACGGATGGGGCTGTTTATTATATGAATGAAAAGGACTTGGTGAAGAACATGCTTGAGACTAGTTTCCAGCATACACATAATATATCAATGACAGGTGGTACTGATAAGCTCCGTTATCGTCTTTCTGCCGGATTTATTGATAATGACGGTGTGCTGATTACTGACAAGGATAAATACAGACGAATGAATGTCAGTGGATTTATATCTGCCAATGTTACAAAATGGTTTACTCAGGAAGCCACTTTTAGCTATGCACATAGTAAAAGAATGGAGCCAAAGTCTGCTTTGGGCGCTGTTTACAGTACTCGTCTTGCTTCTTTCTATCCGGAAGGCAATATGCCGGAAGGTATTTCTGCTGCAGGCGATGGATTACCTTTCTTTACTCCGTCCAATCAGATACGTTGGTCCAATCCAGAAAAAACATTGTATGACAATCCTCGTATTTTCCTGAAGTCTATATTGAAGCCATTAAAGGGATTTGAAATAGCATTTGAATATACTTTCGACAAGAATATATATGATTATAGCTGGTATACGGGAAGTGTGGTATATACTACTGTGCAAGGTGGTAAAGACACGACTCCGACCAATGACTATCTACAAAAAAAGAAAAGATATACCGACTATAACTCAATCAACTTGTATGGTACTTATGATTTCTCATTGGGTAATCATCAGTTTAAGATAATGGCAGGTTTCAATCAAGAATCCAGTTATCAGGAAACAATGGAGGCTTTATCCTATGGACAAGCTGTTATTGAGGTGCCTTCATTGGGTTCGGGTACATCTACATTGAAAGCTACGGACAAGTATAATGAGTTTTCTGTTCGCGGCGGATTCTTCCGTGTGAATTACAACTATCAGGATAAATATTTGCTGGAAGTAAACGGACGTTATGACGGTTCTTCTAAGTTTCCTAAAGAATCACGTTACGGTTTCTTCCCCTCTGTTTCGGCCGGTTGGAACATTGCACAGGAAAAATTCATGGAAAGTACTCAGAATTGGTTAGGTTCTTTGAAGCTACGTGCTTCTTATGGTATGATTGGTAACCAGAACGTGCCTGCTTATTCGTTTATTCCAACTATGGCGGTGAATAATAAATACAATGGTTGGATATCCAATGGTAATTATGTAACCGCTATTACTTCTATTCCTTCATTGGTAAGTCGTAACTTTACTTGGGAAAAGGTAGGGACATTAGACATCGGTATTGATTTCTCTATGTTCAGTAATCGCTTTACAGGTACTTTTGACTGGTATCAGCGTAATACGAACGGCATGCTTGCTCCGGGTGTGCAATTGCCTGCTGTAGTAGGTGCGGATGCTCCTTATCAGAATACGGCAGATATGCGTACACGTGGCTGGGAACTGAGTTTCAATTGGCGCGACCAGATTGGAAAGGTGAGCTACCGAGTCGGTTTCAACCTGTCCGACAGCAAGTCAAAGATTGTGAAGTATGACAGTAACTCATCCTACATATTAAGCAGCCAAAAGACGAATGCGCTGACGGGTGGAACATATACATTTTGGGAGTTTTATAAAGGTAAGGAATTAGGCGAAATCTGGGGATATGAAACAGATGGTTATTATACCGTAGACGATTTTGTCGATACTTCTTCATGGAAATTAAAGGATGGCGTTCCAAGTATAGATGGCTATAATCCTCGTCCGGGTGATGTGAAGTTCAAGAACTTAATGGATGATGAAAGAGGGACAAATATGATTTCCAGCGGCAACAATACGTTGAATAATCCGGGCGACCGTAAAGTGATTGGTAATGAAACTCCTCGTTATCTTTATGGTATTAATCTAGGATTAAACTATAAAGGTTTTGATTTGAGTGCCTTTTTGCAAGGAACCGGTAAACGCGATAAATGGATTGCCAATACATTGACTTTCCCATTATATTCTGACTTTAAGTTTATTCCTTTATATAAAGGTTTGGGTGATTACTGGCAACCGGTAGATGCTGCCAATGGTGATTACACAGCAGTTAATCCTAATGCTGAGTTCCCACGTATTTATGGCAACTATGGTAACCAAGGCTCTAATTACCGCCAGTCAGACAAGTACTTGTCCGATGCTTCTTATCTGCGTATCAAGAATGTTACTTTGTCATATACATTCCCCAAAGCATGGATTACCAAAATATCTTTGTCGCAGTTACGTGCTTTTGTCAGTGTAGAAAATCTGGCAACGCTCTCATCATTGCCAAAGGGTATCGACCCGGAAACGCTGAAATGGGATTATCCCGCATTCCGCACAGTATCCTTTGGGCTTAATCTTACATTATAAACCTTAAATTAGTACGAGTATATGAAAAGATTATTTATAAGTTTAGCAATTCTCGCAGGAATCAGCCTCTCTAGTTGTAATGATAGTTTCTTGGAAAAGACTCCTGTTACAGACTTGACGGAGAATAATGCATTCAATTCCTACGATAACTTCAAGGCTTTTATGTGGCCTTGTTATGAGATGTTTACAAATAATACTATTCGCACTTCCTTACAAGGATTCGGACAAGACGGACAGTATAAGGGCGATATGGCAGCAGGATACTTTCAGCAAAAATATGAAAGTGGCTACAATGAATTTGCTTATCAGACAGTTGCCAGTGTAGCATCCGGTAATGGCTGGGATTTTAAATCATTTATCCGCCGTGTTAATATCATGCTTTCACACATTGATAATTCTAGTATGACAGAGGCTCAGAAAGACCATTGGCGTGCAGTAGGATATTTTTTTCATTCTTTTTGGTATATGGAATTGATAGATCGTTTTGGCGATGTGCCTTGGGTGGACCAGGTATTGCAGGAAGATTCTCCCGAAGCTTATGGACCTCGTGTGGATAGAAAAACCGTAGCCGACAAGGTATTGGAACGTCTGCAATGGGCGGAACAGAATATTGGAAATTTCACATCACAGGATGGGGACAATACGATTAACCAAGATTGTGTACGTGCCGTTATTTCGCGTTTCGGATTACGTGAAGGTACATGGAGGAAATATCATGAATTGGGTGATGCTGAAAAATATCTGCAAGAGTGTGTACGCGCATCCGAGTTATTAATGGCCGCTTATCCTACTCTTTACACAGGAACAGACGGTCAACCCGGTGCCGGATATGGTGAAATGTGGACAACAGAGGATTTGGGACAAGTTCCAGGTATCATTCTCTATAAATCTTATGTGAAGGATATAAATCCTATGGGCATGAGTTATATTGAACATACTTCTTCACACTATGTGGAGATGAACCAGAATACGGTAGATCTTTATTTGATGAAGAATGGCAAGCCGATTTTGGCTGACGGATCGGGCTACCATGGAAATAAGGACATGTATGCGGTATTTCGTGACCGTGACCCGCGTTTGTATCACACGGTTATACCTCCTTATAAAGTAAAATCTGGAAAAGGCGACTATCCTACCTGGTCGTATACAGACAATCCGGCAGACCGTGAATATATTGATATTATGGGAGCAAATGAAAGTTGCAGTAACCCGGGTGTTGGTATGAAACGTTTGCCTGGGCAGAACTGGAGTGCATCACTTGTACCTGAAATACCAAGATTAGGTACTGGAGCATTTGTGACTTGCCGTTCAGGCTACTATGTATGGAAGAATTGGGATAACTGGGAAACCAGCTTTAATAATGGTAATTTGAATACAGCTGACAAACCTATTTTTAAAATTGAAGAAGTCCTGTTGAATGAAGCTGAAGCCAAATTTGAATTGGGAGTATTTGACCAAGGGGTTGCAGACAAAACAATCAATAAGTTGCGTGATCGTGCCGGTGTAGTCAAAATGGTGGTTGCTGACATTAATGATAGTTTTGATCCTAACCGTGGAAAATACTATCCTAAAGGTAATGAAAGTGGTATTTTGGTTGATCCTGTCTTATGGGAAATTCGTCGCGAACGTATTATAGAATTGATGGGTGAGGGATTTGGTATTTATGATATCCGTCGTTGGCGTATGGCTCCGTGGTTCCTCAATAAACCTGCAACTGGTCTTTGGATGAGTAAAGAAGAGGCAATGAAAAATAATATGACTTTATATAATCCTGAAACTGGTTATTCTGATGGAACTGACGGTTCATTGACGGAAGGTAATTTGTATCTTTTCAATGATCCTCTAAAAGAAGGTAAAGGTTGGTTAGATAAATATTATTTGTATCAAGTACCGACTACCGAAATATTATTGAACCCAGAACTGGAACAGAATCCTGGTTGGTAATTTATAGTGTGATACGAATGAGGCTGTCTCAAATGCGGAATAACGTATGGAGACGGTCTTGTTTGGTTTTTAAACTTAGAAAAATCGAAATAAAATGAGATTTCAGAAAATAGGATTGACTACTGTAGTGTTGTGTACCGTAGGAATACAACAGAGCTTTTCTATCGATATAGTTACAAAAGAAAAACCTAATATCGTGTTTATTTTGGCTGATGATTTAGGTTGGACGGATTTGGGTGTAATGGGCAGTGATTATTATGAAACTCCTAATATAGACCGTCTTGCTACAGAAGGAATATTGTTTGACAATGCTTACGCTGCAGCCGCCAATTCAGCACCTAGCCGTGCTTGTATGATGACAGGAATGTACACACCACGCCATGGAGTATATACAGTTAGTCCTCCCGACCGTGGTGATCGTACCAAACGTAAATATATAGCTATTCCCAATGTAGAAGATGTCTGTGCCGACTTTGTGACTATGGCCGAGGCTTTGCAAGAACAGGGTTATCAGTGTGGTCATATCGGGAAGTGGCATTTGGGGGATGATGAGGACGGTACAGGACCCTTGTCACAGGGATTTATATGGAATGTGGGCGGTAATAGAGCAGGAGCTCCCTATTCTTATTTTTATCCCTATTGTCTGCCTGATAAAAGTAAATGTCATGTGGGATTAGAAGAAGGTATATTGGGTGAATATCTTACTGATCGGTTGACTGAAGAAGCTGTTTCTTTTATAAAATCTCATAGTGAAGGTCCTTTTTTCTTACATTTGTCCCATCATGCCGTACATACGGTTTTGCAAGCACCTGATTCATTGATAAATAAATATCGTAATAAAACTCCCGGTAAATATCATAAGAATCCTATATATGCTGCAATGATTGAAAAACTAGATGATAGTGTTGATAGGATATGCCAAGTTATTAAGACATTAGGAATAGCAGATCGTACAATAGTCATTTTTTATTCAGATAATGGAGGTTCGGAACCAGTGACAGACAATTATCCGTTAAATGGAGGAAAGGGAATGCCTTATGAAGGTGGGAGCCGTGTGCCGTTGATTATAAGGTGGACTGGTAAAATAGAAGGAGGCATCCGTTCATCTGTTCCAATAACAGGAGTTGATTTTTATCCAACTTTTGTTACTTTGGCACAGGGTAAGATTCCTGCTAACTTAGATGGAAAAGATATTTTTACGCTTATAAATAATAATGAGACGGAACGTGATCTTTTCTGGCATTTTCCGGCTTATTTGGAGTCTTATTTAAACGGGGGAAGAGATTTCCGTGCAAAACCTTATTCCAGTATTCGTTCAGGTGATTGGAAATTGATATATCATTATGAAGATAAGTCTATGGAACTGTTTAATTTGAAGAATGATCTGGGAGAATCACAAGATCTATCAGGTTCAAATCCTGTAAAGCGAGGAGAACTTTATCAGAAACTGATGAAGTGGATTCAAGAAACTCATGCTCCTATTCCTGTGAAATTGAATCCTTATTATCGAGAGTAGGTGAATGATATTTTTTTCTTCTATAGCTTTGCAGCCTAGGATATTTTCTCTAAATTGCCGATGTTTATAGCAGGAGTAGTAATTATTAAATTCAGTAAAAAACAGAATATATGAAAAATCGAAACCTCTTTCTTTTAACCAGTGGATTAGCATTTCCTCTATTAGGCGCTTATGCTCAGAAAACTCCTAAACCGAATATCATTTATATTATGTGTGATGATATGGGTTATGGTGATTTAGGGTGTTATGGTCAGTCCTACATCAGTACACCGAATATTGATAATATGGCTAAAGAAGGTATGCGTTTTACACAAGCGTATGCCGGTAGTCCGGTGAGTGCTCCATCACGTGCGTCATTTATGACCGGACAACATTCCGGACATTGTGAAGTACGTGGGAACAAAGAGTACTGGCGCGATGCCCCTGTTGTGATGTATGGAAATAATAAGGAATATGCCGTGGTGGGGCAACATCCATACGATCCCGGTCATGTGATTATACCTGAAATAATGAAAGATAACGGTTATACTACCGGTATGTTTGGTAAATGGGCAGGGGGCTATGAGGGATCTGTGTCTACGCCGGACAAACGGGGTATTGATGAATATTATGGTTATATTTGTCAGTTTCAGGCTCATTTATATTATCCGAATTTCCTGAACCGGTATAGTAAATCGGCTGGTGATACGGCAGTGGTTCGTGTAGTGATGGATGAGAATATCAACTATCCTATGTTTGGTAAGGACTATTTCAAACGTCCGCAATATTCTGCGGATATGATCCATGAAGAAGCAATGAAATGGTTGGATAAACAGGATGGCAAGCAACCTTTCTTTGGTATTTTTACTTATACGCTTCCTCATGCAGAGCTGGCGCAGCCCGAAGATTCTATTCTGACAGGTTATCAAAAGAAGTTTTTTGAAGATAAAACTTGGGGTGGACAGGAAGGATCAAGATATAATCCGTCGGTACACACCCATGCGCAGTTTGCCGGCATGATTACTCGCTTGGATTATTATGTAGGAGAAGTTTTGAACAAATTAAAGGAGAAAGGACTGGACGAAAATACCATTGTGATTTTTACCAGTGATAACGGCCCCCATGAAGAAGGGGGGGCTGACCCTACCTTCTTTGGTCGTGATGGCAAACTTCGTGGATTGAAACGTCAATGTTATGAAGGGGGGATTCGTATTCCGTTCATTGTGCGTTGGCCGGGTAAAGTACCCGAAGGAACGGTTAATGATCATCAGTTAGCTTTCTATGACTTGATGCCTACATTTTGTGACTTGGCAGGTGTGAAGAATTATGTGAAGAAGTACACTAACAAGAAAAAAGACATGGATTATTTTGATGGTATTTCTTTTGCTCCGACTTTGTTAGGACAGGAAGGACAGAAGAAACATGATTTCTTGTATTGGGAATTTGATGAAACCGATCAGATTGGTGTACGTATGGGAGACTGGAAGATGGTAGTGAAAAAAGGGACTCCTTTCCTTTACAATCTTGCTACAGATATTCATGAAGACCATGATATCGCTGCCGGACATCCGGATATTGTGAAACAAATGAAAGAGATTATCAGAACACAGCATACTCCGAATCCTCATTTCTCTGTGACTTTGCCTTCATTTGAATAAATAGATTTTTTATTCTGATATTCCTCAATCTATTCATTTAGATTGGGGAATATTTTTTTATGTTCCATAAACCTGCTATCTTTGCCTCGCAAATTTAAAAATATTCCGATGAGAATTTAAAACATTCATTTCCATACAACTATTTGTTTTTACGTTGGGACAGCAGGCGAAATAATTTCGTTTGTTGCGCAATAGTTGTCTTCTTATTCCAACTACGAACTTTTCAGTATTCATATTTAAAATTCTTAGAAAGAGTATGTGTATACATGTACAGTCCATTACTTACATGCATCCGGATAAAGATGTGCTTTTCAGTAATGTCAGTTTTACTATCAGTAAAGGGAAAAAAGTAGCCCTCATCGGAAACAACGGTTCGGGAAAATCTACCTTGATGCGATTGATAACTAAAGAGCTATTACCTTCTGAAGGACAAATTATATGTCCGGATATCCCCTATTCTATTCCACAGCATTTTGGTCAGTTTAATCATTTGACAGTAGCCGGGGCATTGGGAATAGAAAGAAAGTTATATGCACTTCATGCCATTTTACAGGGAGATGCTTCGATAGAGCATTTTACGGCTTTGGCGGATGACTGGAAAATAGAAGAGAAAGCGGTTGCTGCTTTGAATGAATGGGGGTTGGTAGGAGTACCTCTTTCCTATCCCATGCATTTGTTGAGTGGCGGTGAGAAAACAAAAGTTTTTCTAGCAGGAATTACTATATACTCTCCTGCTTTTATTTTGATGGATGAGCCTACCAATCATTTGGATGACGAAAGCCGTATCCGGCTGTACCGTTTTATAACTACTGCTGCAGCAGGGATACTGGTTGTCAGCCACGACCGGACATTACTCAATTTACTTTTTTCTACCTATGAGCTTACTGCAAAAGGTGTCACTTATTATGCTGGAAATTACGATTTCTATAAAGAACAGAAGAAATTGGCTGTAGAAGCTCTGCAAACCCGGTTGAAGGAGAATGAAAAGCAATTACAAAAAGCCCGGAAGCAGGTACGTGAGGTAATGGAGCGTCAACAAAAGCATGATGTGCGAGGTAAAAAACAAAATGTGAAGAAAGGAGTCGGAAAGATGGCAATGCATACATTCAGGGATCAGGCTGAGAAAAGTACTGTCCGTTTAGGAGATGTTCATGTTGATAAGATCCGTTTTTTGGCAGGAGAAACAGTAGAACTGCATAAAGCTTTACCTGATATGAAGACGATGAAAGTAAATTTCAATTCATCTTCTTTGCATATCGGTAAAATACTTATCGTAGCTTCAAGTGTGAATTATTCGTATGGAGAAAATCCTTTGTGGTCTTCTCCTCTTGAGTTTACCATCAAAAGTGGTGACCGTATTCATTTGAAAGGAAGTAATGGTAGTGGTAAAACAACTTTATTGAGGTTGATAACCGGAAGTCTTGCTCCTACTCAAGGTTCTTTGATACAGGCAGAAGGGCTGACGTACGTTTATCTTGATCAGGAATATTCTATAATTCGTAATGATTTGTCGGTATTGGAACAATTTGCCTTATTCAATAGTGAATTGTATGATAATGAATTGAGAACGATTCTCAACCGTTTTTTGTTTCCTGTTTCCACATGGAACAAGAAGTGTAGCTATCTGAGTGGAGGTGAGAAGATGAAACTTTCTCTCTGTTGTCTTATGGTGAGTGCACAGGCCCCCGATGTTTTTATTGTGGATGAACCTACTAATAATATTGATATTCTGAGTATGGAGATATTGACCGAAACTTTGAAGGATTATCAAGGCACTTTGTTGGTGGTGAGTCATGACAACTATTTTGTGCAACAAATAAAGGCAGATAAGCAGATTGAGTTGTTCTGATGTTTTTATTTTGTCAAGTGCGGCATTTTTGTCAAATTCTATATTTAAAAGACACTGTCCAAAATTTTGTGTAAATGGAAACAGGATTCAGCTGTAAGTTTGTTCTTATATCTGGATTCTGTTTTCAAAAATAAGCATAAATTGATTCATAATCAAGCCCCAGTTATGAATCGGCTGTGTCCATTTCTTCTCAATCTCCATAAGTGAAAGATAAACGGTCTTTTTGACTGCATCATCCGAAGGGAATGAAAGCTTTGATTTCGTGTACTTTCTGATTTTTCCGTTCAGGTTTTCAATGAGATTGGTTGTGTAGATTATTTTTCTGATTTCCAGCGGGAACTGGAAGAAAACAGTCAAATCATCCCAGTTGTTTCTCCATGAAAGTATAGCATAAGGATACTTTCCTCCCCATTTCTTTTCCAGATTGTCAAGTTCTGTGGCTGCAACCTCTTTGTTGGG
>CDZJ01005556.1_pt1 | contig 22429 bp, 24 predicted proteins | sample 557391 | NCBI WGS metagenome assembly CDZJ01 (sample SAMEA3182111, study PRJEB8094) | gut metagenome | biome: human; feature: gut; material: Stool; isolation source: human stools | place: Canada | collected 2013-05-07 | reverse complement strand
TCACGCTCTAACAGTGTGTGCCAGAGTGGTTTATAGCTGATGTGCATATTGTTTTCCTGCCTTTCTATCCATACCACCGGGGCGGTTGCCCCGGCAGGAACTTTTCTCTTATTATAACACCAATCTTGTGAAATCACAATTTATTCTTGTAGCCTGCCGCTGATACCGTCTGGATTGTGCATTCCCTTTCTTTTTGTTCCCTTTAATTAGCCATGAACTGCTTGATGCCCTGGCTTTTGGCCGCCGCATTGTCCGAGCCGTAGCCCTCCAGCAGATTGACTACGCCCCACACGGCCAGACCGGCCCCCAGGGCGATGACGAGCGTTTGCAGGGTAGTAACGGCTGTAGAGAAAAACTGCATAAAGCCTCCATTTCTCCAGGGGATCAGGCCCCTGGCTATGAAAAAAGCCGCCCTACACAGGCGGCGGGGTCATCTTCTGGCCACGATGGCCAGAAGCTATACAAAGGCGTCCGGGTCGTCGAGATCGTCATAGTTGAGGATGTCCTCGTCCTCTTCTATGCGTCCGTTTGGCACGTTAACCTCGTATACAATAAGGATATTAAAAAGATTCTTGAAATTATGGCTTTATTGAGATATGTTATCCTTTCTGCTTGAGCAAAGGGGAATTTGGGGCTATAATAATTTTTACATACGCTACTAGTTGCTAGGGGGATAAACATATGCAGAGCCTGGACTTACCAAAAGAAGAAATTATAAAATGCTTTCATTGTGGAAATGAAACCCCAATGCCCAAAATGGGCGAATATAGTTGGGGGGCACGTGATATTCAATATGCAGATTTTGATTTTTCTTACAAGTATGAGCTGTTTGCTTGTCCCGTTTGTCATAAGGTCACGTTGCGTGAAACTTATAGCGATGAATCTATGATATGGTACAATAATTATGACCAATTGCGATGGCATAGCCAGAAAAGTATTCTCTTCCCAGTTAATAGTATTGAAAGCGGTTCTGTGCCCTCAAAGGTAAAAGAGGCTTATGAAGCCGCCTTGAAAACAAAGGGTATTGATAAATACATCTGCCTTATGGCGTTAAGACGCACACTTGAGTTGCTACTCAAAGACAAGGGTGCAACAAAATGGGGACTAAAGGATAAAATTGAGGAAATCGCTGCAAAAGGATTGTTACCTGACACCCTGAAAGAAGCCTCATCTTTAGCAAAAATGCTTGGTGATACAGCAGCACATGGTAAGGAAATGGAAATAGACCAGTATGATGTAGAGGCTATGGCTGAGTTTATAGGGTTCATTATTGAATACTTGTATATCGTTCCAGATAAAATAAATACTTACAAGGAACGCTTAGATTCAAAATCAACTGCTGAAAAGAAAGAGTAACCTTAATAGTCTAATGGCACTCTCCAACCATAAAGTTGGAGAGTGCCATTTCATATAAACTCTTCACACAAAGGTATCCGGGTCGTCGAGATCATCATAGTTGAGGATGTCCTCGTCCTCTTCCATGTGCCCATCGTCCGGCACGTCCACCTCGTACACGGTATATTCCTCGTTGGGGTCTATTTTTTTCATGCGCCGAGAGGTCAGGCGGCCCAGGTCAAAGGCGTTGCGCTTGTCCGCCTCGGCGGTGTACTTGTAATTTGGGTGCTTTTTCAGGTCATACTTGGGGGAGTAGAACGGCGGCAGCCCCCGGAGCTGTAAAATACAGCGGTCGCCCGGCATGGTCGCCAGCTCGGCGGGGGTCATCAGCTCCCGGCCCAGCCGTTGGGTGTTCTGGCTGAAGCTCTCGGACTGCCCACGGGAACGCCCCTCGGTCTGCATGGAGATGGTGGCCTTGCCCAGCCAGTTCTCGGATATTTCCTTGATGGTGCTGGACTCCCGGCCACCGAGAAAGATCACGCTGTCCATGTTGCCGAGAATTGTTTCCGCGCGTTTGTCATAGATCGCTTTACATTGGGCCATCTGCTGGTAGAACAGGCACAGACTGATTTCACGGGAACGGATGACGGCCACCAGCTTCTCCAGCCCCGGTACCTGTCCCGTGTTGGCCGCCTCGTCCCACAGTACCCGCACATGATGGGGCAGGCGGCCCCCGTGTACGTTGTCCGCCCGTTCGCACAAAAGATTGAACATCTGAGAAAAGGCCAGGGCCACCAAAAAATTGTAGGTGCTGTCCGTGTCGCTGATCACAAAAAAGGTGGCCGTCCGCCGATCCCCGATGCGGTCAAGCTCCATTTCGTCGTAGCTCATGATCTCCCGGAGCTGTGGGATGTCAAAGGGGGCCAGCCGCGCCCCGCAGGAAATTAAAATGCTTTTCGCCGTTTTGCCGCTGGCTAATTTGTACTTGCGATATTGCTTCACCGCGAAGCAATCCGGCTTGCGCTTTTCCAGTCCGGCAAACATATAGTCCACGGCGTTCATAAAGTCCTCGTCATCCTCCTTGACCTCCATGCCGCTGATCAAGTCCACCAGGGTATTCATGTTCCTGTCCTCGGCGGGGGCCTCGAAGATGATATAGGCGATTAGAGCACAGTACAAAAGCGTTTCCGACTTCTGCCAGAATGGATCGGACTCTTTTCCCTCGCCTTTGGTGTTGGAAATTAAAGCGTTGACAAACTTCAAGATGTCCGCCTCGTTCTTGATATAGGCCAGGGGGTTATAATGCAGGCTCTTGGAAAAGTCGATGGTGTTGAACACCTTGATTTTGTAGCCCTTTTTCTTTTGCAGAAACCAGCCCACCTGGGGCAAGATACCGCCCTTGCTGTCTACCACCACATAGGAAGAATGGGCCTGGAGCAGTTGGGGCGTGAGCCAAAACCGGGTCTTGCCGGAGCCGGACGAGCCGATGATACAACAGTTGAGATTGCGGGCGTTCCCTGGTATTTTGGGCCGGGTGTTCATGGTGAGATATTCCGTCCCGGTTAAGATCACATTGTTTTCAAACTTGGGATCGGAAAACGGCGCTATGTCTTTGGGGCCGCCCCAACGGGCGGAGCCGTACTCAGCATCGGGCCGATACTTTTTCGCCTTTTTTGTCTTGCAGTAAATCAGCAGGCGGAAACCAGCCGCCCCCAGGATGCCCACCAACCAATCAAAGGGGACGAGGCCCGGCGCGAAATCCGCAAAGGCCGGGCCGATGGTCTGGATTGTGCCGATGAGCTTTTCCCCAAAGCCCGCACCCGCCGACAGACGGTAGGCCGTCCCCACTTTCAGGCAGGCCCACAGAATAAACAAGTACGGCACATTGGGTAAAATGTACTTGCGGATTTTATCTGTCCTCAGCCGCTACCTCCTTTTCCCGTTCCCGTTGACGCTGGGGCCGTCGCTTCACCAGCTCCTGGGCACGTTTGAACTGTTCCCGGATGGGGACGCGCCGATCCTTGCCCCGGTTCAGCACACGCCGGGAGTATTCCTGAAAGCAGCCCGTGATGGCGTCGGCCTGCTTTGCCTTGAACAACAACAAATACTTGCCCTTTTCCACGGACCGGATGGCGTAGTCCACGCCCCAGCGCCGGGCCACCCGGTCAAAAAGCCGGGTATCGCCCGGCAGCTCCATGCCGCTGGTGTCGCCAGACTGGCGCATGAGCTTTCTCGCGCTCTGCTTGCCATGGGGCGCGTTTCCCTCCCGCTGGGCCTTGCGGATCTGCCGGGCCGCCGCCCCCAGCACATAGGCAAGCCCCCGCGCCGTCAGCTTGCTGGCCCGGACGGTGATGGCAATAGAGCTGCGGGAAACTTCCTCGTCAATCATTCAAACCGCCTCCTTTCGGGCCGGGGCCTCTGGCCGCGATGGCCAGAAGCGCCATCAGCGGCGGCCATGCCTCCGGCCTTGGCCTTTGACGGTCAGGATGCCCTCCAGGGTGGTGGCCGTGATCCCCAACCGCTGGGCCACGGCGATGTCGTTTTTCATTTCCTCAGTAACAGGGGTGCCGCATACCACCAGCACACGGGAGCGCCGGAGCAAATCGCGGCCCATGTCGGTGCCGTCCTTGTGCTCCTGGGGCACCGCATCATGGAGAAACAGGGGCAGATACAGGGTGGGGCAGATGGGCGAAAAGCCCGCCTCGTACACGGAGTGGCAGTAGTCCGCCGCCTGCTCCGTCACCTCACAGGGATCGCCGCGCCATGCGGCGGTAATATACGCAAGGGATCGTTTCATATCGAAAACCTCCACATCTAAATTGAGTTTCAGGGGTACTGGTCAACCCTATCCCCCCGCCCTTTCCCATTCTTGGGAAAGGGGGCGGCTCTGGAGGATATACCCCCGTCGCGCCGCAGGGGATAGCACAGCCGGGGCCGCCCGTCAAGGGCAAGCCGCCACGAGCGGCGGGGCGTTCCGCCCCCTTGACAGCCAGCTCCCGCCTGCGCTACGGAATAGGCGGCGACGGGGGATATAAACCGCCAGACACTTTCAGGACGAGGGACCCGGGGGCATGAAAAAGCCTCTGGTCAGGATGGCCAGAGGTTACTCCTTTTCCATATCCACCTTTTTGTCCCCCTTGCCCAGTTCCGGGGGCTGTTTCTCTTTCCACTCGTTCAGCAGGGCCACGATCTGATCTTTCATTTGCCGGGGCGTGGCCTCCTTGCCAAAGTATTTCTCCAGTTCAGCACCAGTAATAATCACGTCACGATCCTCCTTTTTCTTTTCTTCACTCAAAATGGCGTCAATTACATCGGGGTTGAGCTTGTTCTCCTTGTCCAGCTCCCGGAGCCGCTTGGCCTGCCCCTGGGACGGGGAGGACTGCTGGCCCTCAATGGAAACGGCAATATATTTCTGATGCTTGGCCCGGATGCGGGAAATCTCCACGGCGGGGGTAAAGGACAGCTTGCCCTCGTCCATCGTCTTTTTCAGATCGGGAACAAGGTCATTCAGCCAGAGATACCGCTGAACGGTTTTCACGCTCATGCCGTTGCGCTGGCCGACAGACTCCAACGAGAGCTTTCCGGCGGCCTCGTCATCCCCACGCGCCCCTTGGTGCTTGATTGCCTCATACTGCTGGAGCAGGGCCGCCGCCTTTTCGCTGGGCAGGAGCTTCTCACGGTGCCGGAGGTTGTCATCCGTCATAGCGAGAACGGCCTCGTCGTCGGTCATGCTGCGGACAATACAGGGCATATTGATAAATCCGGCCAGCTCGCTGGCCCGCTGGCGGCGGTGGCCCGCGATGATCTCATAGCCTCCGCCCTCACGGGGACGCACCAGGGCGGGCTGGTTCACGCCTGCCGTTTTCACGGACTCCACAAGGCCCTGCATTTCCGCATCGTCCCGTACCCCAAACGGGTGATTCTTGAACGGGTACAGTTCGGAAAGATTGAGATAGACGATCTCCTCTTTTCCCCCACGGGACGCATCGCGAGGGGCGGGCGGTTCGGACACAGGGGCCTCCGGCTTGACCGGGGGCTTTTCGGTGGGGCCAGTCTTGGACTTTGCGGGCGGCGCTCCTTTAACGGGAGCGGCCCGCTTGCCCTTGGCCGGAGCTTTGCCGGGCGGTTCCGCATGATCCTGGGATTTGGGAGGACGGCCCCGTTTTTTCTTTTGTAACTCCTCCAATGTGGGCGTTCCCTCTTTTTCAGCCCCGGTAGCCTGTTCCTGACCGCCGCCAGTGCCCTGCACGTCGGTCAGGTTAATCACCTTGCCGGAGGGGGCCGGGGTGTTGTCCCCCTGCTCCACCACGGCGGGGCCGTCCGGCACTTTGGCCGGGGGATGCTCCTCCGGGGTAGGTGTCGGTTTTCTATCTTCTTCCATTCAACGAATACCTCCTTTTTCAGTGTGTGAAGCAGTCCGGCCTCGCGGCGCGGCTTGCGTGAGTATATGAAAACGCCGCCCATAGTCTTATAGGGCGGCGTCACATCTGAATTGTTCAGTTTTAGGATAAAAACCTCTTGCTTGCGGCCTGCAAACCGTTGATATTGCTGGGTTTCTTTAAGTCCTATAATTACACTCCGACCAAAAACCGCCTCAAAACAGATGTTTTGAGGCGGTTTTTATCACTTTTTAAGCAATAGTTTTCTTGACGTTCTGCACAAACACAATCTCAAATGTGGTCAACGCACTGTTTCGGATTCGTTTTAAATTTTCCTTGTAAACATGATTTCTTGCCCATCTCCGTCACGCTTCGTTTCGAAAAACGAAAAGGCAAACTGCACAGATTTTGAAATATGCGGCCATGACTACCCATTCATGGCCGCCGTACGCGGCAGAAGCCTTATCTTTGTATCTTGCGCCGCAAAATCTGATAGGCCCCTCTGCGCTTCCCGGCCTTGTTCCTCCCGATCAGGCCGTGTATAATGATAGTGGAAAGCAGTGAAATAAACGAGTAAGGAGCAGTGCCATGCGGATTCTCATGCTGGGCAACAGCTTTACCTTCACCAATGATATGCCTCAGATGCTTGCTGACCTGACTGGGGCGGAAGTCGTTCACCACACACGGGGCGGGGCGCGGCTGTCGGAACAGCTGAACCCCAACACCAAGCTGGGCGAGCGAACTCAAGCGGCACTGGTGGAAGAGCGGTGGGACTATGTAGTCCTCCAGGAGATGAGCCACGGCCCCATCACCGCCCCTAATAGCTTCTTCTCCAGCGTGGAACGGCTCTGCGGGCAGATCCGGGCAAACGGAGCGGTGCCCGTTCTGTTCGCCACCTGGGCCTATCAAAAGGGCGGTGCCAAGCTGGCAGCCAAGGGCTGGGACTATGACGAGATGGCCCATGCTCTGTCCGCAGCCTATCAAAGAGCCGCCCGGGAAAACCATGCTCTGCTGGCCAATGTGGGACAGCGGTTTTATGCCCTGGCCAATACCCGGGACCTTTACGCCGCCGACGGCGTCCACCCCAGCGCGTTGGGCTCCCGCGTCGCGGCGGAGGCCATCGCAGCCGTGATCCGGCAGCACAAGGAGGAGCGGCTATGACGACAGGAAGAAAACCCCGCCGCAAAAAGTGGAAGATCGCCCTCGGCAGTTTGCTGGCGATCCTGGTCCTGACGGCGGGCGGCTTTTTCTGGTATCTGTCCGACTACTACCGGGCAGAGGGTGTGGCTCTGGAGGTACTTGCCACAGAGGACCATCTGGAGGTGCGGGATGATCTGACCATCCTCTCCCTATCCTACCCCACGGATACCGCCACCATCTTTTATCCTGGGGCCAAGGTGGAGGGCGCCGCCTACCTGTCCCTGCTGGATCGGCTCCGGCAGACCGGCCTCACCTGCATTCTGGTGGAAATGCCTTTTCACCTGGCCATTTTCGATGTAAATGCGGCGGAGGATGTGATGGCCCAATTCCCAGACATCCGGCACTGGTACCTCGCCGGCCACTCTATGGGCGGGGCTATGGCCTCTCAGTTCGCCTCGGAGCACCCGGACAAGGTAGAGGGACTGATCTTGCTGGGAACCTACCCGTATGGCGACTACCCGGTAGAGGACACCCTCACCGTCTATGGTTCCCTGAACCAGAGCGTGGAGGACAAGATCGACTACACGGAAAATGTGGTGAAGATCGAGGGCGGCAATCACGCCCAGTTTGGAAACTACGGTCCCCAGAAGGGGGACCTGCCCGCCGCCATCTCAGCGGAGGAACAGCAGGCGCAGACGGTGGCAGCCATCACGGACTTCATCGCCCGGCAGCTGGAGTGAAAGAACTATACTGCAACAAACGCCACCTGAAATCTTCCGATTTCAGGTGGCGTTTCCATATATCAGGATATCGATCGCAAAACCTTTCTTCAAAACAGACGCACTGCCACCGTCACCATTCCAACTCGGCCCTGAGGTCCTCCAGATGGGCGGTGGTCTCAGCCCGCTGCTGTCCCTCCTGTTCCATCGTCTCGCCGAAGTCCCGCCCCCCGTTGCCGTTCAGGCCAAAGAATTTATCCATAAGACGCCTCCATTTTCTACCGGTTCAGCTGGCAGCCCTCACAGGACAATATGCCCGGTCTCCCTGCTGTCAATGGCAAACTCCAGAAGGGTTCCCTTGAACACGGCCGCGAAATAGCCGCTCTCCTCATACTGTCCAGCGTAGTACTTCCCGATGAGTTTCAGTGTCTCCTTGAGTTGCAGCATGGCGGCAAACTGGTGCTTGCAGGGGTAGCTGCAAAAGCAGCCGCAGGTCAGATCCCGAATCTCTCCATTGGCGTATTCAAATTCCAACTCATAGGGGTGGGTTCCCTCCACGATAGCCCGGCCATGGCTCCCATCCACGGCGATGTATCGGACTCTGTTTTCCAGGAAGTAGTCCCGGCCCCGCTCCGCCGTGGAGCCGCTGATCCCCATGGTGCCCAGATCGTCCAGCCTGAAGCCGGTCTCATCCTTGCCGGACACATAGACCTCTCCCTCTTTCTCCGGTGCTTTGAACCAGGTGATGACCTGCTCATAGGTCAGGGTCTCCTGATCGAAGGTGACGAAGTGAGAGCCGGCAAAGTGGAGCTTCCCCTTCACCGCCGTGTCCGCCACGCTGATGACCCGCTTGTAGTCGGAGAGCCTGATCTTGAAGCTGTACGTCACATCGACCACCCGGCCCCGCAAGCCCTCCAGCTTGCCGTCTACATACACAATGTCCCCCCGATGCAGGTCAAAGGCGTCGTTGTAATAGGGCAGCGTCATATTACGGGCAGGAAAGTGGATGAGGACAACGGATTTCCTCGGCTCCGCGGCAGGCCGGGTCAGAATCTTCCCCTGCTTCACAGTGGGATTTTCCGTGTCGCTGGCATGGAATCCAATCTTGAACATACAATCTCCTCCCTTAGATGGTTCCTTTCCTTTTTGTTGGTCTTATTCTACCAAAGGAGCTGTCCCATAAACCTCCCTTTTCCATTGTGCGGACAGTACAAAAGAGAGCCCTGGCAGGAAAGATAAGGATTAGCGCGTGTTAGAAATCAGAACAATATTATCCCACCTTCTTCTATTCCTGTGATATAATAAAACCACATAAGGAGGGATCTCTATGCGCAAAAATTTTGGAGCCAAGCCCTGGACCTATCCCCAGCCGGTCTTTATTCTGGCCGCCTACGGCGAGGACGGCACGCCCAACGCCATGAATGCGGCCTGGGGCGGCATCAGCGATGACAAGGAGTTGAGCATGTGCATCAGCACCGGTCACAAGACCACCGCCAACATCCTGGCCCGCAAGGCGTTCACCGTGAGCATGGCCACGGCGGAGCAGGCAGTGGCCTGCGACTATGTGGGCATCGAGTCCGGCAACAAGGTGGCGGACAAGGTGGCAAAGGCCGGGTGGCACACCACCAAGTCGGAATTTGTGGATGCTCCCCTCATCGACGAGCTTCCCATGGCGGTGGAGTGCCGCCTGGTGAGCTACGATCCGGAGACCTGCCGCCTGGTGGGCGAGATCGTCAACGTCAGCGCCGATGAGTCCGTGCTGGATGAGAACGGGAAGATCGACCCGGACAAGCTGCGGCCCATCACATTCGACCCCGTCCACAACACATACCGCGTGCTGGGCGAGAAGGTGGCCAACGCTTTCCAGGACGGCGCAAAGCTGAAATAATTGCCCAGGCATGAACAAGGGACGGAGGTGTGACCTCCGTCCCTTGTTCGTTTTATCGACCACTCATCGCCGCTCTCTCTTCTTCCGTTTGCGGAAGTCCTCCTCAATGGCGTCCTTCCAGTGGGCGTCCAAAGGCGCGCTGCACCGAACAGCGGCCACAGCCTGCCCCACCACCTCGTAGTTCAGCCGGGTTCCCTCGCTGTCACAGTGGTAGTTCACCGCCCGGTCAGGGGCAATCCCCAGATGGCCCGCCGTCTCCACCGCGTCGATGTTGGCCCCCAGGAAGAGAAATTCCCAGCCGTATTTCTCCTTCTGGCACCGGATCATCTCCTTCACCTCTGGGGCTGAGTAGCGGCGGCTGGCGTTTTCCATGCCATCGGTGGTGATGACGAACAGGGTGTGCCTCGGCACATCCTCTGGTTGAGCGTACTTGTGGATGTTGCCGATGTGGTGGATGGCCCTGCCAACGGCATCCAGCAGGGCGGTACAGCCCCGGACATAGTACTCCTTGTCAGTGATGGGCCGGACCTCGCCTAATTTCACCTGATCGTAGAGTACCTCGATCTGATCATCGAAGAGAACGGTGGAGACAAAAGCCTCACCGGGTTCTTTCTTTTGTTTTTCAATCATGGCGTTGAAGCCGCCGATGGTGTCCCCCTCCACCCCCCTGCATAGAGCCGCTGCGGTCCACGATGAACACCAGTTCCGTCAAATTCTTCTTCATAAAACATCCCCCTAAACTGTGTTGTTTGGCTTGCAAGCACAGTATAGGGGGATTTGTATATTGAGTGGTCGCTTGGCAGGTGACAATTTACCGCAGGATTTTAAGACAGACAGCAACTGTGGGTTGCTTGCTGTTTTGACGCTTTTGCTGTATGATCGTCACGAGGTGATTTTCCATGGATACAAAAGATGTGATCCGGGAACTTAGGATAAAAAAGGGGTTCTCTCAAGATGAGCTTGCTGAAACGGTATTTGTCACTCGCCAAGCAGTATCCCGTTGGGAGAATGGCGAAACTACACCAAATATCGATACACTCAAGCTGCTTTCCAAACTGTTCGATGTTTCCATCAACACACTTCTCGGTTCTCCGAGAGAGCTTGTTTGTCAGTGTTGTGGGATGCCTTTGGAGGACACCAGCATCAGTAAGGAGATCGATGGTTCCTTTAACGAAGAATACTGCAAATGGTGTTATGCAGACGGAACATACATATACCATGACATGGATGACCTGATCGATGTCTGCGTACAAAACATGGCAAACGACCAGTTGACACCCGAACAGGCACGCGCATATATGAAAGATATGCTCCCGAAGCTGAAGTATTGGAAGCAACACACCAATTTGGCTGGGGCGGAAGCATTTGAACACTTCAAAAAGCAATTGATCGACGAGATCAATGCTTTACACATAGAAGGCATGCCGAGGGTCGAAACGCTCCATGCGCTTGTGGGTGGATACATCAATCTTGAGTACAGGCTCCCCAATGGAACACTCGCTAAATTTTTGGATGATGGAGCAACTTACTTAGGAACTCAGCTGGAATGTAAATTTGGTGGAAACAGGTGTTTCGGGATTGCCGCCAATATGGATTTTATTTTGGTGTGCACTTATGAAGAAAATGGCGAAGCTCCCGAATTGGTAACTTACAAGAAAAGACAGCACAAAGAATGAGGAAGTGAGTCAATCACTTCCTCATTTAGTTTGATAGGGCTCTATGCGCCCAGCAGGCTCTGGTCAAAGGCGAACAGTGCCTCGTTAATCTCGAAAATGTTGTAGTTCCGGTAGGTAATAAAATACTCCACGATGATGTCGAACTTGCTGGCATGGGAAAAGGCAAAGCCAGCCTTCTCCAGCATCTCCCGTACCTCCTCCATGGATAGTTCCAGCGCCACGGCGAAGGCCATGGCACTGGACTTGGAGGGCTTGTAATGGACGTCCTAGCGGATCTTGGAGAACAGTTTGCGGTCGATATTGGCCTTCTTATAGCACTGGGCGTCGGTGATTCCGGCTTCGTCGATCTTCCGCAGCAGCATCTGGGAAAAGCTATATAAAAGCTATTAAAGAAGTTAAGATACAGCAGCGAATCATTGTATCAGCAATATTACTGTGGACTGGGCGGCAGATTACCTGTTTAATCATTCGCCTAATTCCAGAGTTTGAAATCTACCTGGTTACTTTTGATGCTCTGAAGAAGCGGGCAGCATTCGTCATTCGGACGCTTACCATAGACAACTTAAGTATTAGTAACAGAAAGAGATCAAATGGTTTTGATTTCAAATAAAAGTTGATTGAACTAAATGTCAGTGCAGTCAACGCTGGAACAGCCGGGTCCTAGCCTACCATATCGAATACTCTGTGGCAAAGCTACCGGACGGCATCTTTGCCCGGATGAAGCTAGTCCAGCCGTAAGCTCAGGAGGACCAGCGGATAATCAGGCAGATGCACTGTAAACAGAGGGATGGATCAAAAGATCCATCCCTCTACGTTTTATCCTGATTGACTTTATACCCAATAGGGAACCACAGTGCCCTTATTGGTTTCCACCGCCTTACGATAGCACCGGGTAGTCACCGCCAAATCCAGGATACCGGTACCCACAGCGTTGAAGTAGATGATCTCCTGGTCGTTCTCACGACCGGTCTTTTTCCCGTCCAAGATCTGGCCCAGCTGGGCGTGGATGTCCTCATCCTTCACCAGTCCGTCCTTCCACATCATGGCGACAGTGCTGACCATACGGTGCTTGATGGTATCCCAGTTATCCACCACGATCTTACTAGCCCGCTTGACACAATCATAGCTGACCTCATAGTCGGCCATGTTCATTAGCAGGCAGCCCTTTTTCAGCCACTCCGCTTGGACGATGGGCTCGTTGGCTAGGGTAACGCACACGGTGATGTCACTTTCCCGCACCGCTTGCTCCGGCCCCTCCACAGGGAGAAACTCTACTTGGGGATACTTGGCCCTAGCCTCCTGAGCGAAACGTTGGGAGCTCTCCATTCGGATATCGTAGATATAGACTTTTTTGATGGTCGGCCGGACAATCAGGGCAGCCTCCAGTTGGGTGCGGCCCTGGGCACCTGCACCGCAGATGGTGAGGACGGCGGCGTTCTGCCGGGAGAGCAGCTTCATGGCCACACCACCGGAGGCCCCGGTACGTTTGGCACTGACCTCAGTACCGTCGGCGATACAGACTGGCAGCTTGGTATCCGGGTCGTTGAGAATCACCGTAACGCTGGCCCGGGGCAAACCTTTCTTATAGTTCATGGGCCCACTACCGATCCATTTGATCCCCGCCATAGCATACTCTCCGCCAATATAGCCAGGCATAGCGTTAATACGGCCATAGATATTCTCGTCTTCTGGGGTGGTTCCCCACCGCATGACACACTTACCCGGGACCAGAACATCTCCCTGCTGTGTGAGAAGATAGGCCCTCTCTACATCGTGGATGACCGCCTCCATGTCTCCGCAGCCCAGCTCCTCCATGTCCCTGTTGTTCAAAAACAGGATATCCGCCTTGCTCATATTCCTTCATCCTTTCTCGTCCCCGGTCTGGGGAATTTTTTCAGTGTAGTTTCTCGCCGGTCTCGAAATAGTGGGCCACCTGTTTTTTGGTCATTCCTTCCAAACCCAAATTTTTGGCGCAACGCCCCTCTGTTCGGAAGTCCCGACCGTAGATGGTACTAGTTAACTGGATTACCGCATCAATGTTTGGGGTGGGCACCTGGGCCATCCAGCCCAAGGTGGAAATGGGCACCAGGCTCATGGGTACATCCTCTGTGACATAGCGGGCCTGAATGGTCTTGGGGGCCTGGATGTCCTCGTAGGCCCGGTTGTGCTGGATCAGCTCGTACAAGTTCTCCCCCTGAGTGTCATAGGACTGGCGTAACCACTCCTCTGCGCTGGGGACGCTGACACCATAAGCCCGGGCCACCGCCATCCGCTCCTGATCAATCTCCCCTACTAAGGTGGCCACCGAAGGGGTGATTCCATCCCAATAATAGCGAAAGCCTTGGAGGTCGTTCTCGATACGCCCGATGTTCAGCAACACCGGAGTGGGGTGAAACAAGGCGCCGATATTAGAAAGACTGGTCTCCAGACAATTGGAGGCAGGGACGAACTGGGGATAAAAGGGGTTAAGCAATTCTATCACTCGGTCCGTCCGATCGGCGGGTAAGGCCCCCAGGGCCACCGCTTTCTTTACCCCGTAGATTTCTACCGATGAGGGCCCTGTCTTGCGGCAGGAGTATATCAACGTCTGGGCCTCCGCAATGGTGATATCCCCATGGCCCCCCCCCGCCCGAACGGTGTTGAGGAACTCCAGTGCCCCCCCAGTCCGTCCGGGGTTGAGGACCACTACCTGCCCATCTGCCAGTGCACCACAGCAGGCCTGGGCAATCATTTTATGGGTGAAAGACGGGGTGACCACCATGATCAAATTTACTCCCTGAATGGCCTGGACCACGTCCGATGTGATCAGATCCAGAGACTGGTGAGAGGTTACTCCCTCCAAGGTCAGGTCAATGCCTCCGGCGGCCCGGATGCCCTCCAGATACTCTGGAAACAGGTCGCACAAGCGGACGTTCGCCCCCACGCTGGCCAAATAACCAGCAATGGCGGTGCCGCCGTTGCCGGCTCCAATTACCGCAACACTCATTTCCATGCTTTTCCCTCCAAAATTCGCTTTATGTTCTCCCCGCCCCGCCGTCTTCCCGGCGGAACAGGACTTGTAATATCTCCAGACTGTTCAACGTTGCTCTCGTTTGGCATTTTTATTCCAGAACAGGAGACGCAGAACGATTAAAATGGCGATGGAAGCACCGCAGAAAATCAATCCAGCTGTCATCGAACCAAGGCTCTGTATGATGTAGGGATAGGCTGTGGTGACCAGACCGCCGCCGATGAAAGGGCTCATTAAGGGACAGCCCAAGGCGTAAATCGTGCCGGCCTCGGTCTCCATTTTCGGGTCAGCGGTGCGCAGGAGCATGTAGCCCACCGCAGCCACGCCGGTGAAGGCACCGTACCGAATGATACCCTGCTCGAACCAGCAGTCCTGGAAAATGTGAGGGCTGAGACAGAAGAACCAGAGCAACATAAACGCCATCACAACAATGGTTCCAATCAGCAGAGGGGCCCAGTAGGCCAACACTACAGGAACCTTGATGGAAGCCATGGCCCCCACCACCAGGATTTCCAGTGCCATGCCCTGGATGCGTTGAAAAATACCTCGGTCCAGCAAATGACGCAGAGAGGTACGCTGCACAATGCTGTTGATAATCCAGCCGCCTATCATAGCGAAGGGGAACAGGGGTAGGCCCGTATATCCGAAGATCACACCGAAAGCCCACACAATGGCCCGGCCAATCAAGATCGCCGCTCCGATCACCCCTAGGTGGAACGCAAAGGGCTCTACCACATCCTGGCTCACCGTCATATAGGCTGCAGTCTCCCGCTCTCCTTCGGCAAAGATCTCCTTGGCATCGCCGGAGGTGGCGGGCTCGGTGAGGACCTTGGTATATTTTTTACGGACGCCGTAGTTGATGATGATCATGCCGCCGAAAATACCTGCCAGCAGACCAATCGTGGCGGTGGTCAGACCGAGGTCGGCCCCGTCCGCCCAGTTGAGCAGCTCCGGGTCCTGGAACACGGTGGCCATTCCGCTGGCGGTGCCGTGTCCGCCGGCAAAGCCGATCTCAAACAGAGATCCGAACAGGGGATTCACCCCAAACACCGGGGTGAACAGAAACGCACACAGCAGGGATACTATCCCCACTTGCATAAAGCTGTTGGACCACAGCCAGCCCAGACCGGCGGCAGCGTCATGGAACATGGTTTTGCCGGACTCCTGCTTTTGAACGCCCAAAAGCATACAGGCAAATACCACCGTGATCATCGGAGTAGGCAGAGCTCCGATTGAGTTCATCATATCGCTGGGGATGATCTTCAGTGCGTAAGGTCCAAGGGCCAGGCCGATCAGTCCGGCCAGGAGGGAGGCGGGGATAAAAGCTTTCCGCAGAATAGGAACCTTTAGACGGATCAGCGCGGCGATCACCAGAAGCAGCCCCACGATGCCGACGTAAAGGACCAAGTTGTTCAACGTACCGCTTGCGATTTTTTCCACTGGTATCATCAGAAAATCTCCCTTCTCAGTGTGATGCTTTTATTCAAATACACCGGAGACTACACCTGTGCGGCCTTTGCCTGTTGAGGTGGCCAAGCTCAGATCAGGCGGCGCGCTTGGGCTTAGTCATTCTGTCTGCGCTTCGGTGTAATTTGACTAATTTTACCAAACTCCGTTAATAAATAAAGAAATTTTTTTATTGTAATTATATCACTAAATTTTTTTATTTCAATAGATTTAAAAAAATTTTTATTTCTTTATGATCTTTTTTTCTTTTTCGATTCTGTTATAATAGTAAAAAAGAAAAATACCGCTTCCGGCCTGGAAAGCGGCTCAAAGAGGCGAATAATATGACTTTGCAGGAGCTTCTCAATCAAATCCGTGATACGCAGACATCCCTTTCAGATGCCCAGCGGCTGGTTGCGGCCTATATTCTGGAAAATTATAATCAGATTCCCTTCCTATCTATCTCTTCCTTGGCAAAAAAAATCGGGGTCAGTGACAATACCATCGTAAAATTCTGCAAACGGGTTGGATTTAGTAAATTTAAGGAATTCAAGAATGTCTTTGCCGACTACGCCCATTCCGAACTGGTAATGTTCAATAAGATCTCTGAGGACACCTCAGATACTGACAACAAAGATTTTTTTGCTTGTGAGATGGAAGACGACGTATCTGCCATCCAAGCGGCTCTCTTAAGCCCTGTCAACCAAGAAAATCTCCCCAAACTGCTCTCCCAGATGGATCAGGCTAAACATATCTACATTACCGGCGGTCGGGCATCCGGCATCGTAGCCAGCCTGTTTGCCAATCTTCTGCGCTATCTGGGTCTAAAGGTATATGACGTACCCTTCGGCGTGGGGGACTATTTGGACCGCCTTACTATCGTGGAACCGGAGGACCTGGTTATCGCCCTAGCCTTTCCCAGGTACACCGCACAGGTGGTAAGCGCTCTGGCCGACCTGCACAGCAAGGGGATCCCCATCGCCCTGATCACCGATTCCGTCCTTTCCCCCGCACAGCCTTATGCGGACTTGGCCTTCCATTGTCCCGTATCTTCTGGTTATTATTTTCCCTGCTACTCTGGCTGTCTCTCTCTGATCAATGTCATCTGCAGGGCTGCCGCCGCCAACCGCAAGTCCGAGGCCGCAGAGCACCTCCGCAAGCTGGAGGCCCACCTGCTGGAGAGGGGGGTATTTCTCTGATCGTACCTTTCTGGCCCCAAAAACCAGCCCCACAAGCACAGTACAGGGCATACGCTGTACTCTAAAATTAGTTTCCGAGGCATTTTCTCAAACTCGTCCCAGAAAGTGGGGCAGCGGATGCCTCTGGCTCCGGAGTGAGAGGGGATTGTGTCAGGGCACTTTCATGCCGACAGCCTGTTAGCCCCCGAGGACAGGGCTACCCGGTGAAAAACGGCCATGATACTCATTCGGTATGTGCCCCCCTAAGGGCAGGCGACAGGAGGAGGACAGAAAGGCCCAAGAGCAAAATGGAAAAAGAGAATACTCTTCACCACCAGAAAGCACCCTCTTAGTTTGTCAAAAAGGTCTGGCAGGGTTTCGTGCCATCTCCGCACTCAGAGCCGTCTTTTGGGGCGGTTGCGCTCCAAAATGCGTGTGCAGGTATAGCACAGGCGAAACAGAATAAAAATTTATTTTCTTCGGCGGCAAGTCTATCAAAGGGAATACATTTCTCCTCGCAAGTGTGGAATCTGTCCGCTATAGGCGGGCAAATCACAGGTGCAATGGTATGGGGACCACTCGAAGAAGCGGCAGAGTCCCTTTTTCCACCTTGCTGCTCGGAGTGATTGTGTGCCCTGGAGCCTTAGTGTAGGACTACCGTCCGAGCCCATAACGGCCGTCTCCTTCCAGGATAACCAAGTCCCGAGGGCGGCTTCTATCGGTAAGGGCTATGATTCTGGTTTTCTCAGAGAGTTGCCTTATGGTGGGGCCCTGTTCCGTACTGCCCTTCATCGTAGAGAGCATGGCTTTTATGTCGCCGGGGGCGCCCAAAAAACGGGCGGCGCTTTGCGCCGAAAGGGGCTCCTCCCCTATCACCATGGTTGGAAAGGAGCGGCTCAACATCACTGACAGAAAAAACGGGAGCTGGAAACGTCAGGGCCAAGCAGTGCGGCCTGTCCCTGTCCGGGTATCTCCGGCGAGTAGGAGTTGGCAAATCCACGGCAGCGTTCCTTTACCAGCGGTTCCATGCCCTCTATCAGCGGTCAGCCGTGTACGCGATCAACTCGGACAGCCAGCCTCTGGAACCAACAGTGGCCCAACTGGACGAACTGTCGGGACAGATTCTGTCCGACTATGCAGGCTGAGGTGCGGACAGTGACGACGACTAAGATATGGCCCGCCAAAGACAGCCTCTCCTGTATGGTGGACTATGCCCAGAACCTGGACAAAACCATCTATTCGGACCTGCGATCCGTGCTCCACTACGCTGCCAATATGGACAAGACCGCTGAAGGCGGGGAACGGGCTATGTTCGTCACCGGCGTAAACTGCAACCGGGATACCGCCTTTCAGTGGATGCAGGCAGTCAAAGAGTGATTTGGCAAGGCGGGAGGGAATGTGGCCTACCACGCATACCAGAGTTTCAAGTCCGAAGAAGTCACTCCGGAGCGGTGCCACCGGCTGGGCGTGGAACTGGCAAAACGGATGTGGGATGAGGAATACCAAGTGCTTGAGACCACCCCCACTTCAATACCGGCACCTACCACAACCATTTTGTGGTCAATTCCATAGGTCTGTGGGATGGCAGGAAATTCAACTGTGGCAAATGGGCCTTCTATCAGTTTCACCAGTTGTCGGACGATCTATGTAGGGAATACCATCTTTCCACCATCCAAAATCCAAAGGGGAAAACGCCCCGGAGCATCTACTTCGCTGAAAGGAACGGTGAACCCACCCGGTACAACCTCATGCGGGAGGCGGTGGATGCCGCCCTCTGCCGCATCTCGTCCATGACGTTGGAATATGTGTTCAGAGTGGTAGCCCAGAATAGTGGACAGTGTCTTCAAGTTTATTCCGTGGGATAGGACTTTGGTTGAGAAAATGTGGCGCAAATCGTGGAACCTGACCCTCTCACACCTAGTGTGGCCCAAGAGCCGGTGTAGCCTCTGGTGTACCACAGAGAGCCATAACGGCAGATTCTCTTTCTTCGAAAAAAGGAACATCCAACGGGAGTTTACCCTGATTTTATACTCCGCCATTGCTTTTCTGACTGCTTGCGGCTAGATCATGGTTTGGATCGCCCGCTTTGGTCTTCAGTTCGTTGACTACTAGCTCCGAGCCCACGATATTCACCTGCTTGTTGATCCGCAGTTCCTCAGTCATCATGTCCAGATCGTCCCACTGGAGAGCCATCAGCTCCACCAGATGAAGCCCTGTTGCGAGTTCCAGAAGAAACAGCTCGTAGTAGTTTTCTTCTTTCACCTAGATCGGCAGCCTCTACATGACCTCCCTAGAGAGGATCTTCATCTCCTCCAGCTTGCGTACCACGCCGTCCCCCTCGAATCTCGATGCCGCTCCGACACGCTAGACACGCAGTTTTCTCAGTTGTTCCTCTGGGATCTCCATGGCCTCTGCCAGAATGTTCATCATCATATCCATCTCCACTGCCAGCTTGAACAGCAGACTGCGGACGTGTTTCTCGTTGCCCTGTGCCGTCGTTCGAATTGCCGCGGCGGGCACAGACGGCAGGACGGAGAAGCAGTCCTTTGTGGTCATGTAGTCACAGTAGAACCGGGGACTTCTTCCACGAATTCTTTCGGCTCTTACTCTCGACCAGCGGTATGGCGCTTTTGTTCTTCTGGTCTGTATCAGGTCTGATCCATATCTCCAGTCCGCATTGTAGGACGGTGTTCGAAGCAGCGAGAGTACCACTTTATCCCGCGCACTTTTCGCCTCCCGGTTTACCCACCTTTTTGGTCCTCAAACTGTGTTCCCGCTCATACCCATCCACCCAGCGGATGAACTGCTCCGTGGACACCACCTCGTCGTCCTCTCCCCAGTGAAACCACTTCGTTGGGTTTTGCCGGCGGCCCCATTTTTCGTATCGGGCAACAACGGCAGGTTTTTGTAGGTAAGGATGGTGTACCTAATTTTGTCCTTTCATATTCAAGTAAAAAGGGCTGTCGCAAAATACGGTTTCCAGCCTTGGACACGAAATTTATGAGCTAAAAAAGTTGCCAAGAACCGCAATAACAGGCAGTTCTTGGCAACTCTTTATTTAGTCTATTTTTTGAGGTTCCGTTTTGCAACGGGCCTCTTTTTATTGTTTATTCGGCGCAGACGTTGTTTGGCAGGTCCCGTTGAGTGAGGAGGTGACATCATTGTACGCCCCGATACATAAAGGTCACGATCTGCCCGCGGGTGCAGGGGGGCGTCCGGGCTGAAGCTGTTGCCGCCGGTACCGGAGGTGACGCCCTCCTTCACAGCCCAAGCCACGGCGTCGGCGTAGTAAGCGTCAGCGGCCACGTCGGCAAAGCTGCCGCCGCTGACAGCCGGAGCGCCGGCCGCGCGGTACAGGAAGGTGACGGTCTGGCCGCGGGTCACGGTGGCGTCCGGGCTGAACGTGGCGGCGCTGGTGCCGCTGGTGATGCCCTCCTTCACGGCCCACAGGACTGCGTCGTAGTAGTATGCGTCGGCGCTCACATCGGTGAAGGGGTTGGCCCCGTCAGCCTTGGGGGAGCCGTTGGCCCGCCACAGGAAGGTAACGATCTGAGCACGGGTGCAGCTCATGTCCGGGCTGAACGTGGTGGCGGAGGTGCCGGAGGTAATCCCCTGCTCCACGGCCCACTTCACCGCGTCGGCGTAGTAGGCGCTGGCGGGCACATCCGCAAAGGCGGGGGCTTCCGGTTCAGTCTCGACCAGCTTGAAGCTGACCTCCACCTCTACACGGGTACCGGGCATCTTGAAGGTGTACTTGCCGTTCCCCTTGTCGGTCAGGTCAAGCTCCCTGCCCTTGCTGTCGGTCACGGTCAGCTCGTCCAGCTCATAGCCCTTGTCGGGATCGACGGTGATGGTGACGGTGTCGCCCTGCTCGGCGTAGCGGTGGCTGGTCTTGATTTCGCCGCCCTTCACGTTCTTGGGCAGGGTAACGCTGTAAGTGGGGTCGTCGTCATCATCGGAAGAACCGCCGCCGGAGGTATAGGCGGTCACAGTTACGGTGCAGGAGGCAGAGGGAGCACTTTCTCTGGTGCCAGCCGTAGCCGTGATGATGGCGGTCCCATCAGCGACAGCCGTTACTAAGCCGGCCTCGGAAACAGTTGCTACATCAGTGTTACTGCTCGTCCAAACCACCTCGTCTGTGGTGTTCTCCGGGAGCACCGTGGCGGTGAGCGTAGCAGTGTTGGGCTCTGTGTTACTGTACAGGGACAAGGTGGTGGAATTCAGGTTGACGCTGGTGGCAGGCGTAATAAAACCGTCCTCGGCACTTTGATAAGCGTCCCTGATCGCCTCCAGCATCGCATTCTCATCGCTATTGGTGCCGGTTTTAGCGACAATAGCTTGAGTGCTGTTGAGCAGAGTATTATCGGAAAAGGACACTAAATATTTTGCACTGTCACCCGTGTTCTTGCCCATGGAATCATGGATACGGACCGCAGTATAAGCGTCAACGGTGTTGTCAGATATGGTGATCAAGGCGTCCTCGGCACTGTCCAAATTCGCGGCACTCCAGTTGCCAGCGATCTGAACCGCCATATTGCTGTCACTTAACTTCGGCAACTCAAAAGCATTGTTGCTGATAATAATGTGAGGCGTACCATTAACTTCATTCAGCGTCTCTTGTTCGGTGCCAGCAGTGATGTTGATGCCTCTCCCTTTGGAACTGATATGAGAGTTGGTAATCTCATAAGAGATGGGTGTTTTATAAGCAGTTTCAGATGCGTTCAGGGTAATCGCATACTGCGAAGCTACATTTTGGTTGAACGAGCACTCATCGAAGGAATACTTTGTCACATTGCAGGGCATGATTTGGTAGACCTGCAATGTGCCGGATGTCTGATTAAAGGTGCAGTTCTCAAACTTAACCTCAATGGATGCTTGGAACTGATTCGAGGTATCGGTCCTTCTGCCGTTCATGATAACGCTCTGCAGCGTTTTTATCTCATCGGAGCCAACAACAAGATTATTAAAAGTGATCCCTTTGAATGTCACTGTTTTGACCCAATAAGGACTTCCTTCGATATATTTACCCTCATCGTCTTTTTTATTATAAGAGCACGTCTTGTTTTCATCGTAGGTGTAGGTGACATGTTGGGCATTTGTTTCGTAGTTTTCATCCTTGGAATTGTCGTAGGTGCCGTCCGCCTGGGCTTCAATGAAGTCGCTTATTGTAAAGACTTTTGGATCCTCCACCTCGTCCACGGCCATCGCCGCCGTTGGCAGGAGGGCCACCAGCAAGCAAAGCGATAGAAAGCTTGCCAACCATCGTTTTTTCATTCCGTTTTTCTCCTCTCTGTCTATGTAAAAATCATTTATGCCTGCCCCCACAGGCCGGGAAAACGTGACACTTGACTATTCCGGCAACGCCCCCCAATTCTTTTGACAGGCTCCCGCCCGTCTTTTCTGTGGAAAGAACGTCCGCAACAACATTCTTTCCGTTTTGTCGTTTTACGCAGAAAAAAGACCACAACAGAATTTCCACTATGTGGTCAAGACAAGGCCCATGCGCTCCATCTGCCGGACGTGGACGGCCCCGCTCTCCATGGTGTAGACGCGGGTGGTGTTGACGGAGGAGTGGCCCAGAATGTCCGCCAGCCGGGACAGGTCCTTTTCCAGCGTGTAATAGGTCCGGGCAAACAGGTGGCGCAGGTTGTGGGGAAA
>CDZJ01022878.1_pt1 | contig 22770 bp, 13 predicted proteins | sample 557391 | NCBI WGS metagenome assembly CDZJ01 (sample SAMEA3182111, study PRJEB8094) | gut metagenome | biome: human; feature: gut; material: Stool; isolation source: human stools | place: Canada | collected 2013-05-07 | reverse complement strand
GGGAGCGGCTGGAGGAACAGGCCCGCCGCAGAACCGCCAAAAAAGGAACGTCCGGAGTCTTTGCCCAGGGCTGCTGCTTTTACAAGCTGTTGTGGCTGTTTTTGATCGGCGCCTTTCTGGGCGACATGATTGAAACCATCTTCTGCCGTATCACGGCCGGGGTGTGGATGAGCCGAAGCAGCGTGGTCTACGGCCCCTTCTCCATTGTCTGGGGGCTGGGGGCCGTCCTGCTCACCGCTGTTCTGTACAAGTACCGGCACAAGAGCGACAGCTACGTCTTTCTTGTTGGAACCGTGGTGGGCGGCGTCTATGAGTATCTCTGCTCCGTTTTTACCGAGTTGGTCTTCGGCACGGTGTTTTGGGATTACAGCCACCTGCCCTTCAATCTGGGCGGACGCATCAATCTGTTATACTGTTTTTTCTGGGGCATCGCCGCTGTCGTGTGGCTCAAGTCCATCTACCCCCGGCTCTCCCAGTGGATCGAGCGGCTCCCTCTCCGGATCGGCCGGGTCCTCTCCTGGGTCCTCATCCTCTTTATGGTGGTCAACATCGCCGTGTCCTGTCTGGCCATGGGACGGTACACCCAGCGTCAGACTATGGACGCTCCGCCCGACACCGCGCTGGGACAGCTTCTGGACCGCCGTTTCCCAGACAGCCGCATGGAGCGCATCTATCCCAATGCTATTTTGGTGGACTGAGGTCCTCTAAACTCCTTGCGCCCCAATGGATTCCGGAGAATGTAAACCGCTGGTTAGCAGGATTCAAACCGTGAGGAGGTGGTCTTTTTCTCCCCTTTTTGCTAGGGTGAATGCAAAGGAGGCCGATGACCATGACGACCGGACAACGTATCGCCGCCAAGCGCCGGGAGCTGGATCTGTCCCAGGAGGCGCTGGGCGAGGCTCTCGGCGTATCCCGACAGTCTATTTATAAATGGGAATCTGATTCCAGTCTGCCCGATGTGGACAAACTGGTGGCTCTCAGCCGCCTGTTCCATGTATCCGTCGGCTGGCTGCTCGGTGTGGAGGAGGACCAGGAGGAGCACATCTCCAACGATCTTTCCCCTGCCCAGTTGAAACTGGTCGAGGAGATCCTGTCCCGCTATCAGCAGTCCAGCCAGCTCACCGCGGAACAGCAGGAGCGGGTGTCGGAATTGGTGGAGCAGAAGGTTCGGGAAAGCCGCTCCCCCCGCCACAGGCGCTTGCGCTACGGCGCCGCCTGTCTGGCCCTGCTGCTTGTCCTTCTGGCCGGGCGCTCCCTATTCGCCCGGTTGAAGGAGCTGGACCGCCAATACACCGACCTGGCCAATTCCGTGGGCAATATTACCTACTCGGTCAATAGTCAAATCGGCTCCATTACCAGCAGGGTGGAGGAGATCCTAAAATCCCAGAACAGTCTGGTGGCCGACTACGCTACCAATATCCAGTCGGCCGACCTGGCGTCCAATACTGTCACCTTTTCGGTCCGTGTGGTGCCCAAGACCTATACTGAGGGGCTGGAGATCCTTCTCCATGCTGATACCGGGGATGGGTTGGTGGACGTTCCCGCCGTTCCTGGACCGGGGCAGGAGTTCTCCGGCCAGATCACCTGCCCTCTGACAGACAGCATCACCTTATCCGCGGTCCTGGTGGACCAGGGAACACGCCAGACTCAACTACTGGGTAACTATTCCTCTCTCTACGGCAGCAGTCTACCAGTGGTAGATATCTCTCTTTTGGAGAGTGCCCTGTTAAATATTCCCCGTGGAGAGGACGGCCTGTTCCATGTGAGAGAGAATTATGGCTTCCTCACAGGGCTGTCCGCCTCCGCCTCTGCGGTCAACGAGGATATTGGTCAATCCCAAGTCAAGCAGGTCCAGCTCGGCCTGTTCCGAAACCGAGCACTGCTCTTTTGGCTGGAGCCATGCGGCCGTCCAGACAATCATCACGGCTTTGAGAAGGCGGAGCAGTGGTTCCACCTTCCCTCCGTGGAGCTGGATCTCCAGGAGGGGGATGAGCTGGTCTTCGCCGCCCTGGTCACCGACCAGTACGGCCGGCAGATAGTCACCCCCTCTCTCCCCGCTTCCCGAGTAGAGGGGGATGAGATCACCTGGTTCAGCACCAGCTTTGACTTCCCCAGCGAGCCGGACGGCTGGGGGCTTGCGGGATAAAAAGACAGCGGACTAGTCACAGTCCGCTGTCTTTTCCTATTCCTCTGTCTCCACCCGCCGGACCGCCAGATAGTAGTGCTCCTCCTCCGGATTCAGCTCCACGGTCCGTATCCCGCTCTCCGGCTCAAATCCAAAGTTTTGCCGAACGATCTCGATCTGCTCCCGGTCCTCCAGAACGGCGCTCTGGCCGGTAAAGGTGAGGGTGGAGCCCAGCCTGGTCACCAGGTCATAGCCGTATACGCCCTCGTTTTCGGTGTGGGCACAGTAGAAATCGAAGCTGGCATTCTTGACCAGTTGGGCAGTCACTTCCACTGTCCCGCCAGCGGGGATAGTCACTTCCCCCTCCAGATAACATACACGGTCTGCCACTTCAAAGTCCACCTTTTCCAGCCAGCCGGTTTCATACCGCTCCGCTGGGTCCTCTGACAGCAGGCCGTAGCTCATCAGATAGCCGCACAGCAGGCCGTAGTACATCTCAAAGTCCACCGTGGCCTGGGCGGGGTGGCGCAGGCCCCACAGGTCCTCGCTCCACCGCTCCATATCCGTCTCATAGAGCAGGGCGGCCGCATCCCGAAGGGCGGTATCCAGATCGCTCTCATACCGCTGGATATCCACCCCGGCCTCTATCTTTTTGTCCGTGTCCCAGCCCCCGGTGTTATAGCCCTGGGTGGTCATATTGGCCACGTCGTCCCCTAGGACAATTAAATAATAGGGTCGGTTGTGATCCCGTTCCCATTCCTGAGGAATGGAGAAGCTCTGGCCCATGATCCCCGCCTCCCGATCGTAGAAGCCGCCATGGAAGCCGTAGGAGAGAACAGTAGTCCTGTCATAGTCCAGCTCGAACTCCACCCGGAGGGTAGGGTTTGGAAGGTCGGCCTTCTCGTCCTGCTCCGGCCCCCAGGGATCGGTGAATCGATAGACCGTCACCGGCACGCCTGTCAGGTCTGGGTAATCCCCCAGGGCTCCCTCCAGATAGGAGCCGTCGGACAGAAGATCCCGGTACGCCTCCCAGGAGTCCAGCCCCCGCAGGTTCAGCCGCTCCCCATCTGTCTGTCCCTCGGTGTCCTGAAAGCCGCCGGAGTATCCGCCGGGGTGAAGGACAGTTTCCAGTTCTTCGCCGTCCGCAGACAGGGTTGGCATCCGCTTCGTCAGGTCCCTCAGGGAGCTGACAAAGGGGTAGAGCACCTGGACCCTCTGCTCCTGGTCGGAGTGATTGGTCAGTACATAGCGGTCGCGGATCAGAAGATCCGTGGACCGGCTGGAGTAACCCCCATCGGGGAAGCTCTCCCGGAGATCACTTAGGATCTTATCGTAGCTCTCCTCCCCCCAGGCCGCTTCTTCGGCGGCCATCTCCTCATTAGAGATCCACCGGGGCACCCAGGGTTGAAAGTCCAGAGTGATCTCCCGCTGGGCGGTGACAGCCCCGTTTTCCTCCGCCAAGGTCAGGGGAAACACCGGGCCTGCATAGGACATGAAATTGGTCACCCCATCCGCTCCGCTCCCGCCCAGGCCGTTGTTGGAGGAGCTTCCCCCCATTCGGGGCAGATACCACACTGCCGCCCCCGCCACCAGGCACAGACAGGCGGCCAGGGCGGTCCACCGCCTCCAACGGGGGGCGGGCCGCTTTCCGGCCGGTCTCCGGGCCGCCTCATCTACCTTCTGGTCTGAAATGTCGCTCAGAGATTGAAAGATCCTCTCACTCTTGTCACTCACAGCACTACCCCCTCTCGCTCCAGATACCGCTTCAGACCCGTCCGCAGGCGGAGCAGCCGCTGGCTCACCCGGTTTGGGGACCAGCCCAGCTGACCGGACAGCTCATCCAGCCGCTGTCCGTACCAGTACCGGCGGACAAACAGAACTCTGTCCTCTCTCGGCAGACCGTCCAGCCAGCGGTCAATGGTCCGGGAGAGCTCCCGCGCCTCTGTCTCCTCCTCGGCGCTGGGAGCGGCTGGCACACAGTCCTCCAGTTCCAGTACCAGCGCCTCCAGCCCTTCTCCCCGCTTCTGGCTCTTCCGGGCCCGCCAGCGATCGATGGACAAATTGCGGACCAATCGGACCAGATAGGCCCGCAGGGAGGCAGGCCGCTGGGGCGGCATGGTATTCCAGGCCCGGTGCCAGGTGTCGTTGACACACTCCTCCGCGTCCTCCCGGCTGGCCAGGATATTATGGGACAGAGAGCGGCACAGCGTGCCGTATTTTTCGTCGGTGGCCGCAATGGCCCCCTCGTCCCGGGCCCAATACAGCTGGATGATGTCTGTGTCCTCCACGGCCGCACCTCCTTCCAAAATCCTATTCATCCTTCTAGACGTAAAAGAACGCGCGATATGACATCGGATTGATTTTTTATTTTATCATGGGCCGGTGAAAAAAGCTACGAGGGGCGGACCTCGGGTGCCGGTCCTCTGGCTGTATTTTTTTGTTTACTTTCACATGGTAGCCTGTTAAAATATAGAAGTATGGAGATATCCCCCACCCTTGGAATCATCGGGAGAAAGGAGCCTGTTATGTCAAAATTTTTGGATAAAGAGGCCAGCGATACCCTGTATCGCGCCATTTTGACCCTGAAGGACGAGGACGAGTGCCGCCGCTTTCTCCAGGACCTGTGTACCGTGTCCGAGCTGAAGGCCATGGAGCAGCGGATGGAAGTGGCCATGCTGCTGGATGAGGGCCTGATTTACAGCGACATTCTGGAAAAGACTGGGGCCTCCAGCGCCACCATCAGCCGGGTGAACCGGTGCCTCCACTACGGGGCGGAGGGCTATCAGCGGGTCATCCCCCGCCTGAAGGAGCGGCGGTGATGAACAGCTACCGCTTTCTGGCCGGCTGCTATGACCAGCTGACCTATGATGTCCGCTATCCCGCCTGGGCCGACTATATCGAAAAGCACTTCCGCCGCCAGCCCCTGCCAGGCAGGACGGTGCTGGACCTGGCCTGCGGCACGGGCTCCCTCACCCGGGAGCTGGCCTTGCGGGGCTATGAGATGATCGGAGTGGACCAGTCGCCGGAGATGCTGGCCGAGGCGGCGGAGAAAAACCGGGGCGCCGCCCCCATTGAGCCCATCTTCCTGTGCCAGCCCATGGAGAGGCTGGACCTGTACGGCACCATCGACGCCTGCGTGTGTTGTCTGGACAGCGTCAACTATGTTACCGCCCCGAAAAAGCTCCAGCGGGCCTTTGAGCGGGTCCACCTGTTTCTCATGCCTGGGGGTCTGTTTCTCTTTGACGTAAACACGGTGGAAAAACTGGAGGGGCTGGATGGTCAGGTCTTTTTAGATGAAACTGAGGACGCCTACTGCGTCTGGCGGGCGGAGTACTCCCGGCGCGGCCGCATCTGTTCCTATTTCATGGATATTTTCCAGTTGGACGAAAGGACCGGCCAGTGGGAGCGGGGGGAGGAGCTCCACCGGGAGCGGGCCTACACCACGGAGGAGCTGACGGCCATGCTCCGGCAGGCGGGTTTTTCCCAGATCAGGATATTCGGAGAATTGAAAATGCGTCCCCCCGTGGACGGGGAACAGCGCGTTTTTTTCACCGCGAGAAAGGACAAGTAATACCTATGCGCGACGAAATCGTAAGAGCAATAACCGGCGACGGCCTGGTCAAAGCTGTCGCTGTCACTGGACGGGACGTGGTGGAGCGGGCTCGAAACATCCACAAGCTGCTGCCCATGTCCACCGCCGCCCTGGGGCGGGCTCTGCTGGGGGCCTCTATGATGGGCGACATGCTCAAGGAGGAGCAGGGCTCCCTCACCCTTCAAATCAAGGGGGGCGGCCCCCTGGGCACCATTTTGGCGGTGTCCGACTATGAGGGCAACGTCCGGGGCTATGTCCAGCACCCCCAGGTGGACCTGATGGAGAAGTACCGGGGCAAGCTGGACGTGGGGGCCGCGGTGGGAACCGACGGCACCCTTACCGTCATCAAGGACATCGGACTGAAGGAGCCCTATGTGGGGTCTATCGGTCTGTTTTCCGGTGAGATCGCTGACGACTTGGCCATGTACTTTGTGGAGAGCGAGCAGATCCCAACCGCCTGTGCCCTGGGTGTACTGGTAGGGCTGGACCAGTCTGTCACCGCTGCCGGCGGCTATCTCATCCAGCTTCTGCCTGGCGCCGACGAGGAGATGATATCCAAGATAGAGGCCGGGGTCCATGCCATGGGCTCGGTCAGCCACGCTCTAGCCGATGGACTGGACGGCGAGGGATTGCTGAAAGCGGTACTGAAGGACTTTGAGCTGGAGATCCTGGAGAAGCATCCGGTGGAGTACCGGTGCTACTGCTCCCGAGACCGGGTGACCTGCGCCCTCATCAGCATGGGGCGGCAAGAGCTGTCCGGACTGATCGCCGAGCAGGGCCAGGCGGAGCTGTCCTGCCAGTTTTGCGACAAAGTGTACCGCTACTCCAGGGAGGAACTGGAGGACATTTTGGCCAATATGTGAGCATCAGGGCTGGCCCAGGCGGGTCAGCCCTGATCTTCTCTTTTCGTAAACAGCTTGTGAGGCTCCAGGACTCTGTTTTAATTTTAGAAGATGCCGGAAGGATATCCTTCCGGCATCTCTCTTTTCAGCAGGGCAGTTGGCGGTGCCGGGGCATCGGGCCCTGGCACCAGGGCCTCCACACCACCGTGGCCGCCGATGCCTCGTTGTCCTCGGGCCTCAACTCCAGGGACAGAGCAGTTACCGCCGCCCGGTTGACAAGGACGCCCTGGGCACAGGCATCCACCTGCCCGGCCAGCAGCAAGGACCGGGATTGCCCGGAGGGGATATCCCCCAGCTCGTAGCTGCCAATCCAGGGCTGCCAGGTGCCGCCGCCGTCGGGTGACACCATCACCCCATTCAACTCCGCCGGCAGTTGGTCTGTCACTACCGCTTGCAGCGCCGTTTCTGGCCCCAGGTTGGTCACCTGAAGCACATAGACCAGCGTCTGACAAGGCTGGACGTAACCTGGCGCCCACTTGCTCAACTGTAGATCCGTGCCGCCCGCGATGGGTACCACGCTGGTGGATGAGTTATTTGTGGGATCTGGATCCGGCGTAGTGCTGGACACGACGGCCGTGTTGGTGACACTGGTTCGGGCCTCCACCGCCAATCCACCCTGGATCAGGAAGGACCGCGCCCCACCCTCCGGCAGTTCTCCAATAGGATAGCTCCCGCTCCAGGGGCCCCAGGTGGCTCCGCCATCCAGGGAGAACTCTACATTGGACAGCTCCGGCGGAGTGATATCCGCCAATATTACCCCTTGGGCAGTGCTCGGCCCCCGGTTGGTCACCAAGATAGTATAGGTCAAGCTCTGACCGGGCTGGACCGGGTCCACGGGCCCCGTCTTGACCACCGCCAGGTCAGCCGTCTGGAGCACCGGAGTCACATCAGTGGAACTGTTGTTGCTGGGGTCCGGGTCCGGGGTAGTAGAGGCCACCACCGCTGTGTTGACCAGGGTATCTCCCGCAGTTGTGCTTACAGTGCCCCGCAGCAGGACCGAGCGGCTCTGTCCGGCGGGCAGGATGCCCAACCCATAGGGGCTGGACCAGGGTGCCCAGGTGGCCCCGTTATCCAACGAGAACTCCTGTCCCAGCAGGGCGGCCGGAACCGAGTCGGTCAGAATCACATTCTGTCCGTCCGAGGGGCCGCTGTTTCCCACCGTGATGGTGTACTGGAACTGCTGGCCGGGCACCGCGGGAGAGGTCCCGCCCTCCTTTACCACACTCAGATCGGCGGACTGCTCCACCTCCACCGGTGCGGTATCCGTGTTGTTGTCCGGATTTGGGTCCGGTGTAGTGCTGGATACTACCGCGGTGTTGGACAGGGGGCCAGCCTGGGCCGAGGGGGACACTGTCCCTCGGATAAGGACTGTCCTGATGTCCCCCGGCAGCAGGGTACGCAGCGGATAGGGGCTGGACCAGGGCGCCCAAGTGATCCCTCCGTCCACGGAGAGCTCGGGCCCCAGAAGGGCACCCGGCGTCTGGTCCGCCAGTTCCACGTTCTGGGCAGCGGAGGGGCCCGCATTGGTCACTATCATGGTATAGACCAGGGGCTCCCCCGCCCGCACCGCCACCGGCAGCCCCGTCTTGACCACCGCCAGGTCAGCGGAAACGTCTACCGGGATCCGTACCGTGTCACTGTTGTTGCCGGGGTCCGGGTCCGGGGTGCTGCTGGACACGGTCGCGGTGTTTTCCACCAGGCCCTCCGCGTCCATGCTCACCGTCCCCCGGATGAGCACCTGTATCTGCCGCCCATTGGCGATGGTCCCCAGGGCATAGCTTCCCGTCCACGGCTGCCAGCTGGCCCCGTTGTCCAGAGAGAACTCCTGCCCCAGCAGAAGGGCGGGCAGCATATCGGTGATCTGGCCATCCACCGCCGGGTCCGGGCCCAGATTTTGGACCAGGATAGAATAAGTCAGCAACTGACCATGGATAGCCGGATTCGGGGAAGCGATCTTAGTTACTGCCAAGTCGGCGGCAGTGTTTACTGGGGTCAGCTCCGTGGCTGTGTTGTTGGTGGGATCTGGGTCTGGAGTGTCGCTGGTAATGGTCACGGTGTTCTGGATGGTCTCAGCGGCATCCGCTCTCACCGTCCCCCGGAGGACAACGGTCCGTGCGCCGCCCGCCGGCAGGGTGCCCAGGGACAGAGACCCGGTCCAGGATCGGAAGGTCACACCATCCAGAGAATACTCCCCGTTGGACAGCTGGTCAGGTAGGGGGTCGGTAAGGCGGACGTTCTGTCCGTCCGCCGGCCCCAGATTGGAAACTTCCACGGTATAGGTCAGTACCCCGCCCGCAGATACCGGACTGGGCGCCCCGGTCTTGGTAACCGCCAGGTCGGCGGCCAGGTCAACGGGTGTAATATCCGTGGAGGTATTGTTACTGGGGTCCGGGTCCGGGGTGGGACTGGTCACGGCAGCCGTGTTGACAATGGTCTGGCCGGCCGCAGGGCTGACTACGCCCCGCAGCAGCACCACTCTGGCCACCCCTGGTATCAAAGTCCCCAGGGGGAGAGTTGGGCTCCATGGCTGCCAAGTGGCTCCGTTGTCCAGCGACCACTCCAGGCCGTCCAGGCCAGCGGGCTGCTGATCCTCTAAGGTGACATCTACCGCGCTGGAGGGGCCGGCGTTGCCCACCGCGAAAGTATAGGTCACCCGGTCCCCCGGACGGGCGGGTTTGGGAGCGCCCAGCTTCAGCAGAGACAGGTCCGCCTCCTCCCCCACCGGCACCTCCACGGTGTCTGTGTTATTGGACAGGTCCGGATCAAAGGTAGGGGAGCTAACTACGGCGGTATTGACGATGCTCCCCGTGGCCGCTGGGTCCACGGTCCCACGGATCAACACTGTGACGCTGTCCCCTGACGGGATGTCACCCAGAGGGGTCGAGCCGGCCCAGGGCTGCCAGGTGCTTCCCCCATCCAGGGAGAACTGGGGGGACAGCATCTCTGGGGGAACTGTGTCAGTGAGTTGGGCATCCTGTGCCGGGTCGGGGCCATTGTTATAGTTTTTGATGCTGTACGTCAGCGGCCCCCCCGCAGTAGCGGGATTGGGGTCCGCCGTCTTGGTCACCTGCAAGTCCGCTGTGGGCTCCACCACCGCCCGGGGGCAGATGGCCCCGTCGTTAAAGGAGGCAAAAAAGGTGGTGGAGAAGGGCACTCCTACGGCAGTGTTGCCACTGTGGGTATAGCGGTATACCGTTCCGTCGTTGTTGGCGATGGCGTAGACAGTCCCGGTGCTGTCTATGACCACCGCGCCGAAAGACGCATTTGGATTGGGGGCGGTGGTGGACAGGGCCGTGACCTGGCCAGTGGTGGGGACGATTCGAGTGAGCACCCCGTTGCGCTGCACACCGTACAGGTTTCCGTCCGCCGGGTCGTAGGCCCAGTCACTGATGTTGACCGCGGAGGACAGGGGCGTGCCATAGTTTGCCGTCTGCTCCACATAGCCCGCTCTGGGGTCTACCAGCTTCAAATAGGTGGCCGAACCGGGACGCAGATCCACTGTGTAGTAGCGGGCCGCGTCATTGATATACAGGTAAAAGAATCCGGCCGCGTCAAAGGTCCCGGTGTTGTAGCCGGCAGCCGGCAGTCCGTTAGGGCGAGTCAGTTGGGTCAGGGTCCCGTCCCCATCTACACGCACCAGGTTGTTGGTCGTCTGGTCATAGCCATAGAGATAGTTATCCAGGGGACTGTACCCAATGGCGTTTACATCGTGTGCTGGGTCTACCGCTCCACGCAGCACCGACTGCCCCGTGACCAGATCGATGTCGTACCAGTTGGTGGGCCGCCCTACAAACTGAATCATCCGGCTGGAGCAGGGCAGCGGCGCGCTCAGGGCGTCGTGTCCGAAGTTCTGTCCGGAGAGCTCCGCATTGGATTCCACTTGAGCGGCAGTCACGGTAACATCCGCTTTGCGCGGAGTATTGGAGTGGAGATAGCCCGCCGGCTGTGGAAAAGCTGAGGGCGGACATGAGGTGGGTTGGACCACCGGCTCATATATCGTATAACTGCCGGCGGCCGCCACAGAGAAGGAATAGCGGCCAAAGGCGTCGGTCTGCACAGTAGTACAGCTGCCTACGGCCCTGTATAATGTCATGGAAACGCCGGGGATCCCCGGTTCGCCCCCGTCAAACTGACCATTTCGGTCCAGGTCGTCATAGACGACCCCGGTGATGGTGGCTGGCATTTGAAATACATCTCCCTGTTAAAATTGGCGGCTGAAAATTGGCCTACGCCGCCACTCCATATTATGCCATGCCGCCTTCTTAGGGCACTTGGACCGGGTATTCGAAGGCTCCCGCCTCAGAAACGGCTTCAAAAGGAGCGATCTTTTTTCCTGCCAGCAATAGCCCAGGCTCTATTTTCTCCTGAGCAATACACGATGGATGAAATGCCCTCTCACATGGAAACATCTTTTCATGTAAGAGAGCGTTTTGTCGTTCCAGGGCACAAGGTTCCTGTCCCTTTGGTAAGTTTGGTATCAATTTGCAACATAAGCCCTGCAAAAGAGGATACGAACCGACCCTGAACGGTTACACTAAGAGGAAACATGGAAAGGAGCGGGACATGAAAAACAGGAGTATCAGCGGAGAGCATCTGATCCGGTTTCGGAAGCGGCTGGAAGATGAGGAGCGAAGCGCGGCGACGGTAGAGAAATACCTGCGGGATGTGGCGCAGTTCGCGTCCTTTCTGGCGGGCGGCGTAGTAACCAAGGCCTCCGTTGCCCGGTGGAAGGAGCGCTTGCTAGAGGAGGGCCAGTCTCCCTCTACGGTGAACGGCAAGCTGACGGCGCTGGACCGCTTTCTGGCCTTTGCCGGCTGGGCGGACTGCCGGGTGCGTCACCTGAAGCTGCAGCGGCGGCTGTTCCGGGACTCGGACCGGGAGCTGACACGGGAGGAGTACGGCCGTCTTGTAGCGGCGGCGGGCGCGGCCGGAAAGGAGCGGCTGGAGCTGCTGCTGGAGAGCGTCTGTGCCACCGGGGTCCGGGTGTCCGAGGTAAGATATCTCACTGTGGAGGCCGCCCAGCGGGGCAGAGCAGAGATATCTCTCAAGGGCAAGATCCGTGCCATTCTCATCCCTGGCAAGCTGTGCCGCAAGCTGCTGAAATACGCCAGGAAACAAAAAATCGCCTCCGGTGAGATATTCCTCACCAGAGGCGGAAAGAGCTTATCCAGGAAACAGATCTGGGCGGAGATGAAGGGGCTCTGCCAGAAAGCTGGGGTAGCCTCCTCCAAGGTCTTTCCCCATAATCTGCGCCACCTATTCGCCCGAACCTTCTACCGGGCATGCCGGGACGTGGCCAAGCTGGCCGATGTGTTGGGCCACTCCTCCATTGAAACGACCCGTATCTACCTCATCTCTACTGGCGCCGAGCACGCCCGCGCCTTGGAGCGGTTGAGGCTGGTGTCCTAGCCTTATAGACAGAATCAGCCTTCTGTCATAATAGGATAAGGTGTTAAAAATGCTGCCTTGTCCATTAACACTTGGAAGGATGACAAAATCAGCCTTCTGTCCCAAAAAATTGAGAGGAAAAGGCTGATACATCCATTACATAACAATAATCATATCAGGGGAAGGCCGAAAAAGCAAGTGTTTTTGCCTTCCAAGGCATGAAAATCAGGACCGACGAATCCATTTTTTCGCCGGCCTGTGTTTCCATGCCCATGATTTGACAAAAAGTCGCTCTCCAGAGCGGCTTTTTTATTTTTTCCGCCCCATGAAGCGGCTATTGAGGACAAAAGGGCCGCTCTCCCCGACCTTATCCAGAACAGAAGGCTGATTCTGTCCTGAAGGCCGAGAAGGTTCTTGTAGGCTGGGCCTTTTTGTCCCGTGCGGAAAGGGGATGAGGATATTCGGAAAACGATGTATCAGTTGTGTCGGCAAACAGGCCGTGAGGAACTACTGGATCAGTGGCACCCCACGAAAAACTTGCCGCTGACGCCGGACACAGTAAGTGGCGGGAGCAGCCGCCGGGTCTGGTGGCGGTGCGGGAAGGGGCATGAGTGGCAGAGCGCTGTGTACGCCCGGGTGAGCGCGGGGGCCGGGTGCCCCTATTGCTCTGGGAAGCTGGCCGTCCCCGGCCAGACCGACTTGGCATCCCGCTTTCCGGAGGTGGCTTTCCAATGGCACCCCACGAAAAACGCCCCTCTCACCCCGGACCAGGTGCTCCCCGGCAGCCACAGGCTGGTCTGGTGGCTATGCAAAAAAGGGCACGAGTGGCAGGCCGTGGTCAAGTCCCGGACAGCCGGCAGCGGCTGTCCGGTGTGCAGCAACCGGGTAACTGCCCCTGGGGAGAACGATCTGGCTGTCACCCACCCGGAGCTGGCCGCCCAATGGCACCCCACGAGGAACGGGTCGCTGACGCCCCAGGAAGTGACGGCTGGGAGCCGCCGAAGGGTATGGTGGAAATGCTGTCGGGGGCATGAGTGGCAAGCCAGAGTCCTGTCTCGATCCTTTGGGGGCACAGGCTGCCCCTACTGCGCGGGCAAGCGGGTAATCCCTGGGGAGAACGACCTGGCCAGCCTCTACCCGGAGGTAGCCGCCCAGTGGCACCCAATGCGGAACGGCGCTCTGGCCCCAACTCAGGTGTCGCCGTACAGCAACCGGAAGGTGTGGTGGCGGTGTGAAAAGGGCCACGACTACCAGGCGGTGGCGGCGGCCCGGACCATGGGTGGAAGCGGCTGCCCCTACTGTGCAGGGCGGAAGGCGCTGGCGGGCTTCAACGACTTGGCTACTCTGGCGCCGGAGGTGGCGGCCCAGTGGTACTGGACGCTCAACGGCAGCCTAACGCCGGAGCAGGTGACGGCCGGGAGCCGACGGAAGGTATGGTGGGAGTGCCCCTATGGCCACGTGTGGAAGGCGGCCATCTACTCCCGGACGGGAGAGCCGCACAGCGGCTGTCCCGTCTGCGCGGGCAAAGCCCGAAGCCGGCGGGCCCCCGCCCCAGCCGCCTGGGCGGCCAATCAGTCAAACAGCAGCACAGGCCGCATTTGAACCTATGAAACACCCTAAAACGCAAGGAGGAAATGAGTACATGAAGAAACGATTGACAGCGATCCTGCTCACTCTGGCGCTGGTCCTCTCCCTGGGTCCAGTGTCAGTCTGGGCGGCAGGCGGGAGCGGGCTCTCGCCGGATGATCCGATGGCGGTGCCGGAGGAGGGCATGGTCATCAAGGGCGGGACCTACTACGGTATTTCCTACGAATGGTTTAAAGGCATCAACCCTAACAAAGACACCATGTATTTTTCTATTCCATTGCCTGAAAAAGTTACCACTGTCATTGCTGATGGGTTCCGGGATTCATGGAGTTCAGAGAAAGAAAACAATGGCGCCGCCACCTATTATAGCGGCAGTCGGAAAACTGACTGGGCGCACTACAACGTAGTCACCATTGACTTCTCCGAAGCCGCCAATTTGACCACCATCAAAAGTCAGGCGGCGATGGGTGCGCCCCTCACCGGCGTGCTGAATCTATCCAAGACACAGGTACAGACGATAGAAAAGAGCGCCTTCAGCGGCTGCACGGGTCTGACCGGCGTGATCCTGCCCGATACCCTTGAGGTCCTGGGGGCGGCTGACGGCAGCAGCGGCAGTGTTTTCAATGGGTGTTCAGGGCTGGAGTTTGTCCGCACGGCGAACAGCGAGGAGAGTACGGTCTTTGAACTGCCGGACAGCCTGAAAGCCATCGGAAAGCAGACTTTCAAAGATGCCTTTTCCGCCGGAATGGATGTGAAGGTCGTTATCCCAGAATCTGTGGAGACCATCGGCAGCGAGGCATTCTACAGCGGACGCATCTCCCAGATCGTGATAAAACGGCAGGGAGACGGCTGGGACTCGAACTACACCGGTTATGACAGCAAAGCCTTCCATACCGGAAACAGCAGCCTGCTGATCATCTTTAATGACGACAGGAGCTATCAGGATTACAAACTCAACTGCAGTCCCACAAGCACTTCCAGAAATGCCATGACCCATCCCCTGACGATTCGATTTGGCGACACAGGTATTCGGCAGGAAAAGCTGAACTATCAGTCCATTCAGTATACCCGGATTGAGGGTACTGACTTTTGGGAGAAGGATACAGCATATACACTCCCCACTCTGGAAAATACGCCGGATGAAAAGCCTGGCTACGATGTACAATGGATGTTGGGCAGCAGCGCATTGACAAACACGGGGAAAGTGGATACCAATCAGACAAACCCGCAGGCCAAGGTGTCCTATTCCCTGCAAAACCCCACAGTCCAGTTTTCGGTGGACGGCGTCGCTCAGGCAAACGGGAACCTGACCGTAGGGCTAGATGACCAGGAACACACCGCCGGGGTACTGGTGTCCCATCCGCTGCTTCTGGAAAAACAGGGCAGCACGGAAGATGAATATGTCTACTTCCAATACTGCTGGTGGGACGAGTACGACCAGACCCCAAATGGCCCGCGCAGCATTGCGGAGCCAGATATCTTCTCTAACAGCGAGGGAAGCGGCATCCTGAATCGTGTAAAGACAGAACGTTCAGAAATTCCCATTGAGAGTAAAGACCATGAGAGAATCAGCCCCAACCAGTACATGGTAGAGATTTACGGCTATATCGTCAGGAATGGTGGAGAGCCAAAACTCTTCTATAAATCACATTATAATTTTATCGACTTCGGAAGCGACAACGATTACGAGGCGACAGTAACCAATTCTTACGTTTTCCAGGTGACGGTCATAGAGCCCAAGACCATCACGATTGAATCCCAGGACATTACAGCCTATACCGGCGGCGACTCCATCAACGACGACTCCTTCCCCACTGCCCGCTACAAGGTGACGGGTGCGGAAAACGTCACCTTGGATGAAATCGTTGTCACTGACAAAGCGGGCGAAGCGGGCGTAGAGTATGCCCTGTCTGACATTGAGGAGGGAGAAATCGTCCTTCTGCCCTGGCTGGAGGAGGGCTTTGTCCCAAAGGCAGAGGCAAACGCTCTGTCAGACGACGGCTTCGATACCGCAGATGATGACCGTGAGGCCGGCCTGTACGACATCGTCGCCACCAACCTGAACGAGCTCACTGTGAAAACTAAGGACGGGGACCCGGTGGATATCGACTTCTACCCCGGCACCCTGACCGTGCGCAACGTATCCGATCCGGACAAAGTTCTGGACAACACCGTAGACATTGCCCAGCCCGTGGTCCACAGCGAGGACGACGTGGATACCGACGACGGAATCGCTGTGGCCGTGATTCCCGATGGCGCGCATTTCTATACCAACGGCCAGGAGGACCTGGGCGTGCTGGGCACGGATACAACCAATCCCGACGCCAACCCACAGATTGCTCTGCTCTTTGACGATATTCTCGAACGGGACGCTGCGGCCCAGGCCGACACGCAAGCGTTGTTGGCAGAGCGCGCGGCTGAAACAGGCCATGCCCTCACAGAAAATCAGTATGAGTTCAAGTATCTGGACCTCATCAACGAGCACGACGGCAACGCCTGGGTAAGCACAGACCAGGATATCACCATCTTCTGGCCCTACCCCGAAGCGGTCAAGAGCAGTTACAACGACTACACCTTTAGCGTCCTGCACTTCGAGGGTCTGCACCGGGAGTACCAGATCGATACAGCGGAGGACATGGAAAATCTGATTGATGCCTCCAACGTGGTTTCTATTTCCGCCGCCAAGACAGACAAGGGCGTGAAATTCAGCCTGAGCGGGGACGCTGCTAACGGCAGCTTCTCCCCCTTCGCCCTAGCCTGGACGAAGGAGAGCGGCGGCAGCTCCGGTGGAGGCGGCGGCACCACCCGTTACACCATCACGGCCAGTGCGGAGGATGGCGGCTCCATCAGCCCCAGCGGTTCCGTCCGTGTTGCCCGCGGCAGCGACAAGACCTTCACCATCCGGGCGGACAGCGGGTATGAGATCGCCGACGTGCTGGTGGACGGAGAAAACGTGGGGGCCGTTCGCTCCTACACCTTTGAGAACGTCCGGGAGAAGCACACCATTCAGGCCCAGTTCCGGGCTGTCAAGCCGGTGGCTGACCCTGACCACACCGGCGTATCCAACTGGCTCAATGCGGAGGACCACATGGCCTATCTGACCGGCTACCCTGACGGCACCTTTGGCCCCAACCGGAGCATGACACGGGCGGAGGTGGCCCAGATGTTCTACGCCCTGCTTCTGGACCAGGATGTGAAGCTTACCGTATCCTTCTCCGACGTGCCCACCGAGGCGTGGTACGCCAAGGCGGTGAACACCCTGGCTTCCCTGGGTATGGTGGACGGCGTAGGCGGCGGCCGGTTTGACCCAGACCGGGCCATTACCCGCGCGGAGTTCACTACCATCGCCATGGGCTTCGCTCACAGAGTGAGCGAAGGAGAAGCCGGCTTCTCCGATGTGTCCGAGAGCGACTGGTTCTATCCCTATGTGATGAGCGCCTCCCAATATGGATGGATCGGCGGGTACAGCGACGGCACCTTCCGCCCCAACAACACCATCACCCGGTCGGAAGTGACCACCATCGTAAACAATATGCTGGCTCGGGCGGCAGACAAGGACTATGTGGACGCCCACGCCGACAGCCTCCGTCAGTTCCCCGACGTGGCCGAGGGCTATTGGGGTTACTACCAGATCATGGAGGCTGTCAACAGCCACAACTATACCAAGTCCGACGGCATGGAGGATTGGACTAGGTTGAAGTAACAGCGCCCATCTATCCCCTGCCCGCCTTCTAATTAAGGAGCGCAAAGGAGGGAGCCGTTCCAACTGGAACGGCTCCCTCCTAAATTTAGATAAAATTTCACTATCGCTGACTTTTGCCACAATTACTCCCACTCGGCAAATTCAGATATAGGGGAGTGTATTTGAGGTGATTTTATAGGCAAAACATTCGCAAATATGTTAATATTTCGCTTGCTTATTTGAGGCAGTTCGCATTTTTAGTATCAAAATAGTATCACAAAAACCTTGAAATTGCAAGGGTTTCAGGCCGCAAACAGGCCATTGTAAAAACTCCCCTCAATTTGATGTAAGTTTCCGTCGAAATATGGCTCAATTTGAGCCATATTTCGACCACCCCCAGGGAGCGTTTACGCTCCCTGGGGGTGAGGAGGAGCGGCGGACGGTGCCCGCCGGGAAATCAATCGCACGGTGGGACGCATTTCGACAACCTCACCCTCCCAAAATCCAAAAGGGGCGGGCAAGCACCCTTGGGGCTTGCCCGCTTTGATGACCGTTCAGCAAGACCGGGCGGGGCGGTCAATGGCGGCGCACTTGTGCGCCGTTCATCTCGACCATTGACGGCCCTGGCCGGGATTGCTATTCTCTCCAGGCAAAAATTGATTTTGCTTAGTAGTGCATTTCTGCAAAACATATTCCAGAAAATGGAGCCAGGGTAAATGTTGCGCCGTTCTCGTCACAGGCTGTTTTTTCCATAATTTCTTTTTCAGTTCCGCCATATTTCTCCCATTCGGTGTGGAGCAGAGGGCGCAATGCCCGACAATGCGCTACATTGAGTACATAGTTCTTCTGCACCTCACCCGAGAAGTTAAAAAGAAATACTAATCTTTGCCGCAGACCGCACCTTTCAAACGCATATATACAGCGAGTTTCCTGATGACAGTCGAGCCACTGAAAGCCGCTGTCCAAGTAGTCATCCTTATATAAGGCAGGGCTTTTCAGGTAGAGTTTGTTCAGATCGGAGATAAAATGCAAGAAGGCATCGTGCTTTGGGTATTGCAGTAAATTCCAATCTTGCTCTCTATTTTCATCCCATTCCCGAAGCTGGCCGATCTCGTTACCCATGAAGTTCAATTTCTTTCCGGGATGGGCCATCATGTAGAGATAAAGAGCTTTTGCTTGCGGAAATTTTTGTTCATAGTCCCCGCTCATTTTTTGGAGGATCGTTGCTTTACCGTGTACGACCTCATCATGGGAGAGCGGCAACAAATATCGCTCATTTCGGAAATACATCATAGAAAAGGTCAGTTTGTGATACTCCTGGGGCCGTTGTTTCGACGGGGTCTGGAAATAGGAAAGCGTGTCGTTCATCCATCCCAAATCCCACTTGTAATCAAATCCCAAACCGCCGCTTTCCACTTTTTTTGTAACACCAGTGAAAACAGAAGAGTCCTCGGCAATCAGAATTGCGGAGGGAAGTCGGGCTTTTAAGCCAGCGTTCATGGTCTGCAAAAATTGAATGGCCGCCCTATTCTCACCACGGTTTTGATCTCCTTGCCAGTAAATAAGATTGCTGACGGCGTCCATACGAAGTCCATCGAAATGAAATTCCTTTAGCCAATAAAAAGCAGACGATTGAAGGAAACTGCAAACTTCACCCCGGGAGTGCATAAAGTTACAGCTTCCCCACTCGCTCCGCCCTACATCTGTATGAGGATACTCGTAGAGGGCTGTCCCATCATAATTCCAGAGGCCGTAATCGTCTACGGCAAAATGGACGGGGACGAAGTCCATAATGACACCTATCTGCGCCTGGTGGCAGCGGTCAATGAAATAGCGAAGATCGTCAGGTGTCCCATAGCGGGAAGTCGGACAGAAAAAGCCGGTGCTTTGGTATCCCCAGGAGGCGTCACATGGATGTTCACTTAATGGGAGCAGTTCCACATAGTTATAACTATGTTCCTTAAGGTATGGCAACAAAAGGTCGGCTAATTCCCGGTAAGTGTACCAATCATCCGTGTTTTCTGACTTTCTGCGCCAGGAGCCAAAATGCAGTTCGTAGATGTTCATAGGCTTTTCCAAAGTGGAGCCACGACTTTTTTCCCATTTCTCATCCTGAAAAGCATAACTGTCCAAAGTGCTGATAATCGAAGCGGTTCCAGGCCGCTTTTCACTTGCGAAACCGTAAGGGTCACAGTGGTCAAGGATCTTACCTGTCTTGCTGGTAATACGATATTTATAGCGCATCCCCGGCTTGGCATCCTTTATCCGACATTCCCAGAAATTCCCGTCATAAATCTTTTCCATATAGGTCTCCTGCCAGGCGTTGAAATCCCCAATGACCGATATTTTCTTAGCATTAGGTGCAAAGGTGCGGAAGATTACACCATCATTTCTTGTTGTATGAGCGCCTAAAAATTGATACGCTTCAAATTCCTGCCCCGTATAAAAACCATAATAATCCATTTGCCTGCCCTCCCTTTTTATAGACACCAGTTGTTTTTCCGGCTATAATAAGTATAAATAGAGCACAGCTATCTGCATACCATCGTCTCGTTATTGGCGTTGGAAAAACAACTATTTTGAAAAAATGTCGGTGAGGGATTGAGAAATGGATATTCGGATTAAGAAAACAAAACGCAGTATTATCAATGCTTTTTTGGAATTACGCTCACGAAAGCCACTGGAAAAAGTCACAGTCAAGGAATTGTGTGAGAAAGCAGAAATCAACAAATCTACTTTTTACACCCACTTTACCGATGTCTATGATTTATCCGATCAGTTGGAGGACGATGTAATCCAGCAGGTCATAGCGGCCTTGCCCCACCCGGAATATGCACTAAATCAGCCCAGGCAATTTACCGAGGAACTTTTTATTGCGTTTCGTTCTCAATCGGTGAAAATCAATAGTTTGTTTTCGGGAAGTCAGCGTGGGAACTTTATTGAAAAGTTGAATACAACTTTGCGGAAACTGATTTTTAGCATTTATCCGCAATACCAAAATGACACATTTGAAAATATCTATCTGGACTATGCCATTTTTGGCGGGTACTATGCGATGATAAATAACAAAGATTGCGAGGAAATGTTAATCATAGACGCTCTTGGAACAATGACGGAAAAGGGGGTAGAAGTTTTGAAAAATCGTAAGATAAATGCGTAATTTGTGTCTCTCCGCTTAAAACCCGCCGCTGTGGATTTTTCAAGTAACACATCACAAGACGCTAACAAGTCTTTTTCACCGGGTATCGTGAGAAAAAACACGCCGGGGCCGCTTGCGGCCTTTCTCCGCCTGTTCCCGCTGTCTGTCGGCCTCCACCGCCGCCGCTACCTGCTCCGGGCCAAAGACCCGCTTGACCCGTGCATAGTCGGCGGAGATCTGCCGCAGTTTCTTGTTCTCCACCTTCATTTCCATCAACTTATCAGACAGGCGGGCGTTGCCCTCCCGCACCCGGTCATAGTCCCCTTGTAGGCGGTCAAATTTACCTCGCAATTCGACATAAGCGAGATATAGGGAGCGCAGTACCTTAACGATTTTTTCCAGCAGGGGCTTGGCCTTTTTCTCTCGGTAGGACTTGCCGCTTTCCAGCGTCCCGGCCTCCGGCAATATCTCATCCGGGTTGGCGGAGAAGTCCGCCGCCAGTTTCTCTATGTTCTTCACCGCCGGGGCCAGTTCTTTCAGCCGCCGCTCTTGCCTCTCCACCTGCCCCTCTTTCTCCGCCTTGACCGTTTCCAGGGCGGCGATCTCCTTGACCCTCTGCTCCTTCTTGTAGTCCAGCACAGACAGGTGCTTGTCATGGGTGCCTTTGTCCTCCCACTCTATCCCGTGCCGCTCCATCACCACGGCCAGCCGCTCCTTCTCCGAGCGCACCCACTGGCTCCACTCCGTGTCCCCTCTGGTGCCGCCCTTGAAGCCTTGCGCCGCTAACGCCTGTTTGAGCGATACCCTGGTGTCCAGCCCCCGCTTGCTCCCCGTGGTGAATGGAACAAAGTCGATGTGCAGATGTGGTGTGGCCTCATCCATGTGGAGGTGGGCCGAGAATACCCGGAGATTGGGGTTGCGCTCCTGAAAGCCTTTCATGTACTCGTCCAGCACCGCCGCCGCAAGCTGGCCCTCCCCGCTGTCGGCGCTCATGTCGTCCTTGTTGCCCACTTGCAGGATGATTTCATGGAATGGCTTTTCCTGCTTACCAGAGCGGATTTTTTCATAGTAGTTTTCAATCCTCCTGTCCACCCTGGTCTGCTTGGCGTTGTACCGTTCCAGGGCCTCGTCAAAGAGTTCGTGATAAACCGTCTTGATGTTTTCTTCGCAGTAGGTTATATTCAGGTGGGAACGCTCTGGATCGGTATTCTTGGCGTGAAACTTCCTGCTGTTATGATTGACCGAGCCACGCCCCACCATGACGCTTATCGTCCTTTTCAAATCAATCCCTCCTTCCTTTTCCGCCGCGCAAGCGGCGGGCCTTTGTTACTTTCGCGAAAGTAACGAAAGTAACGCAAAAGCACTTTTGACAGCCTATCGGCCATCAAAAGCGCATTTGCGCCCTACGGGGTGGTGTGGGGGCTTTGCCCCCGCCGTCTGCGGACGGCTCCCCCAGCAGGGCCGCCCTTTGAAAAGGGCACCCTGCACCCCGCCTAAACTTTGTCACTCGCCGTTAGGCAGGGGGGAAAGGCCAGCGGCCTTTTCCCCCGCCCGGTGAGTGTTATCCGTGGGCCGAAAGTCAAGGGGTACGGGTTGTATTGCCTTGCGGCAATCTCCACCCGCAGGTATGCCCCCTTGACTTTCGCCCCCGCTCCCCGTGACGGTTGTGACGATGGTGACGATGTTTCAGACACCGCCCCGCTCTCTATTTCATCGTCACAACCGTCACCATCGTCACACTTCCTCTACCCATGCCAGCCTGATACGGCTCCCGGTGCGGATATGGGTGTTTGTATAGCCGATATGGAAGTCAAGGAGCAACTTCCCAGCCCGGACATTCAGCCGCTTTGTCAGCGCATTGGGCTGAATATCCAGCCCCAGGACGGCGGCGAGATCGGTGGCTGTCCCGTTCCATTCGGGCCGTTCCGCCGTCACCAGAGCGGCCACGGCCTCTAAAACCGGGTCGGGCGGCTCCTTGTGCAGTTCTGTTTCTCGCCGCTCCAACTCCCACACAAGCCGCTCCTCGTCTTTTTTCAGATATAGCCTTTGGTCTTGCAGGTCACGCCCGGAAATGTCCAGCGTGGCGGCGCTGTCCGTCCTCCACTCCTTTTGGAGCAGAAAGGCCCCGTCTGCCGCCCCCATCAGGCCATTGGTGCCGGAGATTTTGTCAAACCTGTCATCGGCCTGTTGCTTGCGAGTGTGATGTACCAGCAGGAGGCAGACCCCGCTTGCGTCGGCAAAGCGTTTCAGTTTGGTTATCACATCATAGTCGCTGGCGTAACTGTACCTTTCCTCCCCGCCCTCCCGGATTTTTTGCAGGGTGTCGATGATGATAAGCCGGGTGTCCGGGTGTTC
>CDZJ01030918.1_pt1 | contig 23157 bp, 17 predicted proteins | sample 557391 | NCBI WGS metagenome assembly CDZJ01 (sample SAMEA3182111, study PRJEB8094) | gut metagenome | biome: human; feature: gut; material: Stool; isolation source: human stools | place: Canada | collected 2013-05-07 | reverse complement strand
TACGGCATACGGAACATGAGCGACAAGCTGTGCCGGGAAAACGGCCTGTCCGTCGTCGTCCCCAGCAAGGGCAGCAAAGGAAAGAGCTACGCGGAGTACCAAGCGGAGAAAACGGGGACGAGTTGGAAAGGCAAACTGAAAATCGCCGTTGACGCGCTTATCCCCCAAGTGTCCAGCTTTGAAGAATTGTTGCAGAAGTTACAGGCGGCGGGCTATGAAATCAAGCCGGGAAAATATGTGTCGTGCCGCGCACCGGGGCAGGAGCGTTTCACCCGCCTTAAAACCCTCGGCGCAGACTACACAGAGGAAGCGATCAGGGAGCGGATAGCCGGAAAGCGCGCCCGCACCGCCAAAGTCCCCAAGCAGCAGCGCGGCGGCGTCAGCCTGCTTATCGACATTGAGAACAGTATCAAGGCGCAGCAGAGCCGGGGCTATGAACAATGGGCGAAAATCCATAATCTGAAACAGGCCGCAAAGACGATGAACTTCTTGACGGAACACAGGATAGAACAGTATGCGGATTTAGTCAGCCGGATAGAGCAAGTGACAGCCGCCAGTGAACAGGCCGCAGACAGCCTAAAGGACGTGGAACGACGGCTTGCGGATATGGCGGTGCTTATCAAGAATGTTACCACCTATCAAAAGACAAAGCCCCTGTATGACGCATACCGCAAGGCCAAGGACAAAGGGCAATTCAAAGCAGACCATGAGCGGGGCATTATCCTCCATGAAGCAGCGGCAAGGGCGTTACAGACCGCGCAGATCGGCAGGAAGCTCCCCAGCGTTGCCGCCCTCCAAGCAGAGTATGAAAAGCTGCAAGGCCAGAAAGAAGCCCTTTACGCCGACTATGGCAAGCTGAAAAAACAGGTGCAGGAATATGATGTTATCAAGCGGAACATTGACAGTATTTTACACACGGACAGGCAGGTGGAACATAAAAAGGAAACAGCGCGCGGGTGATGTGTAATAGTGGAAAAGTGTATTCTTTGTTGCTATAATAGTTTGAAAGAAAGGGGGCATATATGTTGTCGAGATTAGTCGTCATTGGTAATGGATTTGATTTAGCTCATGGCTTACACACAAAGTATTCTGATTTTATGAAATACTTATGCTCTTACGAAAAGCCACCCCAAATTATATATGACAGATTTGTTCTTCTTGATAGTGTTTCCGCACAAGACCAAGAAAGGCATCGCTTTTATGAAGCCATAGGTAAATACATTCCCGAAGAGGATTTGTGGAGTTCCTTTGAAGAAGCATTAGGTTTTTTGGATTACGAGCAGATACAAGAAGATAATTCTTGTTACTTTCTTGATTATGGAGATGATAACTGGCGCGATAGTGCCAATCATGACTTTCAATACATGATAAGTGAAGATTTGTCTTTTGCCACAAATATTTCACGCTATTTTTCAGAGTGGATTTTGCATATAAACACAAATGTACCACCTGTTGTTTCACCAGATATACTTAATAGAAATTGTTTATTTTTGAATTTTAACTATACAGATACATTAGAAAAAGTGTATGGTATTCCAACTTCTAATATTTTATATATTCATGGTAATGCTTTGCGCGGGAATAATCTAATATTAGGACACCATAACGCTGCACTTTTTCAAGAACAGGTAATCCCTGCATTTAATGCAGCCGAAGAACATGGTATTTATCTGGAAGATATAGAGGAAGATTTTAGGTTACAAGAGGCTAAAGAAATTATAAAAGACTATTTTAGAAGAACATATAAAGATACTGCTTCAATTATTAGATATTATCAGTCTTTTTTTAACTCATTAAGGACGGTTAATGAAGTGTATGTATTGGGTCATTCTCTTTCTGAAATAGATTTTGATTATTTCGCTGAAATACGAAAAAATGTTCAGTCGACTTGTAAATGGTGTGTTTCATATCACGACGATAGTGCTAATGCACAAAACCTCATTGACAGACTAAATATAAAAAACTCTCAATTATTCTATTTTTAAGCAAAAGAACAGGGCGCGGCAGCCAAGTATGGCCACCGCGCCCCGCCTTTCTTATGGGTGCAGCTCTTATGTGCCTGTTACGCAGTAGAAGCCCATTTTAGAGGGCTTGAATGTAATTCCCTTGCTTCCTAAAAAACGCGCCCGGAAAGCCGCATAAAATGGGGCTTATTTTGCCCCTACCGCGTAACATGGGCGCGTCGTTTCCTCATGCGCTCGGCAGCTTGCTTCCGGGTGATACGCTTCCGGCAATCGGGGCAGTATTTCACGCTGTTAGAGCTGGACGCAAAGGCCGCGCCGCATACGGTACAGCGGCGCAAATCCTCCCGCTGGTACAGCTCGGCTTGCAGCTCCTTATCGTCCGGCAGGACGGCAGCACGAAACCACTTGCACAGCAGCGAATAGGAAATAAGCTGCGGACAGACGCACGTTTCCCCGTCGTCTAACAACAGGCAATTTCCGTTGTCGTAGTTACAGCAGGATTTTTTCACAAGGGCGTTGACTTTCCGGCTTTGCTGCGGCGTCAGCCGTTTCAGCCCGTTCATTCGTCGTCTGCGGCAAAAACGGCAAGCCCCGCAAACTCCGCTTCGGTCAGGGCGTCGATCTTCTGCAAGGCGCGTACTGCCAGCTCTTGCATATCTCCGTCCATAAACGGCAGCGCGGCGTTGACACGCTCGAACAGCTCCCGCTTGCTGCCTGTATCGTAAATGCTCAAAAGGTTTTCTTCCTCAACGGTCAATCGAATCATGCTCATACCTCCATTTCGTGTTTCTTCGATTTCGTCGCCGCCTTTTTCGGTGCGGCTGTTTTCTTGTCTGCGGCAAGCTGCGCCCGGATAGAGGGGCGGGACTTGCGGATTTCCCTGTCCCGGTTCTCGTCCTTGCCGATCAGCGCATACGTCCCATGTCTGCCATCAATTTTGGAAAAGGAAAGGGTCTTATAGGGCAGCATGGAGAAAAGGCGGTCGGTGTCCTTTGTAGACGCAAGCTGCATGAACGCCGGGGCGATCTCCACCATGAAATGCGTCTTGTTGGGGCTGTTCAGCCTGTCCAGCCCTTTCATGCGCTCCACAATGCGCCGCGCTTCATGTTCAATCAGCCCATCGTGCAGCGCGGCGACGTGTGCCTTGAAGTCCCCCGGCGTCAGGGCGTCCCGGCTGTGTTTTTCCGCTTGCAGCACTTCGCGGAGTGCTGCGGGGTCGTTCGGCAGCGTTTCATAGTGCATATACTTTCCAAGGCGCGGGTCGGGGGAAGCGTCGAAAAACTCCTTTGCGGGCTGCTCCCTATCCCCGTAGGCATAGGTCAGGCGCACCATATCGGCGGGAACCGCCTGTTCCTTTACACGCTGGTAGTGCTGCGCATAGTCCAGCTCATAGAGATTGCCCCGGATTTTCCCGTCCTCCACGCCTGTAAGCTCAATGGCATAGGCCAGAATCCTATCGCGGGTCTGCTCCTTGTGGAAACGCCAGGTATTGTGCGGCCCTGTGTCCTTTAGGAAAACGTCGCGCTCCTTGAAGCAATACGTCCCCGACGGGCGGGAGAGCCAGAGAAGCGTTTTGTCCGCTGCGTCAGGGCTTGCCGCCGCCCTCGCAATGATCTCCTTGTCAATCTCCAAATCGCTTTGGTAAAAGCCTGTATTTTGCCGCATAAGGGCATTGAGGGACGCGAACACGTCCACATTATCAAACCTTTGCATGGGTCAGCTCCTTTCCAAGTCCTGCGACTTCGTTTTTGCCGCCGTCTTTTTCTGCGCCGCCCGTTCCTTATCGGCTTTGAGCTGCGCCCGGATAGACGGCTTTTTCTCCGGAGTCCCGCCGCCGCGCTCCTTGTCGGCCTTGATTGCGTCGGCAAGGTCAAGCAAGGAAATCTGTTCCCCAGCCTGTACCTTTGCTTCCAGCTCGTCAACGGTGGGCGTAGGCGGGGTGTTGTTGATGATACCGTCAAAGCAGTTATCGTTCTGCTCTACGGTGTCCTCAATGTGCTTTATGGGGCTTTCCGGCTGCGTAGCGGAAACGGCAAACGCCCGTGTGCCATTCCCCATGATGAAATACTTTCCGTCCTCCGATTGGTGGTGAAAGCCATATCCGGCGGCTTCCATCTGTTCGCGGGTCATATCGGTAACGTGGAAGCTGCCCCGGGGCGTCCTGATCTGCTCCCCGGTCATACGGGCGTCGGGGGTAAGCTCCTGCTGCTCCTGCAAAAACTCCGGCACTTGCTGATAGCCGAACCTGTCTACATAGTGGGCGGTGTCCTGTCCGGCCTGATGAAGCACTACCACGTCGGAAACGGAAAGGCTGTGTCCCTTGAAGTCTGCGGGGTGGTCGATGTTGAAGCGGGTGAAAATATCGTCCAGCGACATATCCGGCGCAAGGGGCGCGGTATAGATCAGGTCATAATTCGCCGGGTCAACGGCAAGCCCCGCCGCCTGCAGGCGGTCGTAAGGCTCAAAACGGAAGTCCCGCGTTTCGTCCCCGCGCTTTAGCTGGTAGATGGAAAAGGTGTCCTGCGTTTGCGGCTGGGTCTGCTCCGGCGCGGGGGCTTCGGCGGCGGGCTGCTCTTGCGGGGTCTGTATCGCCTGTTGCTTCTGCGCCCGGATATGCGCCCGCTGTAACTCGGTAGGCTTTTCGCCAGTAATGGGCGCAATGGCTTTCACATAATCCGCTGCGTAGTATGCGTTTGTGGTAAGCTGCCGTTGCCATGCCCCCTCTTTGGGCGACCAGCGGAAGCCGTTATGTTTCAGCTCTTCCCTTGTTGCTTCGTCGGGTTTGCCGTCAAAGAAGATTTGCAGCCGGTTAGCGTCAGTATTTGCTTCCACCTTGCCGCCGTCAAACTCCCAGCCTACAAAGCCGACTGCCTTTTGCTGTGTGAGGGAAGCAATGCGGGTTTTCAAACGGCGTATTTCCGCGCTGTTGTTGGATAAAGCCCACGAGGGGTAGGGTACGCGGTCATAGGAAGCCATGCCAGCCACCAGCTTTTGCCCCTGTTCCGGCGAAAGGCCGGGGCAGCCGTCAAGTGTCTTGTGCTTGCGGAAATAGGCGTTTATCGCTTTCATTTTCTCCTGCAACTTTTCCAAGCCCGCCAGCTTGCTTTCCAGTTTGGGGACAGCCTGCGGGTCGTCCGCGCTGATACCGCCCATACCCGTACTGCGGATTTTATCAAGTAAGCCTTGAATATCCCGCCACTCCTCCATATTCCTGTCCCGCGCCGCGTTCTGCTTTTCTTTCTGCCTAACCGGGAAATTAGAGCCGCCAGTAATCAGAATAGAGGGTACGCGGGCTTCAATGGCATAGCTGGCATTTAAGTTTGCCGCCAGCTTCCGGGCATAGGTATCAAGCAGACTGTCTATTTTCTCATGGTACATCGGGTCTACCCGCGCTTTTTGACGCTCCGCGATCTGTACGGCTTCGTCAATGTAGCTGCGGTAAGCTGCCGTCGCGCTGCCCGGCTTGTAGCTATCAAAGCTATTCATTTCCTTTGCGCGGCGGGCGGCGTCCTCATTGATGGGATAATAGGTAACGGACGCTTCCGGCTTCGCTGCGGCTTGTTCCGGCGCGGGGGCTTCGGCGGCGGGCTGCTCTTTTTCCCGCTCCGCAAGGGTCTTTTCCGCACGTTCCCGCACTTCATTACTGATAGGCAGCGAATAAAGGTCAGAGGTAGAGGAAAAGCCCACGTTGTTGAAAACATAGTCAACCTCGGCTTCTTTCAAAGCCCCCGCTGTATAATAGCTTCTCTTTGAGGGTGTTTCGCTCACCTTGCCGCCCGCTATGTCAAAGGCCAATCCCGTTTCTAAATGCGAATGGATTTTGCCGTCAACCGCCAGCGTCACAAAGTACCAGCCCATGTGTCCGCTCTTGCTGTCTGCGCCGTCGTGCAGCTCCACATTGAGCAAGGTGTACGGCTTTAGCCCATGCTGCGCGGCAATCTCGTTGTCCTTGACCTCCCGCGCCCTAAGTGCTGCAAGGGCGACGTCCTTTGTGGCGGCGACAATCTCCGGGTTATACCGCCGCAAAGTGGCGTTGACAAGCTCGTTTTGCACCTTTGCGGTCTTAGCTTTCGGCGTTAAGTCGTTGCCGATACCAAGGGACGCGCCGTTATCAAAGCGGATAGATATATCGCTTGTCCCGCGCCATTTGCCGGAACATGGAGAAGTTTCAATTTTGCCGGACGTGCAGCCGAACGCCTGCGCGATAATCCCTATCCTATCCTGCATAGGCAGACTTTCATATTTTTTGGCGATTTCAGCGGCCTTTTTCTGCAACTCCGTAGGTGTGTCCTGCTTCACAAGATTTCCGTCCCGGTAAGCGTAGCCCTGTGTAGCAATCGCTTCCAGCGTTTCAGCCGTAACCTCTCCGGCGGTCTGTATGTCCGCGTCGATCAGCATTTGCAGCGTGGCCTTTACCTCGCCGGATAGCTTCTGCTGCTGTTCGGGGGGCAGCTTATCAAAGACAGGGGTTTCCGGCTCCTGCGGCTGTTCCTCCGGCGCGGCGGGGTAAGGCTCGTAGCCATTGGCGGCGTATTCCTCTACGGTCATTCCTGCGGCGGCGGCTTCCTGCGCGATTTCCTCCCTGACGTGTTCCTTGTACGCCTGAAGCTCCGGGTCAAAGTCGGCAAGCCGTGGGGCGGGCGGCAATTCATAATCGCCGCTGTTGATTTTCCCCCGACACTCGGCAACGTAGGCTTGTACGGCGGTGTGATAGGCCGTTTCGGGCTGGGTCATGCTTTCGCCGCTTTGCATCGCGGCGGCTGCGGCCTGCTCCATATCAGAAAGGGCGCAATGCAGCTTCAAATAGGGGATAAACTCATGCAGCAGCATAGCCCGCTGTTCCTTGTCCGCTTCTACCGCTTCCTTGCCCTCGGTGTGCAGCAGATGGTTTTCCCAATCCGCATTGTTCTCATAGTGGGCGTGGTATTTTTCAATATGGTCTATCAGGCTCCCGTCGCCGTCGCCAAAGTCCTGCCGCCCCTCGTAGTGGTCGGCCTCGCCGTCAAAGACGCAATCAATGGCAAACTTCGTCTTGTCATAGCCGGGGCTTGCAAGCTCCGCTTCGTCAAGGGAAGCGAAAAGGGCATTTGCGCGGGAAAGGGGCATGGTTTCACCCTCCCGCAGCTCCGCGCTCTCGCTCCAAATAATCGTAACGGTAGGCTCGGCGGCAAGGTCGGGTGTCGCTTCTTGCGGCGGTTCGCCCTGTTCTGGCAAATACGCAGCTACATCGTCGGACGGCTCCCCCGGATTATCCGGCGTATTGTCCGGGGTGACTGGCTCACTCCATTGTTCAAAACTGGGCTGTGGTTGCTCCTGTTGGGCGGCCTGCTCCCGCGCCTGTTGCAGCTCCGCAAAGTGTCCGTCAATGCTGTCTATAATCTCGGCGGCGGCGGTGCGGATTGTTTCAAGGGACGCTTTCAGCTCCGCAAGCTCCCGCCCGCTGCTCCACCCAGCGACGTAGCCAAAGGAGTAGTCGGACGTATCAAGCCCGTAGTGCTGGCAGACGGTGTACGCCACACTTTCGGCCTGTACCTCCCTTGTGCGGCGGTCTGGCCTGTCCGCTAAATCCTCTTTCGGGGCGTTCAAGTCAATGTCGTGCAGCTTTGCGTGGGCGATCTCATGGATAGCGGTTTTCAAGGTCTGCAATTCGCTCATACCCTCTTGAATGGCGATCCGCTTTTCTTCCAGATGGTAATAGCCGTGAGATTTGCCCTCGATGTTTTCAAAGCCGATGGGGACAGGTGAGGTCTTTTCCAGCGCGGCGAAAAAATCATTGTAGCGGTCAACGTCCCCCGTCAGCTCGTCCACCGCAATGTCGGGCAGCTCCCGCCCCTCGGTCTGCGAAACGTCAAAGACAGATACCACCTTGTAGGCGGGGACGGTGATTTCCTGTTCTTCGGTGACGGGCTTCCCGTCCTTGCCGATGATGGGCTTCCGCGTCTGCGGGTCTAACTTCTCCACTTCCCGCTTGACCTTGTAGGGGGACGGCGCAAAGATTTTAATGCCCTTTTCGCCGCCCTTTACATGGCGTCCGTGGGTGTTCTTCCATGTATTGTAGCCCGCCACAAGGGAAGCGTCGGGGGCTTGCATGGCAATCAGAAGCGTATTCCGAAAGCTGTAATTGTGGAACTTCGACATAACGCGCAGATAGTCCTTGTAGCGTTCGCTGTCGAACAGCTCCGCAATGCCCTGTTCCAGACGGTCGGTGATCTCCTTTATCTTCTCGGCGGGCTTTTCGGAAGTCAGGACAATAGGAACAACGGGGCGCGGCTGCGGGGGTTCTGCGGTCAGCGTCGCGGCCTGCCCTGTGCTGATAGCGTCAAAGTCCGCTTTCTCCGGGTCAGGCCGCGCCGGGGGCTGCGGATAGCTCATAATGCGGTATTCCTCCGGCACGTCCCGCCCCTCGTAATGGCGTTCCCATTGGTCACCGCTTTCCACGATATAGCCATAGGGGGTAAAGCTGCCGCGCTCCTGCTCGGCGGCGTTGCGCCCAAAGGCCACAAGGTCAATGCCCTTTTTCCATTCTTCGGGCATATCCACCATGCCGGATTTATTCAAGTAGTAGTCGCCCAAATCCCGCACCGTCTGTACTTCGGGGATATGCACGAAAAAGTCTGTGTTGTAGGTGTAGTCGATGATCTGCCCGATGTTCTCAAAGCCCGGTTTCCGCTGCGCTGCGGCGTTCAGCTCGTCAAGGTCTGCGGGGGCAAGGGCTTCCAGACGCGCCGCAAGGAAATTCAGCTCGTCAATCCCAGCGGCGCACACCATGTCATAGGGCAACGCAAGGGGCTTATCTAAGGGGTAGGAATACCCGTTGATGAAAAAATCCTGCGGATTGTCGGCGGTAATGCCGACGCTTTGCATAGCCGCGTGAAGCTGCTCCGCCGTCGCTGGCATGGAGAGCCACGCGCTGCTTAATTCTCCCGCTTCAAAGCGGCTGCGGTTGTCAATTAAGATAGAAAAAACTTCGCTCAATCGTTCGCTCCTTTCTTCGTTCATCATGCGGTGCATAAGCTCGTAATCCTCCGCGCTCATGCTCCCGTCAAATACATAGGGGTCAAAGTCCCCGTCCCGGTAGGGCTTTTCCGAAAACGGAAGTCCTGCGGCGTGGGCGGCTTTCCTCGCTTCCTCGATCTGCTCCGGCGATAATGCGTCGTCGTGGGTTTCGATAAAGTCAGCGATATTGTTATAGCCGTTCTCATAGTGGCGGCGTACTCCAGCGGTCAGCTCGGCAAGGTTCATGTCCTCGCCCAAGTAGCCGCAATAGTAGCCGTTCAAAACAACGGCGGCGGGGTCGGTGTGCTGGATTTCCTGCAAGCGGCTCCTATCCTCCGGCGTAAGGGTGTCGTCCATTTCAAGATAGAGATAGTCGCTGCTCCATGAACGCCCCTCCCGCCAGAACGCTATCCACGCAATGCCCGCCCGCAATTCGTCCTGATAAACCGTTACGGCTTCCCGTAAACTCGCCATAGCGTTTCTCCTTTCCGCATAAGGGTTTGGGACTATCCCAACAAGCAAAATCCCCGTCCTGCGCCATAACGCAAGGCGGGGATTTTACGGAAGTGGGTACCCGCTTCCTATGCTTGCTGCGTAAGTTCTTTGCCCCTCGAAACGGTAGCCCGGTAGTTGACGTACTTCCCGCCCGTATCGGCTAAAAGCACTATCCCGTCATAGGTTTTGCCCGTTTTCGGGGAATACAGCTTTTTCACTTTCGCCTTGCCGTCTTTCAGCAGCGCGGCGGCGATTTTCGGGGTAAAGGCGGTTTTGCGTTCCTCGAAAAAGCGGTCATTTTTCCACATGGTAAAGGCGCAATCCCGGTTCCCGCAATAGTAGTTCTTCCTGCCCTCGTAGACGCTGCCGCCGCAGCGGGGGCATTTGCCGATAACGGGCCTATCCTCCTTGAAACGCGCCTTATCCGCGTCGGAGATATTCGGGTGGGCCTGCACCAGCTCCCGCGCCATAGCTTCAATGCCGCGCATGAAGCCGTCCGCGTCGGCCTTGCCCTTTGCAATCTGCGTCAGGGTGTTTTCCCATTCAGCGGTAAGCTGGGGAGATGTCAGTACGTCGGGGAGAACAGCCACAAGGCCGCTGCCATCCCCTGTGGGAATAAGCTGCTTGCCCTTGCGCTCCACAAAGCCGGATTTCACCAGCTTTTCAATGACAGCGGCGCGGGTGGCGGGAGTGCCAAGCCCGCGCCGTTCCGCGTCGGGGTCGGTGTCCTCGTTCCCGGCTCGTTCCATAGCGGAAAGCAAGGTCGCTTCCGTATGCTGCTTCGGGGGCGTGGTGTCGTGGGCCGTCACCTTTACGGCGGGGCGGTCAAAGCTCTGTCCCTCGGCAAAGGGCGGCGCGTCCAGCGCAAGGGCGTTTTCCTCGTCGTCGGTATCAGGCTTCTTTTTCAGCGTCGCCCGGTAGCGGCGTTCAAGCTCTTTCCAGCCCATGCAAAGCACCGTCTTTCCCTTTGCCGTAAACTCGCTGCCAGCGCATGAGAAAACCGCTGTAACAGCTTCGTAGATATGCGGCTCGGCGGCGGCGAACAGCAGCCGCGCCCCGGCAAGGGTCAGGATATTCCTTTCGCTTTCGGGCAGCGCGGCAAGGTCGGCTTTTGCAAGCTCCATCGTGGGGATAATGGCGTGGTGGTCGGAAACCTGTTTGCTGTCAAGGACGCGGGAAACGTCGGGGGAAAACTCTGCGCCCTCCATAAAGGCCAGCTTGCCACACAGCATGGTGGCGGTGTTCGCCGCCGTTTCCCCCATGTCGTCGGTCAAATAGGTGCTGTCCGTCCTCGGATAAGTCAGCAGCTTCTTTTCATACAGGGCTTGTGCCAGGTCAAGGGTCTGCTTCGCGGTGTAGCCGAAAATGCGGTTGGCTTCCCGCTGTAAGGAAGTCAGGTCAAAGAGCTTCGGCGGGGCTGCGGTTTTCTTCTCCCGCACGACGGAAGTACAAACGGCCTGCGACGCTTCGCAAGCCGTTTTGAGCGCGTCCGCTTCGGCGGCGTCGGAGATCTTCGCGCTTGCCGCTTCCGCGCCGGACAGGTCAAGGCGCACATGGTAGTATTTTTCTTTCTGGAAATGGGAGATAGCCGCGTCCTGGTCAACCAGCATTTTCAGCGTGGGGGTCTGGACGCGCCCCACGTTCAAGGTCTTTCCATACAGGCAGGAGAAAAGGCGGGTGGCGTTGATACCGATAAGCCAGTCAGCCTTTGCGCGGCACAGCGCGGAAGCGTAGAGGGCTTCATACTCGCTCCCATCTTTCAGACTGTCAAAGCCTTGCCGGATTGCCGCCGTTTCCATTGAGGAAATCCAAAGGCGGCGCATGGGCTTCTTGCAGCCCGTCATATCGTAGACAAAGCGAAAAATCAATTCACCCTCGCGCCCAGCGTCACAGGCATTGACAACCTCGGTCACGTCGGCGCGGTGCATAAGCTCTTTAAGGGTCTTGAACTGCTTTCCTTTATCTGCGGAAACGGTGTACTGCCATTCCTGCGGCAGAATCGGCAAGCTGTCAAGCTGCCATTTCCTGTACTGCTCCCCATAGGCGGCGGCTTGTGCAAGCTCCACCAAATGCCCGACGCACCATGAAATGACATAGCCGTTTCCCTCGATATACCCGTCCTTTTTGCCGGAAACGCCAAGGGCGGCGGCAATCGCCGCCCCGACGCTGGGTTTCTCCGCAATGACTAACGCATAGCTCATTCTTCCTCGCCCTCCTGTTCTGACCGCTCGTCCTCGTCGTACTCGTCAAAGTCGAAATCGTCAAGGTCTGTGCCGCCCTTGACGGCCTGCTTCGGCTTCATAAACTTGAAGTAGTAGAGCGCACCACCGCCGCCGATCAGGGCGACAACAAAGAACAGGACAAGCCCGCCCATGCTGCTTTTCTCTTTCGGCTGCTCGGTGGGTTCCTCCGGCTCCGGCTCTGCTGCCTTGCCGCTGCAAGCGGTCATGTTCGTAGCACATACGGGGCAAGCCGTATTCACCTTTCCGGCTTCGCATTTATCCGTACAGCTACAAACGGCGGGGGCGGGCGTCGCGGTGCCGCCGTCCTCGTCGATGATAGCCAAAAGGTCGGCTTCGTCCACCTGATTCAGAAAATGGACGGTGTTATTTCCATCGGCGGCGTTGTCAATGACGATGTAAAAATAGTTGCCGCCCTTGCTTTGTACCACGATAAACTGCTTATCCCCGGCGGCGTCGCCGCTAATGTCGTCCACAAGGGTCATGTTGCCCTCCGGGGTCAAGGGCTGCGGGTCAGGGGCTTCCACTTTCACGTTGCTGTCGTCGGTGGGGGTGTCGTCGCCCTGTGCGTAGGCGGTTACGGAAACGCTGCAAAAGCACATGACGAGGGCCAGCAGCACAAGGAAGCTGCGCACGATTTTCTTATTCCTCATTCTCTTTTTCCTCCTGTCCGTCATAGTCTGCGGGGACGGTGGCAATGCCCGGAATACCGCCCCCGGAAAGCATAGCCGTAAGCTCCTGCGGGGTCAGGCGCATAGAGCGCACGAGCTGGACGATTTGCAGGTTTTCCGCTTCGGTTTTCTGCGCTTCCAGCCCTTTCAGCCTGTTTTGATACTCGGTGATCTTCTCGCGGGTCTTTTCAATCTCCCGGTCAATGCGTTCAATTTTGTTTACTGCCATACGTTACTCCTTTCCATAACGCTCTTTCCAAGCGTAGCTGCGCCCTAAACCTTTCACTTTGATAAGGTGGGGCATGGCGTTTTCCTCAATGGCAATCGCCCGCCGATACAGGTCGGGGTATTGCTCTTTTAAGGCTTCAACTTCCTGCCGCTTCATGCTGGGGCAGAAAAAGCAAGAGGATTTTCCCGGCTGCGGCAAACCCGCCGCTGCGATCTCCCGGACGCAATCGCTCCGGCTCCACCCCCATTGTTCAATCAGGGGATAGATGTTGTGATATTTCTTATCGGCTTCGTCGCACTTGCGGGAATGTTCATACCGCTTCACTTCGCCAGCGTCATAGCCGATATAACGGTTTACCCTTTCACCCCGCGCCCATACCTCCCGGCATGGGGCATAGTTGTTGCAAAACTTTGCCTGCGGCCCGATCTTGTGCTTTTGGGAACACCGCTTATAGCCATAGGCGATAGAGGGCAGCGTATGGGAACGCAAGCACTCCATTTCAAGGGTCAGGCGGTTGCCGTAGCGGTCTACATTCTCCACAACGGTAATCTGCGGCATATCGTGGGCGGCAAGCCACTCATTCATTGTCACAATGAATTGATAGGTGTGGGGCTGCTCCGCGCCTGTGTCCGCAAAGGTGATAAGGTCAACGGGGATATGGTGATTGTAAAGGCCAACAAGTAAGGCGGCACTATTCGTGCCGCCCCCAAAGGAAACTATATTGATTTATCGCACCTCCATTTTTGATGTTTTTTCATATCGGTATTTCACTTGCAGCGTCAATCCCAATTCATCAGGCCGTAGCCGCGAATGACGCTGCTCCCAAGGGGATAGCTCTTGATTTTACAGGCGTCGCCGGAATTACCCTCGACGGTATAGACGCGCTCCCCGTCGGTGCCGATCACAATGCCTACATGGTCGGCGTCGCCGGAGTTGTCCCAATCAAAGAAAATCGCGTCGCCGGGGGCAATGTTGGTATAGTTCCTGTCGCCCCATTGTCCATGAGAGGTAAACCACGCCATACCGCCGGACGTGCAGCCAGCAAAGCGCGGTTCGGATAAGCCCATCTGATTGTAGCACCACGAAACGAAACAGGCGCACCACTCGACACGCCCATTAAAGCCGTACCAGCTCCAATAGGGATAGCCGCCCACGTTCCCCACCTGTGACTTTGCAATGTCCACCACAGCCGTATTGCCGGGGCGCGTCCCATTGATGAAGTGAACGCCGCTCAAATCCTCGGACGGGGTGCCGTTCGGGGAGCCGCCGCCAAAGACAAGGGGCTTGTTGCCGCTTGTTTCCAGATACACCCGGAACATATCAAGCTGCTCCGGCGTTAAAAGGCTGGGCGCAAGCGACGATATGGGCGTATTTGTCAGGGACACATTGAGGATATAGTAGTTATAGGGGACTTGGACGGTATAGCTGTTGCCCTCGCTGTCCGTCCGGGTTTCTGTGCGGTAGCGCACTTCGACGGTGGGCGTCACAGTCAGGGTGTATTGCTTATCAAAGACGCGCTGCAATTCTGCCTGTGCGCTTGCGGGGGTGTAGCTCTGCAAAAGGGCGGTCAGGTAGGAAGCCAGCTCGTGGGGGTTGTGGAAAATGTCGTCAAGGTCATAGCGGTATTCGTCGTAGCCCGGATAGGTGCTTTCGATGTTGTCTATCTGGCTTTGCAGCGCGGCTTCCTTTCCGGCATAGGTGTTCTCCACCGCCACAAGGTCGCTGTCCTCCGATGTGTAGGACGTACCCAGCACCCCGTTTATGGTGCCGGAGAAGATAGAGGAACAGGACGACAGGCCGGAGAAGATCATCACAGACAGCAGCAGCGCGGCGACGGCGACGATTACGCCTACCGGGTGCCGCGCCACAAAAGATACGGTTTTCCTTGTTTCCTCGGCTGTCTTTTTCGCCGCCTTGCGGGTGTTCTCCGCTGCCTTTGCCGCCGTAGCCGCGCCGCCCTTTTTCATGGCCTTTGCATACTGCCGCTTGATACGCTGCTTCTGCATGAAGCGGGAAGCGGGGTTGGACGCGGCGATCTGCGGGTTATCCTGCAACGCCTTTTGGTACAGATAGTTGACGTTGGCCTTTTCTGCCGCCTTTTCCGCTTTTGCCGCCGCCCGGTAGGGCTTGAGTTTGTGGCTGCGGTAGCCCTCCTTGACTTTCCGCGCCCCGTATTTCAAGCCCTTTTCCGCTGCTTCCTCGGATTTGTGCGCACCCTCCACGCCGGAATTATCCTTTTCAACGGAATGTACCTTGTTGTGGACGAAAATACCCGCCTCCTGTGCGGGGCGGGACAGCGGATTGTGCTTTTCCTTGAAGCCGGGGGGCTTGTCGTGTTCCTCAAAGCGTAGGCGGGTCTTGCCCTTGCCCGTAGCTTCGTCAAAGGTACGTTCCCGCACCAGCTTCTTTTCTTTGGGGATAGCCGCCCTTGCAGCGTCCAGACGGTCAGCGGCCTTGTCGGATTTCTCAATATACTTGCCAAGCTCCGGTGTACTGCGTTCCTCGTCGGTAAATTGCAGACGTGACGATCTCGCCCCCGCCGCGCTTTCCCGCTGGGCTTTCTGCACCGCCTTTTTAGACGCTTTCCGGGTCTGCGCACCCTCCAAACGCTCTATGACGCGCTCGGCGGTGGCGGTGTCCTCCCTTGCGGGAGTAACAGGCAGACGGGGCAGCGGGGCGGCGTCGGCGGCTATGGGGTCAAGCTGTGCCGCCGCGTCCTGTGCAGCCTGCTGCTCCGGCGTTTTCTGAAAATCCGCGTCCTGCTCCCGCTGGCTGATACGCTGGGTCGTCTGTTGGGTTTCGTTGACTTCGATAGCCCCGTCGCGGGTCATTTTCTGCGTGACTTTATCGCGAGGTTTATACTGTTTTATGGTGCTTCACCTCCAATCCGCGCCCTCGCAAGGGCGCAATACTCACTGTTCAGCTCAATGCCGATATAGCGGCGGTTAAGTGCTTTCGCCGCAAGCCCCGTCGTGCCGCTGCCGAAAAAGGGGTCAAGGACAACGCCGCCTTTGGGACAGCCCGCCAAGATACAGGTTTCCGCCAGCTTCGACGGGAACGCGGCAAAATGCCCGCCCTTGTAAGGGACGGTATTTATCAGCCACACGTCCCGCCTGTTTCGCATGGTGGGGATAAGGGCGGGGTCGTAGTAGCCGCCGCTCCTTGCTTTGTTTAAGCCCTGCACTTTGCCCTGTCCCGGTACCTCTGCGGCGTACTTGCTGCTTGCGCTGCGGCTGGATTTGTACCTCGCCGCCGTTTTGGGGGCGGTCGGCTCCGCAACGGCGGCGGCGTCATAGTAATACTGCTTTGACTTCGTAAGCAGAAAGATGTGTTCATAGCAGCGCGTGGGGCGGTCTTTCACGCTCTCCGGCATGGGGTTGTCTTTCTGCCAGATAATATCGCTGCGCAGATACCACCCGTCGGCGCGTAGGGAGAACGCCAGAAGCCAAGGAATCCCGATCATGTCCTTGTGCTTGCAGCCCGCCGCTGTCCGGGCAAGAGAAAAGCCCTGTCCGTTGCGGCCTTTGGGATATTTGGGGTCGGTGTAGCTGCCCTTGCTGCCTGTGCCGCAGTAGGTGTCCGAGATATTCAGCCAAAAGGTGCCGTCCGAACGCAGTACGCGCTTTAGCTCATGGAAAACCGCCGTCAGCCGTTCTATGTACTGCTCCGGCGTGTCCTCCCGCCCGATCTGCGCGTCAAGCCCATAGTCCCGCAAGGCGTAGTAGGGCGGCGACGTTACCGCGCAATGGACGCTTTCGGCGGGAAGCTCCCGCAAGGCGCACAGCGCGTCCCGGTTGATGATGGTGTCCGCTGTCATGCGCCGCTCACTTCCTCCGGCTTCGTCGTCATAACGCGGTACAACTCCGTATCTTTCGGGAAGCGGTCTACAAAGGGAAGAATGACATTGCCGTAGAATAAAAGCCCCTCGCCCGCTTCGGTGTGGGTAACGTACTTCATCTGCTGGGGGGAAATATTGAGCTGCTTTGCAAGGATAGCCCGGTCGCCTGCGGCCTGATTGAGCATGAGGACAAAATCGCTGTTTTCAAAGATGTTTTCCACTTCCCGGCTGCTCAAAAGGTCTTTCACGTTCTGCGTGATGGCTGTCGGTATGCCGCCCCATTTGCGAAAACGCTTCCAGATTTCAACGGAATAGGCGGCGGTCTGGTCCTCTTTGAGAAGCAAATGAAACTCGTCCATGTAGTAGCGGGTGGACTTCTGTTCGGCGCGGTTGACGGTGACGCGGTTCCACACCTGGTCTTGCACAATGAGCATACCCAGCTTTTTAAGCTGCTTGCCGAGCTGCTTAATGTCAAAGCAGACAAGGCGGTTTGAAAGCTCCACGTTGGTACGGTGGTTAAAGACGTTCAAAGAGCCGGAAACGTACAGCTCCAACGCCGCCGCGATACGCGCCGCTTCCGGCTCCGGCTGCTTCAAAAGCTCATTGTAGAGGTCGCCCAAAATAGGCATTTTCTCCGGGTCGGGGTTGGCAAGGAACGGACGGTAGACGCTGCGCACAGCCCGGTCAATGACGGTCTTTTCGACGGGCTGCAAGCCCTCCTTGCCGCCTACCACCAACTCGCACAGGGAAAGAATGAAGTCGGATTTCAGCGCAAGGGGGTTGTCGTCCTCGCTGTAATTGAGGTTTATATCCATCGGGTTCACATACTGGCTGCTGGTGGGGGAAATGCGTACCACTTGCCCGTGAAGCCGCTGCACAAGGGGGTAATACTCCGCTTCGGGGTCGCAGATGATAATATCGTCGTCGGTAATCAGGAAAGCGTTTGCCATTTCCCGCTTTGCTGCAAAGGATTTGCCGCTTCCGGGCGTACCAAGGATTAGCCCGTTCGGGTTTTTAAGCTGCTTGCGGTCACACAGAATCATGTTGTTGCTAAGGGCGTTCAGCCCGTAGTACAGGCTTGCTCCCGTCTGGAACAGCTCTTGCGTGATAAAGGGGATAAAGATAGCGGTGCTGCTGGTGGTAAGCCCTCTTTGAATGGGGATAAGGTTCTCCCCAAGGGGGATAGAGGACATAAGCCCCGCTTCCTGCATATAGTCAAGGCGGGTCAGCGCACAGTTGTATTTCTGCGCGATACCCGCCGCCGCGAACACGTCATTGTCCAGCTTCCTCTTTGTGTCCGCCATATTCACCACAAGGAACGTGAGCAAAAACATTCTTTCATTCCTGCTCTGTAAATCCTGCAAGAGATTTTTCGCTTCGCTGCCGAACGTGGCAAGGTCGGACGGAATAATGTCCATGTCGTAGCCGCTTCGGACAGCTTTCTTCTGTTCCTCGATCTTCATTTTGTCAAGGTCGGTGATCTTGCGCTTGATGGTCTTGATGGCTTCGGTCTGGTCGATACTGCGGATATGCAGATTGACGATAACGCCTGTTTCAAGGTCGAGAATGTCCGCAAGCATACGGTCATTCAGCTCCGGCGCAAGGATTTCAAGGAAGCTGACCGCGCCCAGCTTGCGTCCCATGCGGAACGTGCGCCCCTCGCCAAAGCGGAAAGAGGACGGCGCGATAAAGTCCTTTGTGTTAAGCCCGGACGGTGCCAGCCAGTCCCAAGAGAAGCGGAACGGTTCGCCCTCCGGGTGGAAAACGCCGTGTAGGGTCTGCAAGCGTTCATAGCCTGTCTGCGGGCGGGCGGTCACGCCCAGCACCTTAAAATTGTTCAGCACATCGGTTTCAATGCGGGAAAGCCGCGCCTTTGCCGCCGCAAGGTTATCCGCTTCGATGGAGAACGTGATATACTTCTGCTTCACAAGGCCGTTGTTGCCCTTTTCAAGCTGGTTTTTCAGCATAGCCGCGTACTCGCTGCGGATAGAGTTGAAAGTGTCGTCCTGCGTGGGAATGTCGATAGCCTGCTGCGCCCTTTCCCGCTGCGCCCCCTGATTGATGAAAGAGAACTGCACCGAAACGGAAGCGTCAAAGTAGTTGAGGAAGTCGCACCAGTTTTCAAAAATGGCGGTCTTGTCGTCGGCCTGCGCAAGCTGATAGTTTATATCCTCAAACGCGGTACTCTTTGAATACCGCTTATCCGAAACGCGGCAAATCCCATCCGGGTACATTTGCAGATAGGGGATCGTCTGCTGGGCGGTGTGGGGCTTGCCGTCGCCCTTTGCCTTTTGGATAATGGCGGCGATCTCTTTCTTCTCTGCGCGGGTCAGCTTCTGTTTAGCCCCGGCGGGGGCGGCTGCTCCTGTGTTTTGTGCCTTTGGCAATCGCTGATACCTCCTTTTCAAGTTTCCGCTGCTTTTCCAAGACAGCGTACAGGTTTTCGGTCTGATAGGGCCGCTCCTTTGGACGGATAAACTTTGTTTCCGCAATGTTTCGGATTACCGTTTCAAGGGGCTGCCCGTGTTTTTCGTACATGGCAAAGAGGAAACAGGGGAGCATGACGGCGCACATCAACGCCGCCGCAACGGTCGTCCCGGTGCTTCCTTTGAGCAAAAAGAAAAGCGGCAAGCCCATAGCGAGGGCCGCCGCAAAGCAAACGATCTGCCGCTTTGTCAGGTTAAGGGCAACTCTCGTTTTTACCTTTGTTAAGTCTTTGGGTACGGGTACATACGCCAAGTGATAACCTCCTTTCCCGCCTTAATGGGCGCTAAAGATGGATTTTGCCAACGCGCCGGATTTGAACAGGGAGAAGCAGAGGATAACGGTATAGGCTGCAAGGGAGAATATCGCGCTGTGCAGATTGTCCGCTATTATCATGCTGTTTACCAAAACCGCGTAAATGCCGACGCATATCATAATCAGAAAGCCCTGAAATCCGAGGGCAATAAGGGATTTGAGGTAGTTGTTTCCAATCTGCCCCCACTCCCGGTTTGTCATAGTTGCGAATGGGATAGGCGCAACCGAGCAATACAGGTATATTTCTATCATTCTGCCGTACAGGATAACCGTTATCAGCACCGACATGATTTTCATGCACAGGCTGACAAGGCTTGTTTCCATGACGAGCAATAAGAGTTCGGGGACTTCCATAGCGTCAAGCCCGGCCTGCATGGACGATAGGGCGGCGTCCACGTCTATATTCGTGCTGCCGCCGATCACGCCCGCCGCGCCGGAAACGACGTGCTGCGCCATATCGAACACAGCCATAGTAATATCAAAGGTGTGGGTGACGAGATACACCGCCACCCACGCCTTGAAAATCCACTTGAAGAACATGAACGTATCAACGTCCGATGAATATTGTCAAGACGGTTTTTCAAATGAAAATGTAAACACTTTACGAACGAGCCGGATTCACAGAGATTTTCAGGCAAAAGGACTTGAAATCCGGTGAGAAAAATCAATGCTTGCCGGATTCGTGAAGTATCTGCCGTCTGCGTGTATGGATTGCACCATTCCGCGATTCACGGCATCGTGCAGCCAGTACGCGGCTTCGCGCGGTCTTTTGCGGTTTAGCTGGTTATCGTCCGATTCCGTGAAGTGCAAAGGTGTGTCCTGCGTACAGGGCATCGAATGTTGCGCTCAAAATCGTCAGAAATGGGAAAAAGCCCTGTGCCACGTTCAACACGCAGTACAGGGCTAAAGTTGGATTAAAGCTGTTGAAATAGGTGGATTTGTTCACAATACTATGCTATAATTTGAATGAGATTTTTAGAGAATTGGTGAGTTGTGGAGGTGAACACAAATGAAGTATTTAGTTTTATTAGCAGGCTGTGGCCTCGGTGATGGTTCATGTATAGAAGAGGTAATTCTGACGTATGTAGCGCTTGATAAATATGGGTGTGATTACACTCCTGTCGCAGAAGATGTTTCCATGCAGTCTGTTAACCACCTGACAGAGCAGATAGCAGAAAAGCGGAATATCCTTATAGAAGCAGCCCGCATCGGTAGGGGACGCATTAAAGATATTCATGAGGTTGATTTTGCAGAATACGATGCATTGATCATACCCGGTGGAATCGGTTTATTGAACAATTATAGAGATTCCAATGTGATAAAAACGTGCGTCACACATTTTATCAGCGAAAAGAAACCTGTCGCTGCCATGTGTGCGGGAATCGACTTTCTCCGCCGCTTCTATGGAAGTGATCTATTGGCGCGTGAGATGGAAGAACTAACTGCTGAAAAATTCTGCTTTGATGCTGAAAATAATGTTTATTACACGCCTGCTTTCAGAAAAACCAACAATAGCTATACGGCGCTATTAGGCGTCGATTCAATGATTTGTGCGTTGAAGATCAAGCAGAAATAACTTGATGATATCCGGTGTGTAAGCATCTGCTCAAAACGCAAAAACCCCCCGCACTATGCGTCCTGTAAACGCACGGTGCGGGGTGTTCGTTCTGTTATGCGGCTTTCGTCAGATACACGATCCCGGCAGCTAAGTCCACGCGGTCAACGTCATATCCAGCGTTGTAGATGGTATTGGAAAGCGGCCTGTCCTGTGCCGGATACCAGTAGGAAGCGTACTTGTACGCCGACTTGCAAAGCGGCTTGCCGGTCAGTTCCTCCACCTTGTAGAATGGCAACGCAATCGCTTCTTCGCCCTGCGCGGAGAGATAGTCCCCAATGGGTGCAAAGCTGGAATTGCTGGCAACATGAAGCGTTTTCGGGGCTTCTGGCGCGGCTTCCGGTTCTTCCTCCGGCAGCGTCACCTTGCCGATGAAATTGAAGTAAATCTCGATCTGCTGGTCATACTGATAGCGGTTAATCTTCTTGCGCTCGTAGACGATTACCTTGTCGATAAACTCATTGAGCATGGGCGTGGTCAGCTCGGTAAAGTCCGTATAGCGGTCTACCAGTTCCATGAAGCGGTCAACATTGACGCTTTCTTCCTGCTCTGCGTTCATCTGCTCCATCAGTTCGGCGCTGCGCTGTTCAAGCTGTGCCTGTTCTGCTTCATACTGCGCGGAGAGCTTTGCGTGCCGCTTTTCCGGCAAGCGTCCGAGGGCGTAGTCCTCATAGAGCTTTTGCAGCAGCGTGTCCAGCTCGTTTGTGCGGCGCATGATACGGTCAATCTCCGTCCTGCCGCTTTGCAGACTGCGCTTTCTCGCGTCGGAGGTGGTCTGCATCACAAGCTGCTCAAAATCCTCCTTGTTGGCTCTGGCATAGGTCGCAACATTCCGCAGCGCGTCCAGAATCAGGTCACGGACGATCTCCGAGCGGATAAAGTGAATGGTGCAGGAGGTCGTTTTCTTGCGGTAGGAAGCACAAACGTAGTTGTCCTTCGGGGCCTTGTGGTATGCGTCCCTATCGCTGCGCTCGTTATACATTTTCGCGCCGCACTCGCCGCAGTAGAGCAGCCCGGTCAGTGGATTCGGCTCTTTATTGCGGTCACCGCGCCGGATCGTCCTGCGGAGCTTCTGCGCGGTTTCCCATGTGGTCTTGTCAATGATGGCTTCGTGGGTGTTCTCAAAGATTTTCCAGTCCTCTTTGGGAGCCTGCTTGCGGTGCTTGTCCCGGTAGCAAGTCTTGAAGGTCTTGAAATTGACGGTATGCCCCATGTACTCTACACGGGCGAGAATGTAGCTCACCGTCGTACCCCACCAGCGGTAGGGATCTTCAAACTTGTTGTTCCTGCGGTTGCCAACGCCCTTTGCGGCAAGATAGGCAGACGGGCAAAGCACCTTTTCCTCGGACAGAATATCCGCGATCTGGTACACACCCTTGCCGTCAATGACCATACGGAAGATGCGGCGCACAACGGCGGCAGCTTCCTCGTCGATGATCCAGCGCTGTTTGTTCTCCGGGTCTTTCAGATACCCGTAGATGGGATGATTGCCGGTGTGTTCGCCCTTGTTTCCCTTTGCCCGATAGACGGCGCTTACCTTCTTAGAGGTATCACGAGCGTAAAAATCGTTCATGATATTGAGAAACGGCGCGAAATCATTCTCGGACTGATTGGCGCTGTCCACGCCGTTATTGACGGCAATGAAGCGAACGCCGTTCTGCGGGAAGGTGACCTCCGTGTAGAAGCCCACACGGAGATAGTCACGACCCACGCGACTGAGGTCTTTGACCAGGACAATGCCCACCTTACCGGCTTCAATGTCGGAAATCAACCGTTTCCAGTCTGGACGCTCAAAATTCGTACCGCTCCAACCGTCGTCAGAATAGACCGATACATTCGGAAAATTCCGTTCACGGGCATACCGCGTGAGCATATCCTTCTGATGAATGATGGAATTACTGTCCCCGGCAAGATCATCGTCGCGGCTCAAGCGGCAATAGATGGCGGTGATTTTTTCTTGTGACTGTCTGTTGTTCATAACGATACCTCTTTCAGACAGCCAGCTCATTTGTGGCAATTACAGTATAGCCGATTTTCCTGCCGCAGTAAAGCGGACAATGTAAACTTTTCCGGGTTTTCATCGCAATTCCTCGCTTTCTCAGCCTTCGCAGCCCATTTTGATCAGGCGCTTGATTTTGTCGTTCATATCCTCCTTGCCGTTTTCTTTGAAATGCAGCGTCACGCGGTAGGTGGTGTTGCCCACCCTGCGGGTCATCCTTCCGGCAGAGGAAGGAGCGTCAGGCGTGGGACGGCGCACGATTTCTTTTGCGGTCGCGGTGGCGGTATTGTTCATAGGCACTCCTTCTCCTT
>CDZJ01014972.1_pt1 | contig 23697 bp, 20 predicted proteins | sample 557391 | NCBI WGS metagenome assembly CDZJ01 (sample SAMEA3182111, study PRJEB8094) | gut metagenome | biome: human; feature: gut; material: Stool; isolation source: human stools | place: Canada | collected 2013-05-07 | reverse complement strand
TTTCAGAATGTCTTATTTCATGCCCCCGATTGCTCCCATCAGGAACGAACAAGGACAAACCATTACACCCGCCACACTCACTCCCTTCTGCGAAGTTTCGGTCGAACAGGTATATCAGATGATCACCTGCAACGAAAACCTCAAAGCACTGACCGAACAAGTGCGAAGTGCCGGAGACCTGCGAATGGCAAAAGCCTCTTTACTCCCCTACGTAACCCCATGCGGCATATTCATACGCCGGAGTAGTAAATTCTTCGCATCGCCTTCCGGGCTCGTAGTGGTAGATATAGATAACCTCGACTCCTATCATAAAGCCGTGGAAATGCGTCGTACACTGTTCGACGACCCTTTCCTCTGTCCCATACTTACATTCATCAGTCCCAGCGGCCGGGGCGTGAAAGCATTCGTACCTTATAGCAAACTTTACGCAGACGATCAGACACGGAACGTAAAAGAAAGTATAAACTGGGCAATGCAATACATAGAAATAACCTACGGAGCAGAAATGAACGACTCCACAGAAACTCCGCCAAAAGCCGTAGACACCTCCGGCAAAGACATCGTAAGAGCCTGTTTCCTCAGCCACGACCCACAAGCACTATTCAGAGAGTATTGAACAGTCAATCTTGAATAACCAACAGTGAACTATCTATTATCAATTATCCATTAAGAAAATGACCAATATTGAATCTTTACGCCTCATCACTGAGGCAGTCGAAACGGCAGGTGCCGACATTGCACCCTCTTACGCCGAGTACGTACAATTAGCATTCGCCATCGCAACAGACTGTGGCGAAGCAGGACGCGAGTTTTTTCACCGCCTGTGCCGGATATCCGCCAAATATCAGCGTGAGCATGCCGAACGAATGTTCTCCAACGCCCTTATAAAGCAGCATGGAGAAATACATCTGGGAACGGCTTTTCATCTCGCAGAATCGACAGGAGTGAAAATCTGCCGGGAGGAAGTTATGAACAGCCGGAAAAATGCAGAAAATGCACTAAATGCACCCTACAATTTTCCCACACACAGGCGCGCGTATAATAAGGTGGAAGAGGAAGAAAACGACAACGACGAAAACACCAATGCTCCAGAAGAACTCTCGACAGACAGTGATCCTCTACAACCCCTGCCTACTTTCCCCGAAGCAGACTGGCCTAAAATCCTAATGCTCATTATGAGCTATGCCACTTCTCCCACACAACGGGACATACTCTTGCTCGGAGCACTGACCGCACTAGGAGCTACGATGGAACGCTATGTGAGATGTTCCTATTCCGGAAAATACCAGTCTCCTTGTCTGCAAACCTTCTTTGTAGCCCCTCCTGCTTCGGGAAAAAGCGGACTTTCACTTATCCGCCTGCTCGTGGAACCTATTCATGACAAAATTCGCCAACAAGTGGACGAAGAAATGAAAGCCTACCGGAAAGAAAAGAAAAACTATGAGTTGCTGGGCAAAGAGCGTGTCAATACAGAAGCACCTCAGATGCCTCCCAACAAAATGTTTCTTATCTCGGGCAACAACAGCGGCACCGGCATTCTGCAAAATATCATGGACGCCAACGGAACAGGACTCATCTGCGAAACCGAAGCGGACACCATCGCCTCCGCCATCAGTTCCGAATACGGCCATTGGAGCGACACGCTCCGCAAAGCCTTCGACCATGACAGACTGTCCTACAACCGACGTACCGATCAGGAATACCGGGAAGTGAAGAGAATCTTTCTTGCCGTCCTGCTTTCGGGGACACCCGCACAGGTGAGAGCCCTCATCCCGTCGGCGGAGAACGGACTTTTCTCCCGCCAACTGTTCTACTACATGCATGGCATCTATACATGGGCTGACCAATTTGCGTGCGGAGAGATAGATCTGGACGAAATCTTCAGGTCCATAGGCAGGGATTGGCAACTAAAGCTGGATATACTGAAAGAACACGGCATCCATACGCTTCGCCTCACCGACGAGCAGAAAAAGGAATTCAACGCTCTCTTCTCCGATTTGTTTTTCCGTTCGGACATTGCCAACGGCAACGAGATGAGAAGTTTCATAGCCCGTCTGGCTGTCAATATCTGCCGCATCATGTCAACAATAGCCATGTTGCGGGTGTTGGAAATCCCCCAACCCTATCAGCTTAAGAGTTCTGACAGATACGCTCCTGTTCCGGACAAGGAAATTCCCACAGATAACGTCAAGGACGGCATTATTACCCGTTGGGATATAACTATCACTCCTGAAGACTTTAAAGCTGTTCTTGGGCTTGTAAAGCCTCTCTATCGGCATGCCACGCATATATTATCTTTCCTGCCATCTTCGGAAATCCCCCACAGGGCTAACGCCGACCGTGACGCCTTCTTCGATGCGCTGGGTGACGAGTTCACCCGTACACAGTTGACGGAACAGGCTACAGCTATGGGAATCAAACCAAACACCGCACTCTCTTGGCTGAGACGTCTCGTAAAAAAGGGCCTCTTTGTCATGAAAGAAAAAGGGACTTACGTACGCGCACGTGTGTGCGTGTGTTAGGGATGCCCCGTAAAAGTGCATTTTTGCATCGGTTGATAACTTTGCGTCATAGGGGAATAACGTTTTGTAGAAGCTAAAGCACTGCTTTAGATACCGTAAAGCTAAGCTTTAGAAGTCGTAAAGCATAGCTTTAGCTAGGGTTCTCCCAGCGCATCCACGATCGCCCTCACCTCCAACGGAGTGTAAGAACGGTGCTGCGGCTGATAACCTAAATCGGACAGGCGTTCCTGAAGACCGGGACAGCGGACGATCCATTTATTCATTTTGCGGTAAGCGGCAATGCCGGTAAGTTCGGGAGAATAAAGCTGTGCCAGTTCCATGCGACCATAAGCACGTATTTTGAATTCTATCATGACAAATAAGTTTCTGTTTTACAGTCACAAAAGTAACAAAATATATTCACATTACCTACGTTTTATCAGGGAATAACAGACTATAACCGACAACAATTGCACATTACCGACTGTCACTGTACACAACCGATTCTTCCGAGTTACAGCATACTATCTTTGTGTCATCGAAAGGGAGAAATCCTCACGAAAGTATGTTTAACTCTTTAAAATTATTATTTTATGATTCGTTACAAAATTTATCAGAACCAACAGAAAAAAGGCTTGAATGCGGGCAAATGGTTCGCCCGGGCGGTAAGCGACGAGACATTCGACCTTGCCAAACTTGCCGAACACATGTCGAAGCACAATTCACCGTATTCCAGTGGGGTGATCAAAGGCGTGCTCACTGATATGGTGGACTGCATCAAGGAACTGCTGCTCGACGGCAAAAGTGTGAAAATTGATGATCTAGCCATCTTCGGTGTAGGAATCCGCAGCAAGGCTGCCGAAACGCTGGAAGAGTTCTCGCTGGAGAAGAACATCACAGGTATGCGGCTCAAAGCACGTGCCACTGGAAACTTATCAACGACCAATCTGAAGCTCGACAGTCAGCTGAAGCAACAGACGGAGTATCAGAAACCGACAACGCCCGGAGGAGGTTCCGGGTCAGGCAACACTCCCGATCCGAAACCTAATCCGGACGAAGGAGACGAAGAAGCACCGGACCCGACTGTTTAAGTCATAACCTGAACCCCGCAAAGTCTTTAGCTTATCACAGCTAAAGACTCATTAAAAATCAATATTTTTTTCATTTAAAATCAAAAACTATGAGTAATTCATCATCCCGTTCCGTTTGGAGTTTCATTATCAAAGTAATCATCACTGTCGCTACTGCCGTAGGTGGTTTGATAGGAGTACAAAGTTGTATGTAAACTTATGCGGACCATCACACTAATTATCATTCATTGCAGTGCCACGCCGGAGGGAAAATCCCTCTCGGCGGAGGCTTGCCGACAGGATCATATCCGACATCGGGGATTCCGTGACATCGGTTATCATTTCTACATCACACGTGATGGGGAAATACATCCGGGACGACCGTTAGAGAAGATCGGAGCACATTGCCGGAATCATAACGCACATTCCATAGGAATCTGTTACGAAGGAGGACTGGATGCGGAAGGACAAGCGAAAGACACACGTACGCTGGCGCAACGAGGGGCGCTGCTGGCTTTGATTCGTGAGTTACGAAAGAGGTTTCCAAAAGCATTGGTCGTAGGACATCATGATTTAAATCCTCATAAAGAATGCCCCTGTTACCCTTGTGTAGAAGAGTACAGAGAATTGTAGATTAGTAAAATCAATCGCAACTATCAAGTTCTGCAATGATTTGTCCCGACCAAAAACTGTCGGGACAAATCTTTTATTATTATATCATCTCACCTTTTGTATTCAACATTTTTATACTTTTTCAATCCGCCAATCTCCCATTGTACAACTCTCACCATTCTCACCATCAAAGTTGACCACTACCTTCACTATCGGCAATCCACACAAAACATAATTTCCCGAAACGACGCGGACGACTCAAAATCCTCCATATCAATTATCTTTTTCGCAAAACAACGAAAAAATATCAGATTTACACTAGACAGTTATCTTTTTCCTTCTCACATTACTCCACCACAGGTTTAGCCCTATCCATACGACAATATCTCCTATCAACATCAACGTATTATCAACATAAGGCATCAGTAAAATATTTATTCCACTAAAAACGCAAGAAACTAAAAGTATCAAAAGCATAGCCTGACGGACTGTAAAACCCATTGCCAAAAATTGATGATGAATATGGTTTTTGTCCGGTTCAAATGGGCTTTTACCATTATAAATACGAACTATAACAACACGAACCACATCAAATGCAGGGACAATAAGAGTACTAAAGGCTATAACAAAAGCCCCTTGTGTAACAGGAATAGATTCTGTATTCTGACTATATTTTATTGCTAAAAAGCTCAGTATATATCCTAAAGTCAGGCTCCCTGTATCCCCCATAAAGATCTTTCGGGCATGTTCCGCACTACCGAAAACATTGTAATAAAAGAAGGGTACGAGCACTCCAAAGGTACTAAAAGCAAGCATACTATAGATCCACAATCCTTTTTCCATAAATAGAAATCCGAAGACTAACAATGCGACGCTACTTAACCCGGAGGCAAGACCATCAATCCCATCAATTAAATTTATTGCATTTGTTATGAAGACAATAGTCAGTATAGTCAAAGGAACTCCAATGTATGGAGAAATAAAGTCAATGCCAAACAAACCATATAAATCATTAATCCAAAGTCCCACTGCAGGGAATAAGCTAGCACAAAGAATTTGAACAATAAATTTCTGACGATAGCGCACACCTACCAAATCATCTGCAATACCGGTTAAATATAAAAGCACCATGCCACATATTAATACCAAAAATTCTGGCAAAATATAGGACGCCAGCAAAGTAGAGATTTCATATCCAGCTAAAGTTCGAATCACAAGGACTGCACAACAGGAAAGTAATATTGTTGGAAAAAAAGAAACTCCACCCAGACGTGGTATTGCTCGTTTATGTACTTTTCTCTCATCCGGCATGTCAAACAGTTTTTTGCGAAATGATATTAACAGAATACGTGGAATAATAAGCCTGGCAATGTAAGCAGAGATAATAAAGGCTAATAAAATAAATACAATATTCATATTTTTCGGTTGAATAGTTTAAAAGTGCATTTACAACATCATAAAACGCTAGAAATTGTTTTGAGAATATACAACCTATTTTCTCAGAACTTTCTTATATATAATAGTCCGCAGGAAATTAGGTAAAATACGTATTGTAAATCGAATAGAAATATTTTTAACACATTCTTGTAATGATATAAAACCCATTTGTCGCATCTTATTTTGGAAATTACATTCATCTATCGCATATTTCCATCCTCCTCGCCGTTTATACATATTTGAAGAACAACGAAAAAACAAAAGGGACTCTTGAATATTATAAAAATTAGCACCATTCATTAACATTCTCACCCACAAGTAATAGTCTTCGAATAAAGGAAAATGTTGATATCCACCAGCATTCCAAACTGATTGTTTTTTAAACATTACAGCTGGATGATTAACGGGACATCTAGATTTAGCATATCGAAATATATCATCATGACTTGCCGGTAATTTACGAGTAGACACTATATTTGATGTATCTCCTTCAAACTCATCGATCCATGCTCCTACTACATCCAACTCAGGATGCTCTTGAAAAGCCCTTATTTGCTTCTCAAAACGATCAGGCTTGGCTATATCATCTGTATCCATTCGAGCAACTAAATCGTAGGAACAATGCTTTAAGCCTTCATTCAGAGCTTTACCAAGCCCTTGATTCTGCCTTAGAGAAACGACTCTAAGGTGCATGTATTTAGCTGTACATTCAGTTATTACATTATCCAACTCAGGCGTAAGATCTCCATCTTTGACCAATACAACTTCTGCAGGCTGTAAACTCTGATAAAAAAGACTATCTATTGATTGCCGCAGAAAATATGGGCATTCATTATAATATACTGATAATAAGACAGAAAACATAGTTCAGATTTACAACAAAATTTATCCTAATAATAAAGCAAGCAATATATACCCTTAAATAGAGGAAGTAGTCTTATAACTTTCAATAAACAATACTCTTGATAAACTTGAAATATCCAAAGAATGAGTTAATCTCAAAGTACCCTTTTGAGATATCTGAATTCGCAACTAAATGATAAACCATAACAAACTACCCTTTTTCAATAAGATGTGAGTTGATAAGCCCTACTCCTCCTATTATTAATATCTTCATTACACTTATATTCACATTGCCAAGCACTATCCGCAACAAGTTAGCAGCCGTTTTTTACATTTCAACAACTGCAATCTGTGAATATTTTATCAATACATATATCCTGTAACAATTTTATTTTTTAGTTACTGCTAATAGATACATATATCTGCTTATAGTCTTTAGCCATTCGCTCCGCCGAATATTTTTCAGCATTTTTCATCAAATAATCATTGATTTCCTGATAGTAATCATCGGAAGACAACAGTTTATTAATTTTAACAGACAAATCTCTTGCATTTCCCGATTCAAACAATAAATCATTTCTTCCAACAACATCTCTTAGCCCTTCAACATCCGATGCCAACACAGGAATTCCCGCAGCCATGTATTCCACAGCAGCTAGACCAAATCCGTCCCAATGAGTCGATAGAACCCCTATTTTACAACCTTTCAAGAGTCCTGCTACATTATTACTATATCCAACAAAATGTACTCTCAACGACAAATTTAACAAGCTAACTTCCTCTTTACAGAACTGCATAGTTGGTCCGGTTCCTATTAAAATCAAATGAACATTTGGTGAACAAAATTTTAATGCACGTATAAGAGTTAATTGATCTTTCTGTTTTTCGAACCTTCCTACCATCACAAGATAATCTCTAGTTTCATCAACAGGAACAATCTTATCTAACGTACTAAGTGCATTAGCAAATCTCGTTATATTAATTCCATTAGCCACAGTTATAATCAAGTCTTGGGGAAATTTATTTCCTAACCATTTTTTTAGGTTGATTTCTGCTTGCTTACTGATACATATTATTTTAGCATATTTCCGGTAAAAGAAACGGTCCAAGAAACGTAAACAAAAGTACTTTCTCCTGTTGTTGTATGTATTATGTTCTGTTGTTACTATTATAGGTCGCTTTTCCAAAGGTAATAATATGTAAGCCAATGCCACATATAATTGAGTAGGGAACAGATGCACATGAACAAGAGTATAAGAAGATAAATACTTTCTTATTTCCAAAATATTACCCGGATTATATTGATAATGAAATCTACCAGATATCACTCTTACTCCAATTTGTTCAAACTGTTTTTTCATCCCTACTTTATCACCATTTAATACTAAAATCGACAGCTGATGTCCGTCTCTTATAGTATAATAGCACAAATCAAATAAAAAAGACTCAACTCCTCCTTCCGAAAGAGAGTTAGTAACATGAAGAATATTCATTAAGAAAAGGTTTTATACAAGTCAAAATATTGTTCTGCAATTATTGAAGGCTCAAAACGAGCTACATTTTGCCGTCCGGCTTTAAGAAGAGAATTTCTAAAGTCCTCATCTTCTATTATTTTTTTTAAACCACTGCGAATACTATTCACACTATATGGATTTACAAAACAAGCACCATTAGGTCCTGCTACATCTAACAATGGTTCTATATCAGAAGCCAAAACGACACGCCCAACAGCCTGTCCTTCCACAATAGGCATACCAAAACCTTCATACAATGACGGGAAAGATATTATATCCGCTTGGCGGTATTCTTCTATAATTTCTTCATCTGTTAAGTTTGACTTATATTGATAATTTATGCCACTCTCATTTAACAAAGCAACATATTCCATTCGCTTTTTCCCTATGACTCTTAACTCACAATCAATTGATTTTAAAGCTTCTATAACTCTTTCCAAATTCTTATTTGATGCTGTACCAATGTGTAAAATAACAGGCCGAATAGTATCAAACTTTTTATATGAATAGGTAAATCGCGGATCTAACGGATTATATATCACACTTATTTTATCTCGAACAAAAGGAAAATTCCGCAAAATATCATCCCTAACCTTATAAGAGATACAAGTAACATGTATGGCCTTTTTCAATGGGAAATAATACCATAGCCAATAAAAAAAACATCTTTTCCACCCGCTATTCAAGTCTATAAAACTCAAATCATGTACAGTAATAATCGTTTTATATCTGATAGCTAATGCTGCATAATGTATTTCACCTACAATGTGCGTGATCGTATTACACTTAAACAAAGCAAATAGTAGATTACGTAATAAACCATAAGGACGAACATAAGCATAAGGCAAACACCGCTTCTGAATTAAACACCGCTTTTCTAACTCTCGATTTATAGTATCAAAAACATGTTCTATGCTAAAGTTTATGCCTGGTTTACGACATACTTGTATTATTCTCAGATTCATTTTAAAAGAAAAATTTATATGGAATAAAAGGATTCACATTGCCAATCGTATAAAAGGTGATATTTTTATATAATAACATAGATGTATATATGAAAAGAAATATCAACAATATTGGACGGTTTGTCGAATATTTCAACTCCCTATAAATAAAGGGAATGATGAAAATTTCAAAAATGGTGAAATATACAAGAGCTCGTGAAACGAATATTTGAAATATAGACCCATTAAATAACCAATAAAAAATAATGTAACAAAAGTATATATTAAACAATAAAATAAACTTTCTATCATTTGTGCGTACAAAGAGAGGAAAGGCCAAAGCAAACCAAAAAAACATTCTTATAATGCCCAGTAAAGAAGAAAAAATGGTTCGTGAATTTGTATTCCCTATATAATAAGACAATTGTTCCGAGGTTAATTCATCTCCTGCTACAAACTGAAATATTGGGATTTTGTCAATGACACCAGTAAATGACACAACAACAACAAACACTAAAAGACAGATATAAAATTTAGTAGAAAACTTACGAAATAAAAAATACGTAAAAATAAAACATAAAGCAGACTTATGAAAAGTAAAAGCCAAAGCAATTAACAATAAAAAAGGAATTATTTTTCTTCTATATATGAAAATGACACTGAACACACAAAGAGCCAAGGCTATATATTGCCGATTCATACCCAATAAAGGTAACATCAAGCAATAGAGTAAATAAACTGATAAAAACGGAAATGGAGAAAAACGCCAAATAACCAAGAAAATTAGTTGCCATATAATAAACGCATGAACAAACAAAAATACAGTATAACTATCTGTTATTTCTCTTATTAATTCGCTAAGTATACAATATCCTACTTCAAAGTGCTCCCATCTATTATAAAGACAATGTTGAAAGTAGTTATAATAATTATCCCAATCTGTCCCAGTATCCCAACGCAATCCGTCGTGTAATACAAACAAAACAAACAAGAATAAAAAAAGAGGAAGACTCCGTTGTTTATTTATAGACATAACTAACGCTATAAAAAACAACAACAGTACCATGAAATAGTATACCAGCATCAGATTACCTTTAAAATATAATTAATCAAATGATCATAAGTATAATTCTGTAGAAAGTGATCATATATCAAACGGCATATTTTATACCTTTCTTCTGGTCTATCTTTATAATATCTAATCTTTTCAACAGCTTCATCTATACTTCTAAAAGAAACCAAGCCTGGATCTACTGGTAATAATTCTTCTAAAACAGGGCGATAATCACAAAGTTGGAAACCTCCACACCCATTTATCTCAAAAAATTTATTGTTAACAGATTCAATTTCTGCGTAATGCAAGTTATTAAAAACGATTTTGGAGCCATAAATCAAACGCGCTTTCTCACTTCCTAAAATATAATTTCCTCTAAAATTATCATTTAGCCCCACAGGAAAATACAACGTTTTAGCACCATATATGGAGAGTTGAAAATCATCATACTTAAGATTCGATAACATCCTGTTTCGATAAGGATACATATTACCAAAAGCTAGTACATCAATATCAACCTCTTTTTCTAATGCTTTTCTTTCTACCTCCGGACGAAGATGAATTCTCGGGTTAAAAGCTTCATTATACAAAAATACATTCAATCTCAGATTATTATGCATAAACCTATACATAAACGCATCTTTTGTAAAGTAAGCATCATACTTTTCAACAAACAATTGTCCTTTTTCAAGCGTGGTAAGTTGATCAGGATTTATATGAATGACTTTTATCTTCTTTTTTTTTACATTATATACAAATTGTGGATGGATAAAACGATACACTCCTATAATTAAGTCAGGTTCATATTCAAGCACCTTATTTGTTACTCGATTCCATACAGAGACATCATAACTATTAACAAACGATCGAAATAGCCAATCTATTTTTTTGAAATATTTACCAATCTTCTTCTCATACAAAAATTCGTTATATATATCAAATATATTACATTTATGTCCATTATAATTAAATGCTTCGTTCAAATGATACTCCAATGAATCAAAAGCAAGAGAACCAATTATCGCAATCTTCATTTATTATAATCCAATTTTGTAATAAAATCATTATATCTTTTACCATAACTTTTCCACGACATATCAGCTAACCTACAAGCTATTTCTGATCTTTTACAAATTTTCTCAAATTCCAAAGCTCTGCTAATACAATCGCATAAGCACTCTAAAGTATATTCTTGCATTTCAAAACCCCACTGATTTAAACCTGTAACAGACATAATATCTCTTCCACCAGTATGTTGAGAAAAAACAATAGGTAAACCGCATGCTAAAGCTTCAGCCTGCACCATCGCTAACCCTTCTTGCCGAGAGGGTAAAACAAATATCTTAGCTTGCGAATAGTAACATACCAACTCCTTTTGCTCCACAAAATGAATATGCTGCATTGTGCCCGAACATGGAAAAGAAAGATCAACAAGATGTCCAATATGCAACAATCTTAAATTCATTCTTTTACAAGCTTCTATCAATAAATCACATCCTTTCTGCAAACTCCAGTTACCTGTCATTATCACATCATAATTTCTTTGACTATCATTAATTGGATAAAAGTTTTCTAAATTAACCCCATAAGGATTAATAAAAAGTTTCTCAATTGGGTAACCATTAATTAGAAAGCTTTGTTTCACATGCTCAGAGCCAACACTTATATAATCAGCTAATTCATATCCTTTTAATTCACGTTTCACTATAGCATCTAATATCTGTACTTTATCCTGTACAGACGCAATCGATTCCAATATTTTTTTCTGTTCGAGAATGTGTTTTGAACCTCTCTCCAGAATAATGTTTTCTCCCCTCTTTTTTGCTTTTTTTATTGCATAGCAATAGATACCACTCATACAAATAAGAAGATCGCAAGGGCGTATATACCAGCTCATAAAAAGATCACAAGCTTGATACATCAAAAGTTCAACTCTTTTTGATTTAGGAAATAATCTCCCTAACAAACGGAAAGGAAAAAGGAAAAAAGCAATTGAACAGTTACATTCTTTTTTCAACTCATATTTTGCCACTTTTTTATCTGAATATACTGAGTAGAATTTCACATCATGTCCACATTGAGATAGTTCTCTTGCCAAATCCAAAACATGATAACGCCCTATAGATATTATATTAATTTTCACTTTCAAAGAATATATTTGTTAATGAATGAACTCGTACAAAGTATTTTATCAAGTATCAATGTACACACAATGATAATTACAGATAAAAACAATACAGCTACTAAAAGTAATGGAGTATATAATTGGTTATTCTCAACCTGAATCCAATTTCCCCAAAAGGGAATATATAAAAGAAAATAATAGTGGATAACGTAGATATTTAAACTTTTACCACCCCAAAATTGCAAATATTTACCAATAATCCATTTATCACTATTCAATCTAAAAAAGTTAAATACCACAATAACCATACAGAACTTCAGTGGCACCAAAAATAACATAGAAGAAGAAACATAATAGAAATAATAAAAACAGATTACAGCTAAAAACAAAGATAATGTATACATTTTATCATTGGTAATCAAGTGCATCATTTTTTCATATTGAGCTACTAAAACGCCTAAAACAAAAAAAGGGAACATTCCGGCTATTAGCCCCATGCTTAAATAAGAAGAAACCATAGAAGGTAATATGTACTTCAATCCATAAAGCATAATAAAGGTAATAAAGTACGCTATAATCTCTGTTTTGAAATTCTTTATTTTAAGAAGAATAAATATACCTTGTAGGAAATAGTATATAACAAATATGACAAACAAAACAAATAAGAACCAATAACCGACTTTAAGTTCAGTATCGAATAGATGAATCCAGTTTTCATTGATAAAAAAACATCGTAAAAGCCCAAATAACACAAAAGGTACCAAAAGCCTTTTCATCTTTTTAATGATATTGTATAACAAATTATTCTTTTTTCTGCAACATAAACCGCTTAAAAACATAAACAATGGCATATAAAAACTTGTTATTACATTCAATAGAAAAATATGGTCATACCCCAAAGTTTTGCCTATGACATGAGACATCACTACTAAAAGAATAGCAAATCCCTTCAAATGATCGACATAATCTATCCTTTTCGAACCAGAAATTATTTGTACGGTATTCATAACCATTCTTATAACATCACCATTTGCAAATATTTATAACTTTTATTTATTTCAGATTGCAATCTAGCATTTACCGGAACATAATCAATTGCACTTATTCTCTCTTCAACGGTCTCATTAGTCACAAATCTTGCTGATAATCCTAATATGTCCAACAGACTCTCCATACGGGAATTACGAGTGGGATGAGGAATCACATAAAATTCTTTCTGATAAATAATTGAAAAGGCAGTAGCATGAAAAGAGTTGGAGAAAACTAGTGTAGCATTCTTTATTAAAGATAAAAACTCCTGTGGACCTACATCATATACCTTTTTATCAACTTTTATCTTGGAATACATACCAGAATAAGATAACACAATAGGTACTTTATAGATAGTAGCTAATTTATTTAATAGCTGTTCAGTTCCTTCAATTTCCAAAGAACCGTAATAAAACAGATAACCATTCGGAAACTCTCTTTCATAATCAAATTCTTTTTTTTCAAACTTCTCCCACTCATTCTTGCTCAAAAGAAATGTAGGATCTAAAACCACCGGCACCTTCTTCCCCAACAAGTCGACTATAATTTTTTGTCCAAAAGACTCCCTCACAGCTATTTGATCAAATCGATTTAACAATCTCCTCACTTCATTGTTATATTTCTTATCAATTGTCGAAGTACCAAAACTGGAAGCATAAGTAACCTTTCTTTTTTCATCAGGTACAAAATCCAAAAAATAGACTGATGATAAAGCTGCTTGTGTATTCCATACCTGATCACTCCCAACCATATATATGTCAAAAAGAGGAAGATCTTCCATTAATTCATTTATGTCTTTATAACGTTTTGTGAGATTCATTTTATTACGAAATTTCTCAAAACGAGCAGTCCTTCTTTTTGTATGCGGGAAAAAAGGCATTAATAAACCTTTGATAAAAAAGCGAAAATTGCACACATTAAAACTATATTGTCGGTTCTCTTCTTCAACAGAGTTCGGATAATAATCAATAATAGTACAGTCGAATCCGATTTTATTTAATGCTAACTGGGTAGCTATTGCTTGCAACATAGCACCACAATTAAATGCAGTATGGAATGTCATTAATCCTATTTTCTTCATAATTAAAAATTAAAGATTTCTTTAGTAAAGGGAACTCGATATTGAGCTTTCAATATTTGGCCACTTGGAATATACATGTCTGGATCATAATATTTCGAATCATCCAAATAATTCAGAACATGAATATCAGGTATGTTTACAATTCTATCAACTGTCTCATAAACAATAGAAAATTGTCGTTGAATATTTATTGGACATGGTAGAAATATTATCAATAAGTCCAAATCTCTTTCGTTACAGAACGAAGCTAATGATTTCAATCTGTCAATTATTTCCAGCCTAACTCCTTTTCCATGTTTTATCGACGACAAAGAAATATTTTCTTTGTGTTTAATCGATGTAAATCTACGTAATCTATGATCAAATAGAATTGTCTTTTTACTTATCTTACTAATTACGTTATTTCTTCTATTTGAAGGTAACAAGTAATCATACAATGCCTCTATAGTTTTATTCGAATCTAACAATTGATTCATTGATAATGGAAATACTAATTTTCCGCCATTTTTAAGAATTGAATAAAAGCTATAAACTATTTTTAAATCAAAGTCTATATTCTGTCCAATCATTCCCCAATTTAACCCTTTAATACCAGCCATCTCATAATCTATATTTATAAAGGCAATATCATCTCCAACATTAACAATATCATAATCACTCTCCAAATAAATTCGTTGTCTATGTAATAATGGATAATTTGGAAATAAAAATTGTAAACGATCTAATATTCGTTCATCAATATATGAACTTACAGTTCCTATCAAATTTAAATCTTTCATAATAATTTAATATCCAGGGCAAAGAACCGATTCTAAGTAATATTTCCAATTTATATTTTGCGCTTTTATTGTCCTCATGTCTTCGGTAGAAATACTAAAGTGAAACAAATTACAATTTTCTATTAAATGTTCCTCTTTTGAAGTACGAAAAATTGGTATGATATTCATTTGTATACACCAACGTAAAATTAATTGAGAAATAGTTACATTATATTTGGTAGATAACCTTTTTAATGCTATGTTTTCTCTAATTAAAGGTACCATTCGTACTAAAGGAGAATATGTTTCAATTTGTATCCCTTCTTTTTGCAATTTAGGAAGCAATTCTGGATAAGTATTTATAGGAGATATCTCATTTTGAACGACCATAGGTCGATATTTTATATTGGATGATAACATTTTCGTAATATGCCTTAACGATGCATTACATATACCTATACTTCTCACTTTTCCCGCTTCATAAGCCTCTTCCATTAAATTCCACGTTTCAATATAATAATCAGGAGCTGGCCAATGTAATAACCATAAATCTAAATAATCAGTCTGCAAATCTTCTAATTCTTTTTCTAATAAATCTAATGCATCTCCTTTTTTCTGATTTATGATTTCTATCTTTGATGTAATAAAAAGATCACTTCTTATAATTGCTAATTCTTCTCCTAATTGTTTTAACAGGTGCCCAGTTTCTTTCTCATTCTCATACTCATAAGATGTATCAAAGGAACGAATTCCTACTCGTAGTGCAGTTCTCATTATATTTTCAAGAACTTCTCCAGACATGTGATTAGTTCCAAAAGTTATACAAGGCATTTTTACTCCATTGTATAATGTGTAATAATCTTGAATGGTTTTCATTTTATCTTCCTTGGAGTCTTTTCAAATATTCAATTGTTGTATCACTTAAGACAGATTTTACAACCCGTTTAAAAAACGACGGATTTCTGTTCATATTATAAAAATCATGCAACACTGATGCGTCTTTCTCCATATCTGTAAAGACTTCATACAAAATAGGGTGATCAATATCAGGATTAACAAACGTATCGATATTCAACATATATTCAGCTTGAGTATGCGCTGATAAATATTTAAATCCTACACTTTCAGCCCACCCCAATGCAGTAGTATTATGCTTTGCTGCAGTATGAAGGTCTATAGTAGGATCTTTCTTTTTACCCGTATTATAATGAAATTCAGCACCACCATGATTATTGATCAATAAAATCCGAACATTATTTTTAATATGTCGAATCCTCAGCGAATTCATATCATAAAAGAAACTAAGATCTCCGATTACTAAAAAAGCAAGCTTATCAAATACACATGATTGTCCTAGAAAAGCAGACATACATCCATCAATTCCATCAGTACCTATATTAGCATAAACCCTTACCCCAGATGGTAAAGAGAAAAACTGTGACATTCGGATACTATTCAGAACACTTAAATGAAGAATTGATGGTTCTGGTATTTTCTGAATAAAATGTCGAATTACAAATAAATTTGAATATTCAAAATCAGGCCATTTAATATCCTTAATATGCTTTTTCCAAGTATTATAATAATCTGAGCTATTTTTTACTATATTCCCTTGTTGAATAAAATATTTCAAAAAATGAGGCAGACTACATTCAAAAATATCTGTCAAGCATTTAAAAGCATCAATAATTTCACCTTTCTGACTGATTAACCAATGATGAACTTCACTATGATTATTTCGCAATAAGCCCATTAAAGCAGATGTAATATTGCCACCGAATGAAATAACCAAATCAGGTTTTAGTTTACTAAATTCTTCATATGATAAAACTTCAGAAACCAAACACAGGTTTAATGCATTATAGCAAGATATATTAGACATATGTTCTACAGCGACAACACAATTGTATTTTCTAGAAAAAGTATCCAACAAAACAATTTCTTCTTCTACTCGTGGAACATATTGTCCACATATTACCAAAATCTTATTATAATGATTTAATTCATTTTTCTTCAATTCCCATAGAATATTATCTCCTAATTCTATCCTTCTAATCTCCCTTACAGCAGGCAGCACCTTGGCTGTCAAAGATTTACTAGCATTAGAAACTGGTATATTTATGTGAATAGGACCTATTCCATTATGATTCAATTCAAGTAAAGCCTCATTTACCAATCGCTCACAATACCAAAAGTCTTCATCTGTATTCACCATAGGTAAATTAACGGACTTCTTACAAACATCCTTATACATTCCTACTTGTTGTATCATTTGGTTCTCCATTTGCCCCAAATAATATGGAGGTCTATCACCTGTCAAGACAATTAAAGGAATTCCTTGATAAAAGGCTTCAGTTATAGCAGGAAGATAATTACAAGTGGCAGTTGAAGAGGTACAAGAAATAGCTACCGGCACTCCTAAGTGTTGAGAAATACCTAATGCAAAATAAGCAGCACTCCTCTCATCTACGACGGAATAGCAAATAAAGAAAGGGTCATTCTCTACAGAATAAACAAATGGTATATTCCGGCTACCGGCAGATAAAACCACATGTTTAATCCCATACTTTTTTAATAGTACAATTATTATCTGATAATTTTTAAGATCCGTATACATACAATGTTTTTTACTAGTTTCTATTCAATTTTGAAATAATCATTTTATTCACATATAGTTGCTCATTTTTATCAAACCCCCAAAAATAAATAAGTACTCCTGTAGCAAAACAAGTTGTCATTGTAAAAAATATCAATGTAAAAAAGCTATCTACTGATATCAATAAATATAAACCACAAGATACAATTACAGACAATACAACAACAGGCATTACTTTCAATATAACATTACTAAAAAAAACACTCATGCTAACATCAATAATATGACTTACGATCTTCAAACGCACGAATAATAAAATAAAATCTATTATTAAAGATACAACATAAACCACATAAGCAGAAAATCCTAAATTCAATACAATATAACATAAAGGAAGTACACTAAATCGTATACAACCTAACCAAATGGACAAGGATTTGATATTACCTGTAGCAAATGCACATGTCGTCAAGGAATAAGAAAGTGTATTTAACATCGCTATAACTAAAGAATAACGAATAAAAATAACTGTATATTCAGGAACTTCTTTTAGCCATATTGATAAAATCAATGGTGTCTGTATTAATATAGGCAGAGAAAAAAAGAAAAAAAGAAAAAAAGAAAACTTTGATCCTCTATATGTCAGTTCCATCATGTACTCTATATCTCCTGCAGCATATGACTTAGTTATCTGTGGATTTAAAGCCGTTGTAAAATCATTAACAAATTTTGTTATAGCAGCTTCTACTTGAAGAGCAATACCTCTAGCTGCATTAACCGTAACCCCAAAAAATAAATTCAATAAAATATTCACCCCTTGACTAGATAATATAGCAGAACAGGCTCCAAAGAAATTAAGTCCAGCGAATCGAATCATTTCCTTATAATATCTAGTATCTTTCACCCAAATATACTCAGACTCTTTAAAATGAGCATTACAATACAGTGCATAAATAAACCGTACAAATATAGAAACAAACAAGAGAAATATACCATACAATATCAAGCGATCCATTGAAAATAATAATAATAAATATACAATTAATAATTTCAAGGATACCTCTATGACATTAATATATGCAAAAGCCTTCATCTTCTCGTGAGATATTATTATTGCAAGATATGGCGCACTAACAACATTTATTAAGAAAGTGAAAATAGAACATTGATACAGCCAATTTGCTGCTACTATTCTATCTTGAGCAATATTTAATCGTGAATTTAAAAACCATAATCCAATAGTTTCAAATAATAACAATAAAATAATTCCTATTCCAATATGAATATTCATTGCTACTCCAAAAAATTCTTGCGAATGATTGTCTTTCTTTCCTAATTCATATGTTAGATATCTTTGAGTTGAAGCAACCATAGTTGCACTAATTATAGAAAAAACAGCAACAAACCCTCCAACAATATTATATATACCAAAATTTTCGATACCAATAATACTAAGTATAATTCTTGAAGTATAAAGGGATGTTCCTAGAATCATAATAGTTCTCAAATATAAAATAAAAGTATTCTTTGCTATACGTCTATTATTTTCTACTATACTGGACATTATGTAAACCTATCATTTCATTAAATATGCAATAACATTTATCAGCAAACGATTTAATACTACTTTTTACCACATAATATTAATGATCTTGTGGCTCCACTTTCAAACGATACCATAGCTTTTTACCCCATAATACCCAAAGTATAGTCAAAGAGCTTAGCAAACAAATAAATAATGAGATGTACACTAATATTCCTCTACTAGATGGTGATAATGGCACTACTGCTGGTTCTATTATAGCAAACACTGGTTTTTCTTCTTGCACCTTCGCTCTAGCAATTTGCAACTGATTAGCTACCTGACTATAAACCTGATAAGCTAAACTCATATCATTCTGCAAACGATCTTGTTCAGCTCGTATATTATGCAAAATCAAATTATCATGAGTATCTACATAAATCGCATATTTCTTTTGTGCAATGTAATATTCTTGCTGACGTTCTTTATACAGTTTTTCTAAATAAGCGCAATCTTCCCTAGCCTTAGAAGTACGATAATTAATAATATACTCCTGCAACTTTCGAACTATTGAATCTGCAACTATTGCTGTTACTCTAGGATCTTGTAAGGTGACTGAAATTTCAGTAATAGTCGTCTTTTTATCAACAGAGGTTGTTATTTTCTTTTTTAAAAGATTCACTTTCGTACTCACATCTTTAGTTAATTCAATAATCCCTTGTCTTTTATCCCCCATAATATTCTGCATTTCTTTTTTAAAAAAAAATGACTTTACACTACCAATTATCAATCTAGGCATACCAATTATATAGTTCCACCAAGGAACGTTTTGTCCGTCCAAATACTTACCTAACGTAATAGCTTTTTCTTCACCAGACAGAACAATCTTCATTTCTAAAAGTTCCAATAGAAAAGGAGTAGAAGAGACTATATCAGATGATAAAGAAGCATTTAATGCATCAGAACCATCCTTTACAGCAGCTTCACTTCCTAAAAAGGAAGCTGCAATCCCTGCCAAGCCCCCCCCCTTTGAAGCCCCCATTTCTGGAGAAAGAGTTACTTTAACTGTATATTGTTTAGATATACTCAACGCAACAATAATACCAATAGCCAATCCGACTATAACTGACTTATATAATATCTTACGAATATCAATAATTCGACGAAAAATGTCTATCACGTCTATTTCCATTCCATCATTTTTCAATTTGTCGAATTCTAGAAACTGTTCTTTATCTAAGTGTTCTTTTACCATGAGAATAAAATCGTTTTACCTTTTTATTAAATTAGCAATAGAAGCAATCATCATACCCAAAGAACTGAAAGAAGTAGCATAACCTAAAATATTAGCAATGTTCCCTTTCTTCTTAGCCTTACTAGGCACAATAATCTCACACCCCGGCTCAATCTGTTTCTTACCACTACCCTTAACCTTCGTCACCTGACCATTCATGTAAACAATGAACTTCTTACTCTTCCTTGCATTATCAGAACAGCCACCGGCCTGATTCAGGTAATAATCCACATTCTTTCCCTTCATATAAGAAACCGTATTGGGAACCATGACAGCACCATTGATAGTTACAGTATTAGTATTCTTAGGTATAAAGACCACATCACCTTCACGTAGGACAAGGTCGGCACTACCCTTAGGATTAGTCAAAGCCTTCTCCAGATCAATACCTACCGTAAAGGTATCCTCAACACCAATACCCAAAGAGTCAATCATGGCTTCACCCAATTGCCTGCTCATCAGGCGAATCACATCACCCATACGTTTCTTCTCACCGGCACTTGCCACACGGGTCAATTTCGCACCACGAAGATAGGCAAGACTGGTAGGACCACCCGCTTTATTCACCAGATCGGAAAGACGTTCCTCACGGTTGGTCATGGCATAATTTCCTCCGAACAGAATTTCACCATCAATGACTACATTCTGTTGTGCCTGATAACCCGGACTGCGACGGACATAAACTTCGTCATAAGGCTGAAGGATAAAACCGGGCTGACCGTCGATGACAAAACCATCCTTTAAAGAGAAGGTATACATCTGACCGATAGTATCATTATCCGCAGTACTACGGGGATTCTTGATTCGTCTCGACACATCAATGCGGACAGTAGAAGCAGCTTCTTTCAAGCCACCGGCCTGAATGATCAGATCCTCAAGTGTCATGTTATCAGCGTAGGGATAGGAATCAGGGTGCGCGACTTCACCGTGAACTGTGACATTACCCCGGTCTTCCAGGTCATGGATACTTGGAATGTAGAGGATGTCATTCTTCATTAGGGCAAGGTTCGGGGAAGTACCGTCCATGATAGACTTGATGTCTATCTGAACAACTTCACTGGTCAAATCCTCACGCTGGCGATAAAGGACGGCACGATTCAGGAAAGCGTCACCGGTCAGACCCTGGGCTTCATTGACAAGTTCACGGATCGTATTCAGTTTACCGCTGAGCTGGTAGATGCCGGGACGATAGACAGCGCCACGGATTTCCAGTTTGTTTGTGAAGCGGTTAAGGATGGCTTCGGCTGTTACAACGTCACCGTTACGCATTGTGTAGATGCTGTAGTCCATATCCTTGACCGTGTTGACCTCATATTCCTCACCATTCTGACGGACAACACGCAATGAACGGGTGTAGGCATCGGCTTCAAAGCCGCCGGCATATTTGATTAAAGTGGCAAGGTTCTCGTCCTTCTTCATTTCGAAACGCATAGGACGTTTTACCTTGCCGCTGATCTTTACCAAGACATCGTAGGCGGGGACGATAACCACGTCACCTTCCTGAAGGCGGATGTCATCCTGTGTGTTGCCTTTCATAATGAATTCATAAACATCGATGGTGGCGATATTCTTTCCGTTGCGTACCAACTGAACGTTTCGGAGGCTGCCGATATCACTCACGCCGCCTGCACGGTAAAGCGCGTGGAAGACGGTAGAGAAGGAAGAAAGGGCGTAGGTACCCGGCTGCACGACCTCTCCCATCACGTTGATCTGGATAGTACGGATATTACCCAAAGTCAGACGGATGTCGGAAGTAGGGTCGGTAGTATTGTTCAGACCGTTATAAATCTTATTCAGGGCGCCCTTCAGATAGTCGTTGGCGGCGGAGACTGTCATACCGCTAAGGTTGACAGGCCCGATCTTCTGAATATTGATGGTGCCTTCAGGAGAGATCTGCTGGCGGATCGTATTCTGGCTAGCACCCCAGATATCGATGATGACTTCATCACCGGGACCCAGACGGTAATTGGCAGGAGTGGCAAGGTTGACACTAGGCTCGAACGTCAGGTTGCGGGTATTGAAGATGTTGCGCCCGAAAACCTGGTCCTCACGGGCCAAATCTTCCGTAGTCGGATGATCCTCCAGCATGTCGGAAGTATTCTCCTTAGTCTCTTCACGAAGGCGGGACTCGTTGATATCCGTACCCGTGGATTGGGAGGTGTTTACATTGTTCTGCTGCTCATAGAGCTGCTTCACACGCATAGCCTGTTCCTTGGTCACACCTTTACGCGCAAGCTCGGAAGCAAGCTGCTTCTGTTCCTTGCCTTGCCGGATGCCGTCCTTTACATATTCCAGTACCTGTGAGTCACTCATGGACTGGGCCATAAGCGAGCCACTTCCCAGCATAGAACAAAAAAGTAGAATGCTAAAAAGTCGTTGTATTTTCATTGACAAATAAAAAAGTTAGTTGGTTTCACACAGTTCCTGCATACCGTGACAGACGGCAGACAACTGTTGTTTAAGAAGAGAAGGGGGAAGAGCATCAAGAAGGGTCAGAGAACGCTGCAAGACAGACCGTTTTCTATCCTCGTCTTCCGGATTGGCGTACATCGACACATTATATCCCTGAAGGATGGCCAAACACAGGGTAGCATCCTGCTCCGGTGTCTTCCCCCGTTGTGAATATAAATCGTTTATCTGTTTGTGGATGGATCGTTGTAAGGCGGAAAGGTCATCCAGATACACGCAGCCTGCACTCCCCCCACCAGGAAGCAGCATGCGTACCAAATTTAATAAACCCTCTATGTTTTCCTGTAAAATAACAGCATCCATATCCCTCACCTTAAACAGCCGCCATAATAGGCTCTACATAACCGACAGGCATATCCACACAGGCACATCCCAGCATATTCAGGCGAACGGCGATCTTACTCTTGCCATCCACATTAACCAGTTCGCCAACAAGACCCGTCAGGGGGCCTTTAATCACGCGGACCTTTTCGCCACGGGCCAAAGGGGCACTGTTCATGCTGATCGATTCTTCAGAATAATCAAGCATGAAACGGAAACGGGCCATCTGCTCGTCAGGAATTACGGCAGGACTACTCTCGCCGCGCATCACCATGTAACGGCTCACAGTAGAAAAACTCAGGACTTCCATGCGTTCCCTAGGGTCAACGTGTACGAAGACCATCATAGGAAGCAAGACGGAGGTGACCAGCTTGCGACGGTCGCTCCATTGGTGGAATTCCTGTTGAACGGGAACGAAATTCTCGATACCCATCTTGTCCAGATGCTCCGAAACCTTCTTTTCATGGTGCATCCGAACCAAAGCAACATACCAGCGTTTTGAGTGTGCTACGCCTTCCCCTGTCCCA
>CDZJ01021645.1_pt1 | contig 23780 bp, 18 predicted proteins | sample 557391 | NCBI WGS metagenome assembly CDZJ01 (sample SAMEA3182111, study PRJEB8094) | gut metagenome | biome: human; feature: gut; material: Stool; isolation source: human stools | place: Canada | collected 2013-05-07 | reverse complement strand
GCCATGCACTACTGCCCGGGTTGCAGTCACGGCGTGGTACACAAGCTCGTTGCCGAAGTCATTGAGGAAATGGGCATGGAAGAAAAAACGGTGGGAGTCTCTCCGGTAGGATGTGCAGTTTTCGCCTACAACTATCTGGATATAGACTGGCAGGAAGCCGCTCACGGACGTGCACCTGCAGTAGCTACGGCTATCAAACGCTTATGGCCCGACCGTCTCGTTTTCACTTATCAGGGTGACGGTGACTTGGCCTGTATCGGTACCGCCGAAACAATCCACGCACTGAACCGTGGCGAAAACATTACCATCATCTTTATCAATAACGCTATCTACGGTATGACCGGTGGACAAATGGCTCCGACGACTCTGGTAGGCATGAAGAGTTCTACTTGTCCTTACGGACGTGATGTCGAACTACACGGCTATCCATTGAAGATTACCGAGATTGCCGCCCAACTGGAAGGAACTGCTTACGTTACGCGTCAGTCGGTACAATCAGTGCCCGCCATCCGCAAAGCCAAGAAAGCAATACGCAAGGCATTCGAAAATTCGATGAACGGCAAAGGTTCCAATCTGGTAGAAATCGTATCAACTTGTAGCTCCGGCTGGAAGATGACTCCGGAAAAATCAAATAAATGGATGGAAGAACATATGTTCCCATTCTATCCGCTGGGTGATTTAAAAGATAAAGAATAACGCAAAAGTCAACAGAACAATGAAAGAAGAAATAATTATTGCTGGATTCGGCGGACAAGGCGTATTGTCCATGGGTAAGATTCTGGCTTATTCCGGACTGATGGAAGGAAAAGAAGTGAGCTGGATGCCGGCATACGGTCCTGAACAACGAGGCGGAACAGCCAATGTGACAGTGATTGTCAGCGATGACAAAATCTCTTCACCGATCCTGAGTAAATATGATACGGCGATCATACTGAACCAGCCTTCACTGGAAAAGTTTGAAAGCAGAGTAAAGCCGGGCGGTATCCTGATCTATGACGGATATGGGATTATCAACCCTCCTACCCGCAAGGATATCAAAGTATATCGCATCGACGCAATGGATGCTGCCAACGAAATGAATAATGCGAAAGCCTTCAATATGATCGTACTTGGCGGTTTACTGCAACTCCGTCCTATCGTAACTCTGGAAAACGTCATCAAAGGATTGAAGAAAACTCTTCCGGAACGCCATCACCACTTGATTCCTATGAACGAGGAAGCGATCAAAAAAGGAATGGAATTAATCCACGAAGTTTAATAAATTAAGAGTTTAAAATTGAGAATTGAGAATTATTTGCTAGATAATAGCGCGATGCAACATAATTTTCAATTCTCAATTCTCAATTCTCAATTTAAGTAAGTATCTTTGCCTCCAATTATGAGACGAATCTTACTATTATATATATTATTCTCCGTTGTAGGACTGAGTGCTATCCATGCACAGCTCAACCCTGCCCGCCAACAAATCGACGAGAACGGACGCGACCAATATGGTAATCAGGTAGACCCTGCCATGATTCCGGACAAACTGGATAGTGCCAATGTTGAAGTACAGGGATTGCCACCTACACTCTACATGTGGCGCATTAAAAATCAATTGGGCGACCGGACAATGATTCCGGCAGATACAACTTATCATCACTTTCAGAATACAAATCTTACAGAAGGAATCACCGGACATTATAATTATCTGGCCAACCTAGGTTCACCGCGTCTGTCGCGTATCTTCTTTGAGCGTCGTTATCCGGAGCCAACCATCTTTATGGAGCCTTTCTCCAGCTTTTTCATTCGCCCGACGGAATTTAACTTTACGAATAGTAATGTTCCTTATACTAACCTGACCTATCACAAGGCCGGAAATAAGCAAAATGGAGAAGAACGTTTCAAATCTTATTTTTCAGTCAATGTAAACAAGAAGCTGGCTTTCGGCTTTAATATTGATTATCTGTATGGCCGAGGCTACTATAATAATCAAAACACTTCTTATTTTAATGCCGCGCTTTTCGGTAGTTACATTGGCGACCGCTATCAGGTGCAGGGAATCTATAGCAACAACTATCTGAAAACGAATGAGAACGGTGGTATCACTGACGACCGATACATTACCGCACCGGAAGAAATGGCAGAAGGAAGAAAAGAATATGAATCTGTCAATATCCCTACCGTACTCAATGCCAGTGCCAACCGTAACCATGACTTCTATGTCTTTCTGACACAACGCTATAATCTGGGATTCCACCGGGATATTCCACAGGCAGAAAATGATACGATGCCTGCCAAACAGGAATTTGTTCCGGTCACCAGCTTTATACATACCATTCAGGTAGAACGTTCGCGCCATAATTTCCGTTCGGATGATAATGTAGAAAACTATTACAAGCAAACTCTCCTTGATAAAGAGAATACATTCGTCAGAGACAGTACTGTCTATATCGGAGTCAAGAATACCATAGGTATTGCTTTGCTCGAAGGCTTCAACAAATATGCAAAAGCCGGATTGACAGCCTTTGCCTCACATAAGCTGAGCAAATATTCATTAATGAGCCTAGACCCGCTAAAGCAGGATAAATACAATGAGACAGAAATCTATATCGGTGGCGAACTGACTAAAAAACAGGGAAACTTTCTTCATTATCATGCAATCGGTGAAGTGGGAATGGCAGGAAAGGCTATCGGACAGTTTGATGTCAAAGGAGATATCGACTTAAATATCCCTTTATGGAAAGATACCGTCAGTGTGATTGCACGCGGAGAAATCAGTAATAAACTTGCTCCATTCTACATGCGTCATTACCACTCCAAACATTTTTGGTGGGATGATGATATGGATAAGGAATTCCGCACCCGTATCGAAGGCGAGCTGAGCATAGCTAATTGGGGGACCCGCTTAAGAGCCGGTGTTGAAAATATAAAGAACTATACTTATTTCAACCAGCAGGCATTACCGGAACAAAAAGGTGGTAGCTTGCAAGTAGTATCAGCTTGCTTCAATCAGGATTTCAAAGTGGGAATCTTCCATCTGGACAATGAAGTGATCTGGCAGAAATCCAGTGATCAGGCTGTACTTCCATTGCCGGAACTTTCGCTGTATCATAACTTCTATATGCAGTTCAAACTGGCGAAAAAAGTATTGAGTGTACAATTAGGTGCTGATGTACGTTACTTCACTAAATATGATGCTCCGGCCTATATGCCTGCTACACAGCAGTTCTACCTGCAACCGGAAGAAGGTAAAGTAGAGATAGGCGGTTATCCGATAGTGAATGTTTATGCTAACTTACACTTGAAACGTACCCGTTTCTATGTGATGATGTATCACGTCAATCAGGGAATGAGCAAACCTAATTACTTCCTAGCACCTCATTACCCCATTAACCCACGTGTGCTGAAATTCGGACTTTCATGGAACTTCTATGATTAACAAAACCTCTATGGCTTATGAAAACGCGCCCGAAATTGAGACTATTCAGATATCTGTTGCCGGTAGTCATTGTATTGGCACTTATCTTCTCTGTCCGCTATTGCGGTAAACAAGAAAAACCTCGGGGGCATCCACGTGATTATGCAGCCATCGCCAAAGAAGGTATCCTGCGTGTAGCCACCGAATATAATTCAATCAGTTTCTATGTAGACAGTGACACTGTCTCCGGATTTCATTATGAACTGATAGAAGCGTTCGCACGTGACAAGGGGCTGAAAACTGAAATCACTCCTGTCATGAGCTTCGACGAACGGCTGAGAGGATTAAGCGACGGACGCTACGATGTCATAGCATACGGAATACTGGCAACCAGCGAACTGAAAGATTCTCTGCTTCTCACCTCCCCCATCATACTCAACAAGCAAGTGCTGGTGCAACGAAAAGCGAACGGGGAAAATGATTCACTTTATATCCGAAACCAATTGGACCTTGCCCAAAAGACACTTCATGTGGTAAAAGGCTCGCCTTCTATTCTACGTATTCAGAATCTGGGAAATGAAATCGGAGATACTATTTATATAAAGGAAATAGAGAAATACGGTTCAGAGCAGTTGATTTCGTTAGTTGCTCATGGAGATATCGATTATGCCGTCTGTGATGAAAGCATTGCCCGTGCAGTGGCAGATTCATTGCCTCAGGTAGATATCAATACCGCAATCAGTTTTACTCAATTCTACTCATGGGCAGTCAGCAAGCAATCACCCGCATTGCTCGATAGTTTGAATACATGGCTGGATAAATTCCAAAAAGAAAAAGAGTATCAAAAGATTTACCGGAAATACTATGGTGATAAATAGATAAAAAATAATACGCCGAAGACTTGACTTTCGCATTTGAATGTCGTATCTTTGTCAACGTAATCATAAAGTAGTTTCAGTTAAACTACACGTAAAGGAGGGAATCACAGTTCCCTCCTTTCTTTTTGTTACAATGAATGAAAATCAGCCTTTTTCCCAGCTTTTTGCTCATTTTACCCCCGAGCTTAGTCCGTTTTACCTCGTTTGTTACCATACTTAACATAGTATCTTATGACTAATTAGATGCTTTGTTATGATTAATCAGATGCTTTGTTATCCATAAACCGATGCTTTGTTCTCCCAAAACAGAAGCTCTGTTTCCGGACAGCTCCCAAGAGTTAACAATCAATAAAGTTGCTCTTGACAAAAATTTGCTCTACTTTTGAAAAAAATTCCCTTTTCGATGTCACGTTTTTAATCCGCCACCGTCTTATCAGTGTAAATGGAACTGAAACAATTTAAAATAACCGTTGTACCCCTTCGAGACAAGCTGCTGAACTACGCCCGAAGGATGACAGATGATCCTTCGGATGCGGAAGATGCCGTACAGGAAGTCATGCTGAAGCTGTGGAATCTGCGCCAGAAGCTAGACGAGTACAGAAGTATCGAAGCCGTAGCCATGACCATGACGCATCATCTCTGCATGGATATGTGGCGTGCCAAACGACCGGACACTCTATCACTCGACCGTGTACAGGCTCCCACCCCTTCGGCTACTCCGGAGCGACTGCTGGAAGAGAAAGATGAGTTCAGATTGATGCGGGAAATTATCGACTCCCTGCCTACGCTGCAACGAACGATTATCCGCATGAAAGACATCGAAGAGTACGAGACGGAAGAGATTGCCGAAATCACCGGCTGCAACGCAGAAGCCATCCGCAGTAATCTGTCGAGGGCCCGCAAGAAAGTAAGGGAAGTCTATTTGCAAACGATACAAGAACGAAAAAGGAGGAACAAAGCATGAAAGATATAGAAACCTTGCTAAACAAATATTTCGAAGGAGAAACCACTTGCGAAGAAGAACGCAGACTACGACGTTTCTTTGCCGAAGGGCTCGTACCGGAACATCTGGAGGTATATCGCCCGATGTTCGCTTTCTTCGAAGCGGAACAGAAGGAACTTGCGGAAATCTCCGATAAAGGTAATGCCGCCGAGATGCCGGAACTCGCCCCATTCGAGAAAAAGACAAAAACGGTCAGACAGTATCTGACTTACAGTCTCAGTGCTGCCGCTGCCGCCATCCTGCTACTGGTGGGCATCTCCGGTATCTACCGTCATCTATCCCCTGCACCGGCCAACTATGTGATCATTGACGGTAAGGAATATACGGACGTTCATTTAATCCGTGAACAGGCGATGGTCGCCTTTCGTGACGTCAGCCTCAGCGAGGAGGAAGTATTCGCTACTTTATTTGATGAATAATATAAAAACAGCATATAATTATGATGAATAAAATCATTCGTACCACACTAATCACCCTGTTACTTACATTCGCCGCCCATGCGGCCGCCCAACAGGGACTACAGATTGCCACCGTCTTCCAGAAGTACGGAAAGCAAAAAGGGGTAACTATGGTAGAGCTATCCAATGAAATGCTGGAAACTTACCAGATGACTCTTTATAAAAGTCTTGTTTTCAAGGATGCCAGCGATGCACTACCTACGATTCTCCGTTGCCTGGAAGCCGACAAGAAGAAAGCAAAGAAGGTGAAAGAAGTGGTTTCCAACGGGCAAATCAAGTCCGGCTATTACCAACTTCCCCAGCTTAAGGAAGATGTGAACCGCTTTATCCTCTTCAAAACCGGAAAGAAAGATTCGGCTACCCTTATCTATATTGAAGGAGAACTGGATGCCGACGACCTGATCACCATGTTATTCATGAAGAAAGAATAAAAAAACAGATAAAGAAATACGAATATGAAAAAACTATTATTACTATGGCTCATGATAGCTCCAATGAGCGGCATGGCACAAAATGAAAGTACACCGCAGGATACAACACTTTACGTCAACGGACGGAAGATCGTAATCAAGGAACAAGGCGACAAGATTAAAGTGAAACTCTACGAAAGCGCATCCGGCGGAGATACGATAACAAACGCGCAAATCTTCGAAGGAGTCTACCTGAACGGGCAGAGTACGGAAAGCCGTACCGTGCTGAGCGCTCTCCCCTTCTCGAAGAAAAACAACAAGAGAAACAGGTTCGAGCCACATGCCGGCGGATTCTACATCGGCTACACCCGACTGTCCAATGACTTCCTCTCATTCAATCCGTCGAACGGTGCCGACCTCAACACCAGTCATTCATGGGAGATAGGCGGCAATCTGTTTACCGGTTCGCACGCCTTTGCACCTACCTATAACTGGGGGATCACCATCGGACTAGGATGGGGATACCGCAGTATGCGCCTGGACGGCAATTATGCTTTTCGTGAAATAGACGGAGTGACTGAAATTTACTCCGGCATGGAGGCAGAAGAGCCTACAGAGTACAGCAAAAGCCGTCTGCGCTATTTCTACTTCCGCATTCCGCTCTCTATCGAATGGCAAACACGGCTCAACGGCAAAGGTCCTTTGTTTTTTGCTGTAGGTCCCGAAGCCGAAATACGTCACGGATTCAGATCCAAAGCCAAAGTCAATGGATCGAAGAAGACGATTGACAAGGGACTGAACGGGCGCCCGCTAGGTATCAACTTACTTGCACAAGCCGGTTATGCAGATTTAGGAGTGTATATGCGTTACTCCACCTACGGCCTCTTTGAGAAGAACAAAGGTCCCGAACTTTATCCGTTCTCTTTCGGTGTATGCTGGTACTGGTAAAGTAAATACTCAGACCCTTGCCTATTTCTGACAGTTAACAATCAATAAAGTTGTTCTTAATAAAAAATAGCTTTATCTTTGGGAGTTGTTAAAACAAGCACAATAGGTATATTATGAGTGAAAAGATGATTAAATGGGGCTTCATCGGCTGCGGAGAAGTAACCAAAACCAAAAGTGGCCCCGCCTTTCAAAAGGTAGAACATTCTGAAGTAGTAGCTGTAATGAGCCGCGACGGCGCCAAAGCAAAGGCTTATGCAAAAGAAAGAGGAATCAGAAAATGGTATGATGACGCTCAGGAACTGATAGACGATCCGGAAGTAAATGCCATTTATATCGCCACTCCTCCTTCTTCACACGCTACATACGCCATTATGGCTATGAAAGCAGGCAAGCCTGCCTATATTGAAAAACCAATGGCTGTCACTTATGAGGAGTGTACACGTATCAACCGTATTTCTAAGGAAACGGGTGTTCCCTGTTTCGTCGCATATTACCGCCGCTATCTCCCCTACTTTCAGAAAGTGAAAGAAATGGTAGAGAACGGTTCTATCGGTAATGTCATCAACGTACAAGTCCGCTTTGCACAGCCGCCACGTGATTTGGATTACAACCGTGAAAATCTTCCTTGGCGTGTACAGGCTGATATTGCCGGTGGCGGTTACTTCTATGACCTCGCCCCGCATCAGATCGACTTGCTGCAAGATATGTTCGGCTGCATCCTCGAAGCCAGCGGATATAAGAGCAATCGTGGAGGGCTTTATCCTGCCGAAGATACACTGAGCGCCTGCTTCCAGTTCGACAACGGATTGGTCGGCAGTGGTTCATGGTGCTTTGTTGCCCATGATTCCGCCCGCGAAGACCGCATCGAAATTATCGGAGATAAAGGTATGATCTGCTTCTCTGTCTTTACGTACGAGCCGATTGGTCTGCACACCGAACGCGGCCGAGAGGAAATCTGTATCGGTAATCCTGAGCATGTTCAACAACCTCTTATTCAGGCAGTAGTAGATCATCTGCTCGGTAAGTCAGTCTGCTCATGCGACGGAGAAAGTGCTACCTTGACTAACTGGGTAATGGACAAAATATTAGGGAAGCTCTAAGATAATGCTCCCTCGTTTGTTTCTTAAAATAATTTAATCACTATATTCTATCGTTAGTTTTCTTTATATTTGCGAAAGGTAGCAATAAAAGCAAAACTAACGATATTTATTTTTTATAACTATGACCAAAGAAGAACTAATGAGGAAAGCAATAGAGCTTTCGAAGGAAAATGTTGCTAATGGTGGAGGCCCGTTCGGAGCTGTCATTGCAACAAAAGAAGGAGAAATTATAGCTACAGGAGTCAACAGAGTAACCTCTTCATGTGATCCCACTGCTCATGCCGAAGTTAGCGCCATACGTGCCGCAGCCGCGAAACTGGGAACATTCAACCTCAGCGGATACGAAATCTATACTTCATGCGAACCTTGCCCGATGTGTCTGGGTGCCATCTATTGGGCACGACTGGACAAAATGTATTATGGGAACAACAAGACAGATGCCAAAAACATCGGTTTCGACGATTCCTTTATTTATGATGAGCTGGCTCTAAAACCTGCCGACAGAAAACTTCCCTCGGAAGTATTATTGCACAACGAAGCCATTACAGCCTTCGAAGCCTGGATGTCCAAAGAAGACAAAGTAGAATATTAGCATCTAATCTCACTTAAACTCACTAATACTTAGTAAAATGAAAAGAAAAAACTTTTTGATTCTTCTAGCCGCAGGATGTTTGTTCAGTTGTCAGCAACAGGATGAACTGCAAGAAACAAGTAAAGAAGCAACCAACTTCTCTATCTCTATCGACGACGCTCTCTCTGACCCGCTCACCCGTACCAGCAATGATCTGTTCCCTGCCAGAAATAGCATCACTACAGGAGAAGTTATCTCCATGGCTGCCTCCGGTCAGGACTATACTCCGTTTATTGTTGGCAAAGACAGCCGCGCATGGAACGAAATAGGAACTGCCACAGGCACAGTAACCTTCTACGCCCACTATCCTGCATTGACAGACGAAGCCGCTACCAGATCAGGCGGTAACAAACGCTATTTAAAAGGAGGTCAGGAGCACTTGTTCGGAACAGCGGAAGCAGCTCCGGGCAGCCAGAATGTATCGCTGAAATTCAAACGAATGACCGTGCCGGTTATTATACTTGATGAGAACGATCGTCCGTATGAAGGCGAAGCTAAAGTTGAGCTCAGCCTGAAAAACGAAGGTACGCAGGATTTATTGAACGGTACCATAGAAATCAACGAAAATGCGCTGTCAGAGAATATCGAAGTAAAGAAAGTATCCGAAGGCGTTACTACCAATGTTCTCCCGCAAAAGATCAATGCTGGAGAGGAAATAGGAACGATCACTGTCGGAGGAGTCACTCAGAAGATCAGTGCAGTGGAAGATCTTGATTTAAAAGCCGGAAGCACACTTTCTGTCAGATTATCAAAAAAATTCGGAGGCGGTATTATTGATGGTAATGTTCCATTGTACAGATAAGAAGATTGCACTTAAAGACAATCTTGCAGATTATATAAATATAAAGAACGGGATTCGTATGAATCCCGTTCTTTTATTTAGACCTAAAAACTATATAATAAGCCGGTCAGTCCCCAAGAGCCGACCGACTTATTTATAACACTTTATTACTTATCCCACCATACGCGTGATGTCATCTTATCGCCTCCGCTAAGTCTCTTAACGGCATCATTGTAATTAACAGGATTAGCTGTTATTTCACTTGTCGGATAAATGAAACGACGAGGAATCTCTCCATTTGTCACATTGTTAGGATAGCTGGCTGCATTTCGAGCCGGGGTTAATTTTGGATATCCGGTACGACGCCAATTTGCAAAAGCTTCATACTCATTACAGAACGTATGGATATAATATTCCGTATTAATCTGTTCCAGCGCTTTTTCCGTATCAGCATCCAATGGATTAGCATTCAGATAGGCAGTTATCGCATCATCTGTAATCGTAGCTGAGGCTTTTTCATAATAGGAGAATTGTTTCATGGCAGCAGTTACTCCATCTCTATAAAATTTTTCTGCATCTCCTGTATAGAGTCCACGTTTCACTGCATCAGCCAATAATAACAAGTTACCGGCATGAGTGACAAGCATAGAGGGTGAATCCGGGCGTGCATAAACTGTACGGTTAGGAACAGAATATGCTTTTCTCCAATCAACCTGATAGCTTGGAGCTTTACTCAAATCCCAGTCTCCTCCTGACACATCATAACCAACCGGCATACCTTTCTGCTTAGCAGCCGTGTTGTCACCTAAATCAAAATCGGCATCTCCCCATCCCGGTTTAGGATCTCTGGTACAAACTGTAGCAATCAGAGGAAGACGAGGATCGTCCTGAAGGATGTTTATAAATGTTTCGCTGATATAGAACGCCTGAGTATCCAGACTGGAAAATACTTTTCCGTAAGGTTCGGCAGAGTCATCGCTTGGTGAACCATTGGTATGTCTGACGATCGCATTATCATCGTTGCTTACGAACAAGCCATTCGAAACCGCTTTAGCTACCCATGTTTTCGCTTTATCAGGAGCTACTTTGGTCAGGCGCATGGCTACCCGGAGCATCAGTGAATTAGCAAATTTCTTCCATTTCGCAGCATCACCGCCATAGATAACGTCGGCAGCTCCTATCGTATTACCGGCAGAAGTGCTTAATGCAGCTTGTGCTTCATCGAGTTCTTTCAGCAGATCATCATAGATTGCTTCTTGTGTATCATATTTAGGATACGGAATCGGATTGGTAGAATACCCCTGCCCTGCTTCAGAATAAGGAACGTCTCCATAAAGGTCAGTCATATTTTGGAACATATATGCTTTCAGAATGCGGCACATCTGATATTCATTCGTATAAGCGGGATCTCCTTCCCAATTATTCATCACATCTATAATATTGCGAATAGCTGCACGCCCACCAGAATAGAATCCTCCCCAATAAGCACCACTATACTGATCGTTCCATGTATAGAAAACTCCATACGCCCAATCTACGCTAGCCGTATGCTGTATCATGTTGGCTGTGTAAATACAGCCATTACGCCACACGTCCCAGTCGGAGCCACATATCTGTGCTTCAACCTGAGTAAATTCCATTTTATAATCCACCACTCCGGGATTCAGGTTCATAGGGTCGTTATTCACATCCCCAAAGTCATTACAGCTTGTCGCTAATCCCATCAGACCGAAAGCCGTCAATATATATAAAGTAAACTTTTTCATTGTTACAGTATTTAAGATGTTAGAACTTAACATTTACATTGAATCCCACATTTCTCGTGGCAGGATATCCGTTCAATTCCAGACCTTGAGCATTACCGTTATTATAAGCTGATTCCGGATCAATATTATCCGTATGCTTCAATATAGTCCAAAGGTTACGACCGACTAAGGAAAGAGTTACCCCTTTTATAAGTGTCTGCTTATTCAACCATGCCTGCGGCAAAGTATATCCGACTGACAGCTCGCGCAGTTTTATAAAACTCGCATTATAAACAAACTCTTCAGCAATATTCTGACTGGTAATAGCCTGCCAGTAGTCTTGTGCAGAAACGGCTACGGTATTCTTCACATAGCCCCCCTTACCATCAGACATTACACCATTGCCCACCATTGTTCCTTTACCGTCAGCACCACGTCCCTGCAAAGTATTCTTGTGCAGACCGTTGCTGTAAAGAGACAGATTGGTTCCGGAGAACATCTTAGCTCCTGCTTTGAAGTCAATCAGGAAAGAAAGAGTTATGTTTTTGTAAGTAAACTCATTGCGCCATCCGCCGGTTACCTTATAAACGCCGTTTCCTAATACCTGAACCTCGTCTGAGTGTACAGGAAGACCGTTTTCAAAAATAACTTGTCCGTCCGAAGTACGTTTGTATTCATAACCGACTAATTCACCATAAGGATGCCCCAAGATATTCTGAACAGAAACACTACCTACACGTGAGTTGGCTCCGTCAAGAGTTAATCTCTTTATCTTTTCTCCCGTTCCGTCTATTCCCAGGTATTTCACATCACTGCTATTATAAGCGATATTGAATGTAGAATTCCAGTTAAAGTCCTTTGTATGAACAGGAACGGCATTCACCATTACTTCCACACCATTATTTCTGATTTCTCCGACATTCTGGATAGCTGATTCAAAACCGGAAGCACCACTGGTGGTTACCTGCACGATATCATCTTTGGTTGTTTTTACATAATATGCAGCATCCAATGACAGGCGATTATCCAAGAAAGAGAGGTTCAAACCAATTTCCCATTCGGAAATCTGAACCGGTTTCAGTCCTTTGTTAGGTACGGTCGAGTTATTGATCGTTACTACAGGCTGTCCGTTCGATTGGTAATTATCTACTTTATAGGTAAGAAGATTCTGATATGCTTTGGTTCCGTTAGATGCAGCTGCATAGGATGCACGCACCTTTCCGAAAGTAAACCAGTCGGGAGTCTTGAATGTATCACTAAATACCCATGACATACCGATAGAAGGATAGAAATAATGATTATTATCCGGGTCCAATGTAGAGAACCAGTCATTACGTCCGGTTAAGTTTAAGAATACCTGATTCTTATAACCAAGGTCTGCAGTACCATAGATTGAATTTACCCGGTATTCTGTATATTCTTTCTTATACACATGCTTCGCAGTGTTGCTGCTTGAATAAAAATCGGGCACAAAGAATGAAGAGGCCTTATCATCCAGACCGTATTTCTTTGTAATATTTCTCTGACGGTTTCCACCGAAAGTAGCACCGACACTCCAGTCTCCGAATGTCTTATTGAATCCGATCAAATAGTTCAGGTTCATTTCAGAGAAGTTCTGAGTGTATTCCTTTATATAACCGCGTGGATCTTCCGGAGAAGCGGAACCGATTGGCTTCACTTCAGAATATTCCAGATTATAACCGTCACGTGTCACAGCCCCCTGAATGTATAACCAGTCAAAGATATCATACTTCAAAGTCATACCACCAGTCAGACGATTACGGTTGGTTTCATTGGTAACCCTGTACTGCAACCAATACGGATTATTAAAATAACCGTTCGTACCACCTAACAACTCTTTCCCGTCAGCACCGGTACCCCAGTCACAATCCGGATTTTCACGTTCCATCCAACGGATATCAAATGAATTGGCATGATAAAGAAGTGCGGCATTCGTGTTACTGTTACCATCGGACAAGTTAGAACGACCTTTATTCTTGTCGAATACGTAGTTGGCATTCACCATTAAATGAACTTTTGAAGAAATGTCATAAGTCGTATTCATATTGATACCTTGCTGACTGATGCTGGAATTGGGAAGTATCCCCTTTACCGCCATATTGGAAACACCAAAACGATAGGATATCTTATCGGAAGCACCACTTACTGCCAAAGTTGTTGTATTGTTAATCCCAGTACGATAGAAGTTCTTCCAGTTATCTACAGGAGAATAGGCATATTCGTTCCCCAAGAAGTTTACTGCTTTTTTTCCATCCATTACTTCACCCCAGCTGGATGTTTCCGTTGCTTTTGCCACATCTGCAGAAAGCGGACGGTTACCCTGAGTTCCTTGCCCGTAGACATTCTGGAAATCGCGGTAATCATAAATCACATCAAAAGCCAAGTTATTGTTAAATTCAACGGAGACCGGTTTTCCTTTCTGACCGGATTTAGTAGTAATCAAGATAGCACCGTTACCACCACGATATCCATAAAGAGCAGATGCAGCAGCACCTTTCAACACTTGAATATCTGCAATATCATCCGGATTGATACTTGACAAACCATCGCCCATATCTTTACCTCCCCATTGACCTGCACTACCAATATTAGTATTATCAAACGGAACACCGTCGATAACATAAAGCGGCTGGTTGTTTCCCGTCAAAGAAGCATTACCACGAATTACGACACGGCTACTACCACCCGGACCTGTTGCATTTCCGGAAACGGAAACACCGGCAATCTTACCGGAAAGTGCGTTACCAATGTTCGTTGTACGAGCTTCCGTGAAATCTTTTCCTCCTACTGTCGTTGTAGAATAGCCGAGGGACCTTTTCTGACGCTTAATCCCCAAAGCTGTCACTACAACTTCATCGAGTGTCTGCGTATCTTCCTGTAAGGTAATGTCTAAAGGTTTACCCGTGAACTTCACTTCCTGTGGGGTATAACCTACATAAGAGATTTGAATCGTTGCTCCATCAGGAACATTGGAAAGAACAAAATTACCGTCCAAGTCGGTAATTACACCATTTGTAGTACCCTTGACTACAACTGAAGCTCCAATAACCGCTTCACCTGCCTTGTCTTTTACTACACCTTTACACGTACCGTTTTGCTGTGTGACACTCACACTTGTTGCTCCATTCTCAGAGGCTGCATAGGAAATTGCTGCCGGCATGGCAAACAAGAGCAACAGCACACTTACTGATTTGAGTGGTTTAAACATAATACTGCTCTTTTAAGGTTAATAAAAATTGTCTGTGTGTAGAGAGGACGTCAATATTTCATAGTTTGGTTCTGACTACGATTACAAAAATATGAATTTATTTTAAATAACAAGAAAATAAGTAGTTTTTTTTCTTTAAACAAAAAGAATAATTATATCGGCTGACAAAATTACAATATACAAAACAGGATGAACCTTCTTTGGCATTAAATGAAAAGATAATAAAGAAATCCCTGGAACTGCTGTAGACACTCAGCATTCCAGGGACTCTAACACACAAAAGTTATTATTGAAATTGAAAACAGTTTCTAATTAAAAGCGTAAACCTAAAGTCATCAGTACTTGACTACGTGTATTAGTTACTTTTGTCGCCTGTGGCGTAACTAAAGCCCATTCACCAGACTTAGTATCCTGAAATTCATTAAAGAAAGGATAAAAGTCTTCTTTGTATGCAGAGAATTTATAAGCTAGATCCGCATAAAACATACTTCCTCTGTACCCAATACCTAATGTAAATACATTCTGTGACATCTTATTAGAAAAATCAGTATCAGTCATAATAGAATTAGAAGGAAGGTATTTCACAGCCTCATCATTAAAAGCTGATGACGTATAATTATATCCTAATCTGAATGCAAATTGAGGAATTACTTTATATTCGGCTCCCAAGCGGAAGGTATGCGTACCTTTCAAACAGTTCTTAGCCTCAGCTGTCTCAAATTCCATATCGCCTCCTCCTTCATTACCAGGATACTTAAACTTCATTGTCGAATAATCTTCATATTCATATTCCATGCCTAGAGCTAAAGAACTTCCAACTGTATATCCCATATTCACATTAAATAACCATGGGGTATTTAAGCGGTAATCTCGTTCCATATCTCCTACATAATCATAAGTATCTACTATTATACGGTCCCAATCACCTTTTGATGTAATGTAATCAGTAGTCATACGAGCACTTGTTGCATAAGTCAACTTATAAAAAACCGGTGTATGTACAGCGAAACCAACACGAAAAGGAGAATTCTCGAACGGACGAATAATCGCTCCGAGTTTTACATCAAATCCTGATCCCTTGATCTTACTATAACTATCTAATAAATATCCTTCTTTATTATCATACGACTCATCATAGCCTGAGAACTTTTTATAATTAACGTCATAGGCTCCAACAGTCACACCTAAATAAACACGATCACTAATGTTAAAAGCTATATTGAAATCATATTCTCCAACTCCACCTTGTTCTCTTGAATTAAAAGTTGAATAAGGTTCGCCGTAATTTAATGGATGATACAAATCAATATCGGCACCATCTCTTTCTATCATTCCACCTTGAAATCCTATTGCTCCAAGCCATCCCGCTTCATTATCACTATAAATGCCTTTTTTACTATAGTCCAAATGTTCTCTATAGGCATCCCAAACATACTTTGCAGCGTCAGTGGCCTGTTGAGCCATGTAATTAGCCTGTGATACAGGCCTATCACCATATACCCCCATAAATCCGGCCATCGACATATTCTTATACAACGACTTCGAACGTTTATAATTGAAACCAAAGTTCACATAACGCAATGGGGTTTCGTTACCAACTTTGGTAGAGAAAACAAAGCCTATATTATCAAACGACCACCGATTCTTATCATTATTAAATGTTTCACTGTCATATTTGCTTTCTGCACCATAAGCGGAGAAACTAAACGAAGTCATCACATCGTTACTTCTATATATACCAATACCGGCAGGATTTGTTCCCATTGTAGTTATGTCACCCCCTAAGGCTCCCATTGCTCCACCCATTCCCACAAAACGAGCAGTACCATTCAAATCCTTTTCTGCTAACTTTACAGCATCATATATAGATTGCGCACTAGCACCTATTATACAAGACAAGGCACATGCTAATGTTATTATCTTTTTCATAATCTTAAATTATTCATTTGAATATTACTCAACTTTATCGTCTGCTACTTCTACTGGAAGATCCGCCACCGCCACTACTTCCACTACTAGAACGAGATGAACTACCACCAGAAGAATAGCTACCGCCACTGGAACGGGAAGAGGAACTTCCTGATGAATAGCTACCACTCGAGCGAGAACTACTACTAGGAGTATAGCTACGAGTAGATGAAGAACTACTACGTGTGCTACTTCCTCCTGAATAAGTACGTGAAGGTGATGTAGAACTTCCTCTATTATAAGTTGAAGAACTTGTTCTTCTCGATGAAGAAGAAGGAGAATATGTAGACGAACTACGTGTACTACTACTTCCTCGTGTACTATTATAGGTAGAACTACTTCGAGTACTACTTGGACGTGTATAGGTACTCCTTCTTGAAGAAGAGGCGTCTGAGCGAGTGCTTACTCCTGAACGTACAGCAGACTCTCTTCTTGAAACTACCCGTCCTGTCGTACTGGTACGACCACTACCCGAGCTTACACTTGTTGCTCTACGAGTCTGTGAACGGTTGTAATCAGAACGACGAGAGGTAGAGATTGACCTATTAGGAGCATACGAACGACGATTTGTGTAGGAATTACCAGCCCAATGGCTACCGCCTCCACCGCCCCAGCCCCAGCTAGGACCACCACCCCAGTGGTGATGATGTCCCCAATAACCACCGCCATAGAAGCCACCCCAGTAGCCACCATACCAGCCGCCCCATGAACCCGGGTAATATCCCCAACCATAGTAAGGACGATTCCATCCCCAGCCATAGTTCCATCCCCAACCGTAGGAGTTGTAACGCCAATCCCACCAAAGCGGATTACTAAATGTCGGGAAAGCATAAGCGTACATACCATCAGTATATACATTCCAGTTCCATGAATTAGGTCCGTAAACAACGTCCCAATAGAGTGGACTGCTAATGCTGATAGCAAAACGTGGATTACGGAAACGGATAATACGTTCGGCATATTCATAGTCCTCTTGCGAACCATCAAATTCACCGGTTACCCATTCTCCTTCCAAGTCCGGCTGAGCTTTCTCTTTTATATATAAGGTATCGTTTTCCATTACGAATTCATTCTCACGAGCGTCATAACGGCGGTTATATTCATCCACATCCCGTGTTTTTCCCTTGCGGTCCTGAACTACAACGGTAGTGCCCGGTGATGTATAGATGTTGGTCGTGACTTGTCTTTTCGGTTCCTTCTTTTCCGGAGTCGTTTCTTTCTTCTCCTTTTTGTCTTTAGAAGGTACGAAATAAAGGTCGTCATCAACGCTTTGTGCCATCAAGCCTATAGGGAGGCATAAAGCAATTAGCAAGAAATAAACAATCTTTTTCATATCATCTCGGTTTATGTAATTACTTAAACTTATTCACATTACAAAGATAAGGAAGAGATTCGCCACTCTAGGGAGATTTTCCCCAAAGGATAATAGGGAAATCCCTATTTCTAACTATCTTTGCAAAAGATTCACCAAATTAAAAACAACTATGAAGTATTTTGAGTTCACATTCCATACAAGTCCATGCACAGAAACAGTAAATGACGTACTGGCTGCCGTATTAGGTGAAGCCGGATTTGAAAGTTTTGTTGAAAGCGAAGGCGGACTGACTGCATACATACAACAGGCATTATGCGATGAAAATACAATAAAAAATGCAATAACCGAATTTCCTCTGCCCGATACGGAGATCACTTATACATACGTTGAAGCGGAAGACAAAGACTGGAACGAAGAATGGGAAAAGAATTTCTTTCAGCCGATTGTGATCGATAACCGATGTGTTATCCATAGTACCTTCCATAAAGATGTACCCCAGGCAACTTATGATATCGTTATCAATCCACAAATGGCTTTCGGCACGGGACATCATGAAACGACAAGCCTCATCATCGGGGAGTTATTGGACAATGAGTTGAAAGATAAATCACTTCTGGATATGGGCTGTGGAACTTCGATCTTAGCTATTCTCGCCCGCATGCGGGGAGCACGCCCATGTATCGCTATCGACATTGACGAATGGTGTGTACGAAACTCTATTGAGAACATTGAATTAAACCACGTAGACGACATCGCCGTTTCACAAGGAGATGCCTCATCGCTTATTGGCAAAGGGCCCTTTGATATCATCATCGCTAATATAAACCGGAATATTCTATTGAACGACATGAAGCAATACGTTGCCTGCATGCACCCGGGATCGGAACTTTATATGAGTGGATTTTATGTGGACGACATTCCTTTCATCCACCGGGAAGCAGAAAAGAACGGACTGACCTTCGTACATCATAAGGAGAAAAACCGCTGGGCAGCAGTGAAGTTCACATATTAAGCATTAATCTTCCTTATCTGTTTCAAGAAGACACAGACCACGTATCTTTAAAAGACAGCATATATTTGTAGTAGAGATAAGATGTACGAGATGCTCATCTCGTGCTGTACGGCATGCTCATCTTGTTATACACCAGATGCTCATCCAGTAGTGTACGAGATGAGCATCTGGTACATAATGGTATAATATTCCTTCTGTTATGTTACCGGGAAACAGATATAAAGTATTAAGGTTTTGAATCAAACTCATTCTTTACCTGTTCGCACCATTCCCTGATTCTCTTTTCCGCTTGCTCGGATTGATTATCCAAATCGACGACCAAACCGCACCACCGATCACCACGCAACGCTCTGGAACGTTCGAAAGTGTATCCTTCGGAAGAAGTAAAACCGACCAGTGTGGCCCCGTCTCCTTCAAATACCTCGGCAAGCAGTCCGATTCCGTCAGCAAAGTTTTCGGGATAACGTATCTGATCTCCTAACCCGAAGACAGCTACTTTTTTCCCTTTCAAGTCCAATGTACGAAGTTCCGGCAATAACTCATCCCAATAGGTAGGAAGTTCTCCGTCAAACCAGGTCGAAGCACCTACTATAAAACAATCGTAAGCTGCAAAATCATTTTGCCATGCCTGCTCAATAGGCACCACTTCTATCCTATCTTTTCCAAATTCTTTCTGAATTTTCTCTGCCACCCAAGTAGTCTTATCAGCTTTGGTGGCATAAAACAAACCTATCTTTTTCATAAACTATACCTCCATTTTATTCCATTAATATTCCAATAGTTTTTTAGCTGCCTCATAGATCTTCGCCTCATCCGGCAATATCTCTTTTTCCAGAATCGGATTGAAACCGACAGGAGTAAATGTAGAACCGACACGCTGCACCGGACCATCCAGATAACGGAACATATCCGTTCCGATCATAGCAGCAAGTTCCGCACCGAAACCGGAGAACACCTTGTCTTCGTGAACAACCAATGCTTTACTGGTCTTTTTCACCGATTCGAAAATCGCCTCCTTATCTAATGGTATCAATGAACGAATATCGATCACTTCGACTTTCCAGCCACTTTCTTTTTCCAGTTGCTCTGCTACGTGCAGGCAGAAATGGGTAGTATTACCATAAGTAATAATGCTCAAATCCGTTCCTTCACGACGAATACGTGCCTTTCCGAAAGGAACCTCAAAATCTTCCGGAACAACAGCTGCTGCTTCTACCGAATTATATAGAGCTTTCGGTTCCAAAAACAAGGTAAATCCCTTTGAACGCATACTGGTTCGTAACAATCCGGCTGCATCATCTGCAAAAGAAGGACAGACAATACGTGCACCCGGCAACGTTGTCAGAGCACCCTCTATATTTTGGGAATGATATAATCCACCACCGATATATCCTCCGGAAGCAAGCCGTAAAGTGATATTCGGAGCAAACTTACCGTTACTGCGCCAATATTCATGAGTACACTCCACATACTGTTCTACGGCAGGCCAGAAGTAGTCTGCAAACTCAGCTCCTTCTATCACTACATGGATTTTAGGGTCAAAGCGGCTCATACCATTGGCTGTACCTACAATATAATCTTCGGCAATCGGTGCGCTGAATACACGCGCCTCGCCAAATTCCTGCTGCATGCCTTTGGTCACATTAAAGACCCCGCCTTTTTCTCTGTTAGCCACATCTTGTCCCCAGATAAAGGTATCCGGATTATGGCGGAATTCCGCTTTCAATGTTTCATTAATTGCATTGACCAGGAAAGTCTTCTCTCCTTCTTCCTGATGAGTACCTTCTTTGTATTTTTGCGGCTGATAAGGTTCGGGCATCACAAAATCGTAAATGCTTTTAGGATCAGGTTCAGGGGCAGCCAGCGCCTTGCGGTTGGCAGCAGATAGTTCCTTCTTTGATTCAGCTTCAATTTGCAGCAGTTCCTCTTCCGTCAAGCGCTTATAGCGCAATAACATCCGCCGGAACTTCATTAACGGATCAGCTTCTTTCACATATTCCAGTTCGTTTTCGTCCCGATAAAGTGTATGTTTATCCGAGTTGGAATGAGAACCGATACGAACGCAGTTAGCCTGTACAATCACAGGATTACGGGTACTGATCGCATATTCGCGTGCCTCAGTCATGGCATTCATGGAATCGAACACATCTTTTCCATTGCAGTAGATAATCTTCAGATTCTTGAAACCGGAGAAGTTCTCAGCTACTTTACGATTGGCAGTCTGCTCAGATTTAGGAACAGAGATGCCATATCCGTTATCCTGTATAACGAAAATCACCGGAAGACGTTCCAGACTAGCTCCATTGATAGCCTCGTAAACAAAGCCTTCGGAAGTAGCAGATTCTCCGTGCGAAGTGATTGCTACTCCTTTATGCCCATAATATACCATTGCTCTTGCTACACCTGCCGCATGAAGGTCGTGCGTTCCGGTAGCAGAAGATATATTTTCAATATGCCATTCCGGTTTAGCGAAGTGATTCGACATATGACGTCCGCCGCTACCGGGATCGGTTGCTTTCGAAATACCGTTCAATATAATCTCTTCCGCAGTCATTCCTGCAGAAAGCACGGTCAGCATATCTCTATAATAAGGGAACAAGAAATCTTCTCCCAATGTGAAAACCTGACCGACAGCCAGTTGGATACCATCATGCCCCGCATAAGGAGCATGGTATGACCAACCCAAGGATTGCAGCTGGTAAGACGGCGCCTTCTCGTCCAAAGCACGCCCTAATGTCATCAGATGGTACCACTTTTTCAGTGTTTCAACATCTGTAGTCTTTATATCATATTTCTTTTTCATAGTTAATGAAGTTCTTAATGAATGAAACAATCTGTTATCAGCCCTTCCAGTTTTCCAGGTAATCGGCAATGAAGTGCAGGAAGTTGCCTCCCAGCATACCGTCAACTACACGATGGTCATAAGACAGGGACAGATACATCTTATGACGGATAGCAATCGTATCACCTTCCGGTGTCTCTATTACGGCAGGCTTCTTCTCAATATATCCCACTCCCAAAATGGCAACCTGTGGCTGATTGATTACCGGCGTACCGAACAAACTCTTGAATGTACCGAAATTAGTAATGGTAAACGTACCTCCGTCAATATCATCCGGCATCAATTTGTTATCACGAGCCTTCAATGCCAGCGAGTCTATAGCTACAGCCAATCCGTTCAAGTTCAGATGGTCGGCATCGTGTACCACAGGAACTATCAGATTGCCATCATTCAAAGAAACAGCAATACCGATATTGATATGTTTCTTGAAAAGAATATTATATCCGTCAACAGATACATTGACCTGAGGATATGCTGCCAATGCTTTTGCAACAGCTTCTGTTATGACAGGCATATAGGTCAGTTTCACTCCCTCACGACGGAAGAAAGCGTCTTTATTCTTTTCACGCCATCGTACCAGTCTGGTTACGTCTACCTCTACTACATTGGTTACGTGTGGTGAAACCTTCTTGGACATCACCATATGATCCGCAATAATCCGGCGGACACGATCCATTTCTTTCACTTCTACTCCCGGAGTATTGGCAGCCGCAGGTGTTTGTTTAGATGGAGCAGACGGTGCAGCAACAGGCGTGGGCACGGAAACCGATGCAGGAGAAGATGTCGTAGAAGCCGTAGGTGCATCACCGGTAGGTATCGCCACCTTCGAGACTTCGGAAATTCCCCTTTTCTTCTTCTCAATATAATCCTTTATATCTTTCTTGCTCAACCGGCCTTCGTATCCTGTGCCTTGTATCGAATCAAGTTCTTCTTTCGGAATATTCGCACTTCGTGCCAATTGAATCACCACAGGAGAATACCAGCGTTCTTCAGCCTTTGCTACCTGAGAAGATACTTTTCCTGCATCAGAAGAAGTATTCTCCTTGCTTTCTGCAGTTTCTTTTCCACTTGCAGTTTCTTCATCGGATGCCTCTTCACCTCCCATATCTACAACAGCAACCACTGTACCCACAGCGACTGTATCTCCTTCCTTAAACAGGATTTCCACTACCTTACCGGCTACCGGTGAAGGTATTTCTGCACTGACTTTCGCCGTATTTACCTCGAAGAGAACATCGTCTTCCTGAATGATATCCCCCACTTTCACAGACCAAGAGACAATCGTCCCTTCGGTTATACTCTCGCCCAACTTAGGCATTTTTATTTCGAATCTTGACATAGACAGTAAATTTATTATTCAACCTTGAACTATTAGAACAACCCGCTGAAAAAGAAAGTTTTAAGTTAAAGTATTTTTAACCGGACTCAACGACTGAATATCCATTCTTCGCAAATATATTTCTCAGTCCGAAGTTTATGGATTGCTTCCAATTCTTTCTCACTGAAAGTATCAGCACATCCCTTCTGACTAAAATATTCGAAAAGTATCGCTTTGAAATGATCAACCGTTTCCATAGGTAAGTAACGACTGATATTTGTGACTTCACTACGGACAGACGGAACAGCATACACAGATGATGCCACACCCGTCTCAATGTTCCTCTCCGGATTCAGTACCTTGTTTAAAGCGGTAAGATTCGTATCATACAACAAAGTACAATGATAAAGCACCCTGTTCTTGTGTACGCACTGGGCACTCCCCGATATTTTCAGACCATCAAGATAGATACCCAGCCGTTCATCTCCTTTTGCCGGCAATCCTATCTGTTTTAAGAAATCCAGTATCCGATGAAGATAAAGACTGAAATCAGGCAAGCGGGACACTGTTTCGATAAAAGTTAAATTGACATTACCCAAATCATGATATACAGCTCCCCCACCCGAAAACCGACGGGCTATTTGAATCTGTTGTTCTTCCGCCCATTCCCGGTTCACTTCCAACTGTACAGATTGGTGTTTTCCCATCACTACAGAAGGAGTGTCCTGCCAAAGCATGAAAA
>CDZJ01003178.1_pt1 | contig 24690 bp, 21 predicted proteins | sample 557391 | NCBI WGS metagenome assembly CDZJ01 (sample SAMEA3182111, study PRJEB8094) | gut metagenome | biome: human; feature: gut; material: Stool; isolation source: human stools | place: Canada | collected 2013-05-07 | reverse complement strand
GGGCCGGACCGGGCGGACCGGGTCCGCGCGGACGGCGGAAAAGGCGGTCTGATTGGGGGTCACGGTATCATGGGCCCGGGGCCGGGCAGCGGGGATCACCGCCTGCGGGCGGCGGACCTCCCCCTCCAGGGCGCCCCTTACCGCGTGATACACCGCGTCAAAGGCCCGTTTTTCACTGACGAACTTCACCTCGGTCTTGGCGGGGTGGACGTTCACATCCACGCCGTTGAGCCGGGTGTGCACGTGGAGGACGCAGCCGGGAAACTTCCCTACCATGTGCTGGTTGCGGTAGGCCTCCTCCAGGGCGGCCATCAGCGTGCGGGATTTGATGAAGCGCCCGTTGACAAAAAAATACTGACAGCTCCGGGAGCCCCGGCAGCAGGCCGGGAGGGAGGCGAAGCCCTCCACAGTGACGCCATCCTCCCCGGAGCCCTTTACCTCCGTAAAGCCCAGCGCCAGGTCCCGTCCCAGGACCGCGTAAACGGCAGAGCGGAGCTGTCCGTCCCCGGGGGTGAGCAGCTCCTGTTTCCCATCCCGGAGGAAACGCATGGACACCTCGGGGTGGGCCAGCGCCTCCCGCTGGACGGCGGCGAAAACGGCGGCCCCCTCGGCGGCGTCCTTTTTCATATACTTGAGGCGGGCTGGAGTATTGTAAAAGAGGTCCCGCACCACCATGGTGGTGCCCTTGGGACAGCCGGCCTCCTCCCGGCCCGTAACCGCGCCTCCCTCCAGCGTGAGGGAGACGCCGAAATCCCGCTCCGCCGTCCGGGTGAGCACCTCCACCCGGGCCACGGCGGCGATGGCGGCCAGAGCCTCTCCCCGGAATCCCAGGGTGCCGATGGCCTCCAGGTCGTACTCCGTGCGGATCTTGCTGGTGGCGTGGCGGAGGAAGGCCGTCTCCACGTCGCCGGGTTCCATGCCGCAGCCGTCGTCGGTGATACGGATATAGGTCATGCCGCCGTGCTGGATCTCCACCGTGAGGGCGGACGCTCCGGCGTCGATGGCGTTTTCCACCAGCTCCTTTACCACGGAGGCGGGACGTTCCACCACCTCGCCGGCGGCAATGAGGTCGGCAACGTGGGATTCCAATACCTGAATGCGGGGCACTGTGCCACCACCTTTCTTAGGGCTTTTCTGAAACAGGCGAGCCCGTCCTGCGCTGCATGTGCAGTGGACCTCAGCCCACCGCCAGGAAGAGGGAAGCGCCGTTGACGGCCATATGGAGGGCCACCGCCGACCAGATGGAGCCCCCGTGGTCGTAGCACCAGGAGAGGGCCAGACTCATGGGCAGGTACTGGACGGCCAGCAGCAGATACCGGAGGTCCGCCCCCTCCGGCTGAAACACGAAGGAGGCCACGCAGAAGAGAGCATAGCCCAGGGTGGAGACCGCAAAGGCCATGGGGCGGCTGTAGCGCCGCAGGCCGCCGAAGAGGAGCCCCCGGAACAGCACCTCCTCGATGAGGGGCATCAGGACCACCAGGATCAGGACGGTGGCCTGGGGCGCCGCGGCAAACTGCTCGGGGTAGAGGAGCGCATTGGGGTTCTCCACCGGATAGGGCAGGCGCATCGCCAGGAAGTGGAGCGCCCCGGCCCCCACAAGCCCCGCCGCGAAGGCGAACAGGTTTTCCGGCAGCCAGTCCAGGAGGATATCGAAGCTGTGCCGGAGAAAGCCCCAAAAGAGGAACACCGTGGCGCAGAGCAGAAGGAAATAATAGATGAGGCTGAACTCAGGGGCCTGGAGGAAAAACTCAAACCGCTGGCTGAGCATCCGCTGGATCTGCCCCATGAGCACGGGGAACACCACCAGATAGAGGGCGAAGAACACCCATCCCCGCCGAAATTCAGAGGGGGAGAACTGGGGCCGCCATTGGCGCCGGCTTGACATGGGCAGGGCTCCTTTCTCAGACAGGGTTTACAGCTTCTTTTTCAGCTCGTACAGCAGATTCATCGCCTCGATGGGGGTCAGCGTGTCGATATCCACCTGCCGCAGGCGGTCCGCCACCTCGGAGGCCCCCATATCCAGAAAGGACACCTGGCCGCTGTCCGCCGCCGGGGCCGCGGGCGCCGGCGCAGGGCAGCCCTCGGCCTCCAGCTCGGAGAGGATGTCCCGGGCCCGGTCGATGACCCGGCTCGGCACTCCCGCCAGGCCCGCAACCTCGATGCCGTAGCTCTGGTCGGCGGGGCCGGGGACGATCTTGCGCAGGAAAATCACATCGTCCTTCCGCTTCTTGGCGGCCACATTGTAGTTCTTCACCCCGGGGATCTGTCCCTCCAGGCAGGTGAGCTCATGGTAGTGGGTGGCAAAGAGGGTCTTGCACCCCAGGCGGCGTTTGTCGGCGCAGTATTCCAGCACCGCGCGGGCGATGGACATGCCGTCGTAGGTGCTGGTGCCCCGGCCGATCTCGTCCAGGATCAGCAGGCTCTTGGCCGTGGCGTTGCGCAGCAGCTCGGCCACCTCGGTCATCTCCACCATGAACGTGGACTGCCCGGCGGCCAGATCGTCCGAGGCGCCCACCCGGGTGAATACCCGGTCCACAATGCCCACATGGGCGCTCCTGGCGGGGACGAAGGCGCCCATCTGGGCCATGAGGACGATGAGGGCGGTCTGCCGCATGTAGGTGGATTTGCCCGCCATGTTGGGGCCCGTAATGATGGCCACCAGGTTTTCCCCCGCGTCCATATGTACGTCGTTGGGAACGAAGAGGGCGTCTTTGAGGACCTTCTCCACCACCGGATGGCGGCCCTCCGTGATGTCCAGCTTGTCGGAGAGGTCCACCGTGGGCTTGCAGTAGCCGCCGGCGGCAGCCACGGTGGCGAAGGAGGTCAGCACGTCCACCTGGGCCACGGCGGCGGCGGTCTGCTGGATGCGGCTGACCTCTTTGGCCACCGTCTCCCGAAGGGCGCAGAAGAGCTCGTACTCCAGCGCCACGATCCGGTCCTGGGCGGAGAGGATGGTGTGCTCCATGTCCTTGAGCTCCTGGGTGATGAACCGCTCGCAGTTCACCAGGGTCTGCTTGCGGATATAGGTGTCGGGCACCAGGTCGTAATTGGCCTTGGAGACCTCGATGTAATACCCGAACACCTTGTTGTAGCCCACCTTCAGGTTCTTGATGCCGGTCTTTTCCCGCTCCGACTGTTCGATGGAGGCCACCATGGACTTGCCGTTGGTCATGATGTCCCGGAGGTAGTCCACGTCGCTATTGTAGCCCGCTTTGATGAAGCCGCCCTCCCGGACGGAGAAGGGCGGCTCCTCCACCAGCGCCCGGGCAATGTGCTCCCGCAGGTCCTGGAGGTCGTCGATGGACTCCCGCAGGACCGTGAGCAGGGAGGAGCGGAACGGAGCGAGGAGCGCCCGGAGCCGGGGCAGCTTCCCCAGGCCGCCGGAGAGGGCCACCAAGTCCCGGGCCCCTGCGGTGCCGTAAACGATGCGCCCGATGAGCCGCTCCAGGTCCGTCACCTCCCGGAGGCACTCGGCGATCTCCTGCCGGGCGATGGCGTCCCCCACCAGATCCTCCACGGCGTCCAGGCGCTTGTTCACCTGCACCGGGGAGAGGAGGGGCCGCTCCATCCAGGAGCGGATGAGCCGGTGCCCCATAGCGGTGCGGGTCTTGTCCAGCACCCAGAGGAGGGAGCCCTTCTTCTCCTTGCCGCGCATGGTCTCGGTGAGCTCCAGATTTCGCCGGGCGGTAAGGTCCAGCTCCATAAACTCCCCCCCGGTGTAGTACCGGAAGGCGGTGAGATGGGACAGGTCGGTCTTCTGGGTCTCATAGAGATAGATGAGCAGTCCTCCGCAGGCCCGGACCGCGGCCTCCGCCTCGCCGGGAAGGTCCTCCAGGCCGGTGCGGAACTGCTTTCGGGCCGTCTCCATGGCCCGGTCGGGGGCGAAATCCTCCTCCCGGCCCAGCTCACAGCGGCAGTCCAGCCGGAGGCGCAGGAATTCCCGCAGCTCCACATCCTCCCAGGCGGCCGTGTCCAGCACCGCCTCCCGGGGGGCGAAGCGCCCCAGCTCGTTGAAGAGGTGCTCCTGCCAGTCCCGCCCCGAAAAGGCGGTGGCGGACACCTCGCCGGTGGAGATGTCGCAGAAGCATGCCCCCGCGCCGGACCCGGTCCGGCAGACGGCGGCGATGAAGTTGTTCTTCCCCTCCTCCAGCATGGAGGCGTCGATCACGGTACCGGGGGTGACGATGCGGATGATATCCCGGTCCACCAGCCCCTTGGCCAGGGCAGGGTCCTCCATCTGCTCGCAGATAGCCACCTTGTACCCCTTGGCGATGAGCCGGGCCAGATAGGCCTCCGCCGAGTGGTAGGGCACGCCGCACATGGGGGTGCGCTCCTCGGCGGGCTTGTTCCGGTCCCGGGTGGTGAGGGTGAGGTCCAGCTCCTTGGACACCAGCTTGGCGTCCTCGTTGAACATCTCATAAAAGTCGCCCAGCCGGAACATCAGGATGCAGTCGGGGTGCTCCGCCTTCATCTGATTGTACTGCTTCATCATGGGGGTCAGCTCAGCCATGCTCTTTTTCTCCTTTTTCCGGATTTGCGCCGGGGCGGAGAGGCCGGCGGATCAGTCCGCCGGTTCCCCAAAGAGGGCCCAGGTAGAGGCCCCCGTGATCTTCAGCCGCACATAGCTGCCCAGCAGCGCGGGGTCGCCCGAGAAGTGGACCAGCCTGCCCCCCGCCGTCCGGGCATTGAGGTTGTGACGGGGGTCCTCGGACACCACGTCCACCAGGCAGCGCAGGGTCTTTCCCACATAGGCGGCCTGCTTTTCCGCCGAAATGGCGTTCTGGAGCTCCACCAGGCGCTGGAAATTGGCTGCCTTTTCCTCTCTGGAGAGCGGGTCGGGCAGCCGGGCGGCCGGTGTCCCCTCCCGGGGGGAGTAGATAAACGTAAAGAGGGCGTCGAAGCGCACCTCCTTCAGCACCTTCAGCGTGTCCTCAAATTCCTCCGTGGTCTCACCGGGGAAACCCACAATGATGTCAGAGGTGAGCACGATGTCCGGGATGCGCGCGCGCAGCGCCCGGATAAGGCCCAGATAGTGCTCCCGGGTGTAGCCCCGGTTCATGGCGCGGAGCACCCGGTCGTTTCCCGCCTGGAAGGGGAGGTGGAGATGGGGGGCCACCTTTTCGCATGCCGCCATGGCGTCGAAGAGCCGCTCCGAGGCGTCCTTTGGGTGGCTGGTCATGAACCGGATGAGGAAATCGCCGGGAACGGCGTTCACTTCCCGCAGGAGCCAGGCAAAGTCCACATCCTCAGGCAGGTCCTTGCCGTAGGAGTTCACATTCTGCCCCAGCAGGGTGATATCCTTGTATCCGGCCCGGGCCAGCTCCCTTACCTCGGACAGGATGTCCTCCGGGCGGCGGGAGCGCTCCCGGCCCCGGACATAGGGGACGATGCAGTAGGAACAGAAGTTATTGCACCCATACATGATGGAGGCCCAGGCCTTGACCGTCCCCTCCCGCCGGACGGGAAGTCCCTCGGCGATGGAGCCGGGCTCGTCGGGGGTCTCGAAGATGCGCCCTCTCCTCGTCTGGATGCGCCAGAGGAGCTCAGGAAAGCGCCAAAGGGCATGGGGCCCGAAGACCAGGTCCACATGGCGGAAGGACTGCCGGATCTTCTCCGCCACATGGGGCTCCTGCATCATGCAGCCGCATAGGCAGATGATCTGATTGGGATTCTTGCGCTTGGTGTGGGTGAGGGCCCCCACATTGCCCAGCACCCGCTGCTCGGCGTGCTCCCGGACGGCGCAGGTGTTGATGACGATTACGTCCGCCGCGGCCTCGTCCTGAGTAAAGCCGTACCCCATCTCGGTGAGGTACCCCCGGATGCGCTCGGAGTCGGCCTCGTTCTGCTGGCAGCCGTAGGTGTCCACAAAGGCCAGAGGCCGGGCCGGGAGGGGGGCGTTCATGGCCTTGATCTGGGCGCAGAAATCCTTCTGTCGGGCGATCTCCTCCCCGGAGATCCGTGTGGTGGTCTGATTCAAAGCGGCGCCTCCATTGGAAAACAATTTTTCAGATTATTTTATCATTTCCCCCGGGAAAACACAAGGGTGGAAAGCGCCTCCCCTTTTACCTTAAGTGTTGCTGGAATTAAACTCCGTCGATTTCACTAACCACAGTTTGAAAGTCAAATTTACCGTGTTATACTCAGAGAAACAAAGCAATCTTTGAGGAGATGTCCATAGTATGATAAAAATTGCATTTCTCCAACTGCTCCCATCTGAGTGCGTGGAAGAAAATATGGAAAAAGGTATTCATTATTGTAAAGAGGCTAGAAAACTGGGCGCCGATATTGCCTTGTTTCCAGAGATGTGGAGCTGTGGGTATCATATCCCTCACGATTTGAAAAAGTTGAACGAGCTGGCAATTCCGACCGACGGTGAATTTGTCACATGCTATGCGGAACTTGCAAAGGAGTTGGATATGGCGATTGGAATCACCTTTCTGGAAAGACGCAAGTCCAGGCCGCGAAATACAATCTGTCTTTATGACCATTATGGAAAATCTGTTTACAAGTATTCCAAAGTGCATATCTGCAATTTTGGAGAAGCGGATGATGAGAGTGTATTGTGTGCAGGGGATGAGTTTATTGTTGCCGAGTTGGATACGGCAAAGGGAAAACTCAAAGTGGGTTCCATGATATGCTATGACCGTGAATTTCCGGAAAGTGCCAGAATACTAATGCTCAAAGGGGCAGAGTTGGTGCTTGTGCCGAACGCCTGCCCGATGGAGATCAATCGCCTGTCACAACTCCGGGGACGCGCATATGAAAATATGTTTGCGATTGCAACCTGCAATTACCCAGCCCCACACCTGGATTGTAATGGTCATTCTACGTTGTTTGACGGTGTGGTATATCTGCCGAAACTATCAGGATCAAGAGATACCTGCATATTAGAGACGGATGAGTCAGAAGGACTGTTCCTTGCCGAGCTAGATATCGATATGTTAAGGGAATTTCAAAAACGGGAGCATCAGAATTTGGGAAACAGACGTCCGGAATTATATGGGATGCTTGCAAAAAGATAGGGTGATTGCTAACATTCACTCCCCCTGTATTTTATACATTCTGAACCGTCACTTTGACGAAGAATTTAGGAAGTAGAGCAGTAGCAACACGAAAGGTAAAAGGGCGAAGCGCCCGTCCCGTTTTGCGTCAGGCACCGTATCCCGTCCGGACCGACTCCGGCAAAAGTCCCGGTTGAGGAGGGTCCTGCGGCATGGTATAATAAACCCGACAAGCCGGGGGTCACAGGAGAGGAGACGCGCGTTATGAAAATGCCGGAAGAAAAGATCGATACCGCTATGTTCGCTCCCTGCGGAATGAATTGTATGGTTTGCTATCGGCACTGTTCCCACCCCAAGCCATGCGCCGGCTGTCTGAACAGCGATATGGGGAAGCCCGGGCACTGCCGAAAATGCGGGATAAAGGACTGCGTTGGACAAAAAGGGCTGCCGTACTGTTTTGCGTGTTCCGATTTTCCCTGTAAATTTATAAAAAATCTTGAAAAAAGCTACAACAAAAGATATCAGGCAAGCCTTATTGAAAACAGCAGGTTCGTACAGCGGCACGGGTTAGATATGTTTATGCAGATACAGAAAGAGACCTATACCTGTTCCAAATGCGGCGGCATTATTTCTGTTCACGACGGCGCGTGCAGCGAGTGCCGGGAAAAAGCGACATGATGTGCGCTCCATTGGCGCCTCCTCGTGCGGATGGCCGGCTGCAGCGCAAACGACAAGAAGGGAGGCGGGTTTCCGGTTGCGCCTTCCCGTCCCTTGTGCTACGATAGCCCTGGACCCCAAACATGATTTTGGAGGAGGAGACAAAATGAACCGGAAACTTGCGGCCGGCCTGACGGCCCTGGCGCTGCTCCTGGGACTAACGGGCTGCGCGCCCTCTCGGGAGAGCGCCGAACAGGCGGCGGACAACGCCCTGACGGCGGTGCAGAAGTGGGATGAAAAGACGGCGGGCGCCTACTTCGGCTCCGAAATTCTGCAGGGCGGAGAGGAAGCGCCGGAAGAGACGGCTTCCGCCGCTGACGACGCGATGGAGCAGATGATGCCCCGCTTCACCGAGGGGTTGTCCTGGACCTTCACCGATGTCAAGGAGGAGGGCGACAGCGCCGCCATAACGGCGGAGATCACCAACCGGGACCTGGGCGCACTGATCGCGGCCTTTCTCCAGGAGGCCTTCAGCCAGATGATGTCCACCATTTTCCTGCCCGAAGACCAGCAGCCCACCGAGGAGGAGCAGACCGCCGCCCTGGCGGATATCCTCTCCGGCCTTCTGGACAGCCAGGACATCCAGACGGTGACCAACACCGTGACTCTGGAGCTCACCTATGAGGAGGACCACTGGAAGATCGCCCCGTCGTTCGAGCTGGTAAACGCTATTTTCGGCGGCATGTACGGCTCTCTCCAGGACTTGGGGCAGGATCTGGGCTGAGCCCGTCCGGGCCGCGGTCCTGTGAAGCATCAGGGCCGGCCTTTTTCCCTGTTTGGGAAAAAGGCCGGCCCTTTCTCACGCTATACCGTATCGGGAGGCATCCTCCCACTCTGTAAGACCCAGCCGCTGCCTGTCCTTCGCCTGCTGCAGGGTCAGCCTGACGGGGTCCTCCTTCAGATAGTCGAGCAGCTCCCCGATTCCCTCCCGGGTGATGTTGCTCACCTCAAAAATGCGCTCACAGCCGGAATTGATCATCCAGTTTTTCACCATGGGAACATTGGCGAAGGGGGAGTCGATCTTTGTAATAATACCGATGAGCGGCCGGTTGGTAAAGCACTGGCAGTTCGCCTCAAACACGCTGAAGGGCTCATCCGCCGCCATCAGCAGGGCCAGCACATCCGCCTCAAAGGAAAAGCAGGCCAGCCCCAGTCCGCACCGCTTGGTCTCCGAGTACTCGCCGGGAGAGTCGATGATATCGGCCCCCGTGTTGGTGTACTGGGTTTTATGGTAGTGGAGCTCTTCGCCCTTGAGCACCTGGGTCAGGGAGGTCTTTCCCGCCTCGCTCCGCCCCATCAAAAATAATTTTTTCATATCCGCTCTTTAACTCTCCGTGATCTCGCAGACGGTGAAGTGCAGCTCGTGCCGGAAGAACGCGAGGACATGCTCCATGGCGCTCCTGACCTCCGCCCGGGAGCCCAGAAGGATGACCGCCCCGCTGAACCGGTCCAAAAAGCCCAGCTCCACATCGCCGCTCTTCATGGCGATGTCCGCCGCCGCCACCGTGGCCTCCCACGGCGTGATGTGCAGCAGGCCGATGGATTCCCCGGTGTGGTCCTCGCCCTGGTGGGTCCCGATGTGGAGGCCCAGGTTCTGATAGATCCTCGTCTCGGACACGCCGATGAGCTGCGCCAGGGAAATCTCCCTTCCGATCACCTTTACCCGGACCAGGCGCAGGTCCTTCCCCTTCAGCTCTTCATATTTCCGGGAGAACACCCTCTCCAGGAACTCCTCCCGTGTCATGCGGCTCCCCATAGCTGAACTTCCTATCTCTTTGTGATATTGCACACGACGTATCCCAGCACATCCCGGAAGTAATTCACGATCTCCGTCAGCGCCGTGGTGACGTCCGCCAGTTCCCCTGTGATGATCACGGTGCCGGTAAAGCGGTCGGCAAAGCCCAGATATACGTCTCCGCTCTTGACCGCGATATCGGCCGCGATTACCGCGGACTCCGGCGGCGTCAGATTCATGATGCCGATGGCGGAGGTGCCGTAATCCACAGAGGGATTGAGTCCCAGCTTCTGATAGATGATGGGCGCAGGCCCGCCGATCACATGGGCAAAGGTGATCTCCTTCCCCGCCACCGTCTCCTGTACGATTCTGATCTGATCGTTCGCACCGCTCATAGGATCCCGTCCCCCTGCGTTTGTAATGTGGAATGTATTCATTATACTCTCATTTTCTCAAAACTGTCAATCGGCAGTCCCCCGCCGGTCGGCTTCTCCGTCCATTGGGAGGATTTCTCCGTCCTTTCGGGGCTTCTGCGCCGCCGGCGGATAAGGTCATCTCTTCCTCCGGCGCGCCCTTTCATTGACGTTGCCCACCGGCGGGTGATATAATAGGTACAATCGTCGCTTCGGCTCAAAATTGGGAGGGAGGCCCCGCCGTGAAAGCCCTGGTACTAGAGAGAGAAGCCATCCGGCGCAATGCCGCCGTAATCAAGGAGAAGGCGGGCGCCGCCGCCATTTACGCCGTCCTCACCGGAGACGCCCACGGGGCCGGCCTGCTCGAAATGGCAAAGCTCCTGCGTGAGGAGGGGATCGGGCGCTTTGCCGTGTCCGAGCCCTCGGATGCCGCCGCCCTGCGGAAGGCCGGCTTTGTGGACGAGGAGATCCTGATGCTCCGCTCCACGACGGACCGGGAGGAGCTGGAGCAGCTCATCGACCTGAACGCCGTATGTACCATCGGCTCCTATGACACCGGCGTTGCGCTCAACGGCCTGGCGGAGGCCCGCTCCACCGTGGTGGAGGCCCACATTCAGGTGGACACCGGCATGGGCTACGGAGGGTTTCTCTCCGGGGAGCCGGACAAGATCCTGTCCATGTACCGCTACCTTCCCAACGTGGCCATCTCCGGCATCTATACCCAGATGCACGCCGCAGCGGGCGGAGAGCGGGGCGCGTCCGCCCAGTTAGAGGAGTTCCAGCGGGTGGTGGAGGCCGTCCACGCCGCCGGGTTCGAGACCGGGGTGATCCATGCCGCCGGCTCCAGCGCACTGATGAACTACGAATTCGCCCGGCTGGATGCGGTGCGGGTGGCCTCCGCCTTTCTGGGGCGGTGCCGACGCACAAGGGGCGACGGCCTCCAGAAGGTGGGCTATGGCGAGGCCACGCTGGAGGAGATCCGCTGGCTCCCCAAGGGCCATACTGTGGGCAACAGCCGTCTGATCACGATGAAAAAGCCCACCCGGGTGGCCGTACTGCCCGTGGGATATCAGAACGGCCTCGGCGCCCAGCGGCCCGGGGAGAGCGGCCTGGCCGCCCTGCTGCGCTACTGGTGGGGGACCCGGAGACAGTCCGTCCACATCGGAGACCAGCGGGCCATGGTCATCGGCCAGATCGGGGCGCTGGAGACGCTGGTGGATGTGACCGAGCTCAAGTGCAAGCCCGGCGACATCGCCGTCTTCGACCTCGACCCCCTGTATGCCAGGGGGATGAAGCGGGAATACCGATAACAAAAAGATACAGGGCGGCTCCGCCGCCCGGAACGGAGCGTAAGCATGAGAGCAGTTGTGACAAGGGTGGCCTCCGCATCGGTGACCATCGCGGGAGAGGTCGTGGGCGAGATCGGCCGCGGCTTTCTGGTGCTGCTGGGCGTGGGGCCCGACGACACAGAGGCCCAGGCCGACAAGCTGGCCGACAAGATCGTGGGCCTGCGGGTCTTTGAGGATGAAAACGAGAAGATGAATCTGAATCTCTCCGCCGTAGGCGGTCGCCTCCTGGTGGTCTCCCAGTTCACCCTGTATGCCGATACCAAGAGCCGCCGCCCCGGCTTTACCGGCGCGGCCAAGCCGGATGTGGCCGTCCCCCTTTACGAGCGGTTTCTCTCCGCCTGCGGCCGGCTGGGTTTTCCGCCGGAGCACGGGAGCTTTGGCGCTGATATGCAGGTCGCCTCCGTCAACGACGGACCGGTGACCATTCTGTTTGATACCGACAACATGTGAGGAGCGTGTGCTTATGATCGTCAAAACCATGCCCGTAGGGCCCATCGGCACCAACTGCTATCTGCTGGGGGACGAGACCTCCAAGGCCTGCGCCATGATTGACCCCGGCGGGGACCCCGATGATATCCTGTCCATGATCCGGGAGGCCGGGTTCGCCCTGAAGGCCATCCTGCTCACCCACGGCCACTATGACCACACCGGCGGCGTGGCCGGGCTGGAAGCGGCCTTCCCCGGCACGCCGGTCTATCTCCACCGCGCCGACGCCGAAGGGGTCAACCCGACCATGTTCCCGCCGCTCCCCCGGGAAGTCCTCCGCTTTTACGACGAGGGCGACACTGTGGCGGTGGGCGGCCTGACTGTGGAGGTCCTCCACACCCCCGGCCACTCCAAAGGCTCCGTGGTGCTGAAGACCGGCGACATCCTGTTCACCGGCGACACGCTGTTCCGGGGCTCCTGCGGGCGCACCGATCTGCCCGGAGGCAGCTATCAGGAGATCATGACCTCCCTGGCCCGCCTGGGCAGGCTTGCCGGCGACTATCGGGTCTGCCCCGGCCACGAAGGGCTCTCCACCCTGGACGCGGAGCGGAGAAGCAATTACTATCTGATGGAGGCCCTGGCGGAGCAGCCGTAAAGCTCTATCTGAACGGTCACAATTACAAATATGCCGCCGAACAGATGCTGCTGTCCCCACGGGATGTCCCATCCCGCGGGGCCCCTGTTCTTTTTCTTCCTCGGGGCAAATGAATTGCCCCTGCGGCAAGGTTTTGGCCCCGGGCCAAAACGCTTGGTCCGCGCCAAACGGCGCGGACGTCAGCAGCATCTGCACCTGGAGGAGTCTATGAAGCTCTATCTGAACGGTCACAATTACAAATATGCCGCCGAGCAGATGCTGCTGACGCTGTTCCCCGGCGAACGCCCGGAGTATCCGGATGCGCCGCCCCTTTTCGGGGAGGACGCGCTGCTCCTCCGCCTCTCCGTGGGTCCGCGGCAGGTCACCGCCCACGCGGTGCTCACATACGGCGGCGCAGTCTACAGCCGCTATGCCCGGGCCCCGGCTCCGGGGCCCGAAGCCGGCCAGCTGGAACAGGACCGTGTGCTTCAGCGCGTTCTGAAAAACGCCTTTTACCGGGCGGGCACCGACGCGCTGGGCCGTGAGCCCCCCTGGGGGGCCCTGACCGGCGTGCGCCCGGTCAAGCTGCCCACCCGTGATCTGGAGCGGGGCCTTACGGTGCGGGAGGCGGAGCGTCGCCTGCGGGAACTCTACCACGTCTCCGCCCCCCGGCGGCGGCTGGCTCTGGACTGCGCCCAGGCCTCCCTGGCGGCGAAGGGCTCCCTGGCCCCCGGGGACGTCTCCCTCTATGTGGGCATCCCCTTCTGTCCCACCCGCTGTGCTTACTGCTCCTTTATCTCCGCCGACGCGGGGAGGTCCCTGCACATGCTCGAGCCCTATCTGGATGCCCTGTGCCGGGAGGTCCGGGCCGCCGGTGCGGCGCTGCGTCGCGGGGGGCGGCGGGTGCGCTCGGTCTACTTCGGCGGCGGCACCCCCACCACCCTTTCCGCCCCTCAGCTTGACCGGCTGATGGGGGAGTTGGAGGAGGCGGTGGATCTCTCCGCGTGTGTGGAGTATACCGTGGAGGCGGGACGGCCGGACACCATCACGGCTGAAAAGCTGGCCGTCCTCCGGACAAGGGGCTGCACCCGGGTATCGGTAAACCCCCAGACCATGGAGGACCACGTCCTCCGGGCCATCGGCAGGGCCCATACCGCAGACGATATCCGCCGGGCCTGGGCCCTGGTGCGGGAAGCGGGCTTCCCCTATGCCAACATGGACCTCATTGCCGGCCTCCCCCTGGACACGGTGGAGGGCTTCCGCCGCTCCCTGGACCAGGTGGTGGCGATGGCCCCGGAAAACGTCACCGTCCACACCCTGGCCCTCAAAAAGGGGTCCCGCCTCATGGCGGAAGGCGGCGGCCTCCCCAGTCCGGGGGAGGTGTCGGCCATGCTGGACTACGCCTGGGAAACGCTGCGTGGGGCTGGCTATACGCCCTATTATCTCTACCGCCAGAAGTATATGTCCGGCGGCTTTGAAAATGTGGGCTGGTGCCGTCCCGGCGGCGAGAGCCTCTACAACATCTGCATGATGGAGGAGCTCCACACCATCCTTTCCCTGGGGGCCGGCGGCGTGACCAAGCTCATCGATCCCGGCGCAGGAAGTCTGGTGCGCCTCTCCAACCCCAAGTATCCCAAGGAATATATCGACCATATCGACGCCATCGTCGCCCAAAAGGAGGATATCACATGGCCTATCAGCTAGAGGAGATCAACCGCAAGCTGCGCACCGACCCGGCGGCCTTCGTGGCCGAGTGCGACGGCGTGTACCAGACGCGGCTGGAATCTGCCGCCGACCGCATCCTGGAGCGGATGAAGCAGAGTCCTATCGTGCTTCTCTCCGGCCCATCCGGCTCTGGGAAGACCACCACGGCCCTGAAGCTGGAGCAGGAGCTGGAGCGCCGGGGCGTGAACACCCACACCATCTCCATGGACAACTACTTCAAGACTCTGGACCGGCGTACCGCGCCCCGGAACGCCGAGGGGGACATTGACTACGAGTCTCCCAGGCTCCTGGACATGGACCTGCTGGACGACACCTTCACCAAGCTCTCCCACGGGGAGTGGGTAGTGGTCCCCAAATTTGAGTTTGCCCGCCAGATGCGCAACGACAGCCGGGGCACCCCCCTGAAGCTGGGTGAGAACGAGATCGCCATCTTCGAGGGCATCCACGCCCTCAACGACGACATCGCCGGCCGCCACCCTGAGGCCACCACGCTCTATATTTCCGCCCGCTCCAACATTCTGGAGGGGGAGGCGCTGCGGTTCAAGGGCACCTGGATGCGCATCTCCCGCCGGGCCGTCCGGGACTACAATTTCCGGGGCACGGACCTGGTGGAGACCCTCTCCACGTGGTACAATGTCCGCCGGGGCGAAAAGCTCCACATCTCCCCCTTCAAGGACCGGGCCAATGTAGTCATTGACTCCTCCCTCCGGTACGAGGTTCCGGTCTTCGCCAACTACGCCGCGCCCCTGCGGGCGGCGGTGGACCAGGTATCCCCGGACAACGAGCGGTATGCAGAGCTCCAGGCGCTGGTGAAGTCATTTGACTATTTTGAGCCCCTGGACCCGGCCCTGGTGCCCCAGGACTCCCTGATCCGGGAATTCATCGGCGGCGGCAGCTATTCCTATTGACGCGGCTGCGGGCGGAACGATCCCGTCTGGGGCTGACCCCATAATTCCTCAAACTTCGATATGAAAAGGAGACATCACGATCATGTCCGAATGTACCCATGACTGCTCCTCCTGCGGCGAGAGCTGCGGGGAGCGCACCGCCCCCATGGACCTGCACGCCCCCTGCAACGAGCTTTCCAGCGTCGGCAAGGTCATCGCCGTGGTAAGCGGCAAGGGGGGCGTGGGCAAGTCCACCGTCACCTGCTCCCTGGCCGCCGCCATGGCCCGGCTGGGCAAAAAGACGGCCGTGCTGGACGCCGACATCACCGGCCCCTCCGTCCCCACCGCCTTCGGCATCCATGAGCACGCCGTGGGCAGCGAGCTGGGCATCTATCCCGCGGTCAGCAAAGGCGGTGTGGCGCTCATGAGCCTCAACCTTCTCACGGAGAACGAGACCGACCCGGTGATCTGGCGGGGGCCTGTCATCGCCGGCACGGTGAAACAGTTCTGGACCGATGTGATCTGGGGCGATGTGGACTATATGTTCGTGGACATGCCCCCCGGGACCGGCGACGTGCCCCTCACCGTGTTCCAGTCCCTGCCCGTGGACGGTGTGATCGTGGTCACCTCTCCCCAGGACCTGGTGTCCATGATCGTCACCAAGGCGGTGAAAATGGCGGAGATGATGAACATCCCCATTCTGGGGCTGGTGGAAAACTACAGCTACTTCAAGTGTCCCGACTGCGGCGGGGAGCACGCCCTTTTCGGCGAGAGCAAGGCGGACCGGGTGGCCGCCGAGCTGGGCCTGAAGGTCCTGGCCAGACTCCCCATCGACCCGGCGCTGGCCGCCGCCTGCGACGAGGGCAGGGTGGAGGAATACCAGCCCAATCCCATGGCCGGCGTGGCCGAGGCGCTGGTCGCCGGCAGAGTGTAAGGAAACGAGACGGAAAAGATCCCGTGGACCCATTGTCCACGGGATCTTTTTATGTATTTGGGCCTATACGGAGATGGCGGTGGCTCGGAGATCGGCGTTCATGCCCTGGTGGTCCAGGGAGGCGAAGTGGTCGCAGATATGGCTGAAAAGCTGGTTGGCGGCGAAAGAACGGTAGCCCTCCCGGCGGCGGATGATGGCGATCTCCCAGGGGATCACCGGCTCCAGGGGGACGGTGACCAGCTCCTCGCACAGATCGGGCTGAAGGATGGGCAGGGGGAGGACGGCAATACACTGCTGCATGCCAACCATCTTCAGACAGAACCGGGTCATGAGGCTCTTGTAGGAGATGCGGGGGACGAAGCCGCACTCTCCGCACATACGGATAAAGGTGTCGTGAAGGGTGGCCGTCTCGCTGTAGGTAAGGATGGTCTCGTCCTTCAGGTCCCGGATATGGATGCTGCTCATTTTGGCAAAGGGGTGGTGCCGGCTCACCACCAGGGAGCAGACGTTGCTGATGAGGGTCTTGCTCTCAAAGCGGTAGGGTTCGTCCACCGGCAGCATGACCAGACCCAGGTCGGCCCGGCCGGAGCCCACCGAGGAGGCCACCAGCTTGGAGCCCTCCTCCACCACCGAAATGTCGATGCCGGGGAAATGGCGGTGGAAGCCGGTGAGCAGGGTCGGGAAGTAGACGTCCAGCAGCACCCCGGGGATACTCATGTGGACCTCCCCCACCCGCGCTGAACGCACGTCGGTCATGGTACGGAAGATGTCGTCATACTGGAGGAGGAAGTCCTGGACCCGCTCGTAGAGGATGCGCCCGGCATCGGTGAGGCAGAAGCTCTTGCTGGTGCGCTCGAGGAGCCGGACGTTGAGCTCCTCCTCCAGGTGCTTGATGGACCGGGTGAGCATGGGCTGGGTGACGAAGAGCTGGGCGGCGGCCTTGGTAAAGCTCTGCTGGCGGACTACCTCTACAAAGTACTTCAGCTGCTGGATCTCCATACCTACCCCTCCATATCTCTGCATCTCTTCCATAAAAACGGGGGGAACTCGTTTTCCCCCTGGGCCAACGTTGTCATGTCCCCTATCCTACCAGAAAGCGCGAAAATTTTCCAGAAAAAAACAACCAAAGGCGGCAATGGTTTTTTGAAGAAACTCTACAAAACTATGCGATGGAGATATAGACCGATGCGGGGCGGACATAGTTCTGGGCGACTTATACAAAAAATCAGAAATATTTTCTTTCAATTGGTGTAAAGTATAATTTCTATGCATACTTGCCGCCAAAAACGGCATTTTACACCGGACAGGTCCTGCTGATATACTTGGCTACGCCGGGCGGGGCTGGCGTCCACGGCCATTTTTCCCAAAACTGTGCACAGATCCGCCACAACGGCGCGAGAGGAGAACGACAGCTGAGAGTAGGAAAGGAAGTGGTGTTCCGTGCCCAAGGTCATGTCCGCAGAGGAGGCCGTCCGCACCTATATCCACGACGGCGCCACCGTCGCCTTTGGCGGCTTTGTCGGCGCCATGGTGCCGGAAGAGGTCAACAAAACCATCCAGGAGCTCTACCTGAGCTCCTGCTCTCCCAAGGGGCTCACCGCTATTTACGCCGCCGGCCAGGGCGACTCGGGTGAGCGGGGCCTCAACCATCTGGGTGAGGAGGGGCTGCTCAGCCGGATCATTGGCGGCCATTGGGGCCTGGTGCCCCGGCTCCAGAAGCTGGCCATGGAGAACAAGGCGGCCGCCTACAACTACCCCCAGGGGGTGCTGTCCCAGCTCTTCCGGGACATCGCCGCCGGCAAGCCGGGGCTCATCACCCACGTAGGTCTGAAGACCTTTGTGGACCCGGCGCTGGAGGGCGGCATGCTCAACGACAAGGCTCGTGAGGCTGGTCCCCTGGTGGAGCGCATCGAGATCGGCGGGGAGACCCGGCTCCTCTACAAGGCCCTGCCCATCGACGTGGCCGTGATCCGTGCCACCTACGCCGATACCCAGGGCAACTGTACCTTCCAGCGGGAGGGCGTCAGCGCCGAGACCCTAGCCATCGCCCAAGCCGCCAAGAATTCCGGCGGCAGAGTCATCGTCCAGGTGGAGGACGTGGTGGAGTACGGCGCTCTGGACACCCGTCTGGTGCGGCTCCCCGGCATCTATGTGGATGCCATCGTTGCAGCCGCCCCGGAAAACCACATGCAGACCTTTGGTACCGGCTACAACCCCGCCTACTGCGGCGAGGTGCGGGTGCCGGTGAGCTCTCTCAAGCCCCTGGCCCTGGATCAGCGGAAGGTGGTGGCCCGGCGGGCCGCTATGGAGCTGGTGCCCAACGCCATTACCAATCTGGGCATTGGTATGCCCGAGGGCGTGGCGGCGGTGGCCGCCGAGGAGGGCCTTCAGGGGATGGTCCTCACCACCGAGGCCGGCACCATCGGCGGTATCCCCGCCGGCGGCAAGGACTTTGGCGTCACCATCAACCCCGACTGTATCCTGGATCAGCCCTATCAGTTCGACTTCTACGACGGCGGCGGGCTGGACGTGGCCTTCCTGGGCCTGGCCCAGGCCGACGAGAAGGGCAATATCAACGTCTCCAAGTTCGGCCCTAAGATCGCCGGCTGCGGTGGCTTCATCAACATCACCCAGAACGCCAAGAAGGTGGTGTACTGCGGCACCTTCACTGCCGGCGGCCTGAAGATTGATGTGGCCGACGGTGAGCTGAAACTCCTGCAGGAGGGCCGCGACAAAAAGTTCCTCAAGGACGTGGAGCAGGTCACCTTCTCCGGCGAGTACGCCGTGGAGAAGGGCCAGCCGGTGCTCTACATCACCGAGCGGGCTGTCTTCGAGCTCACCCCGGAGGGAGTGGAGCTCAAGGAGATCGCCCCCGGTATTGATCTGCAGAAGGACGTGCTGGACCAGATGGACTTCGCCCCCATCGTCAGAGATGTGAAGCCCATGGACAGCCGCATCTTCCAGGCCGGCCCCATGGGCCTGGCCCAGTAAATTCCCCTGCTCCTCCGGGAGAGAGAATGTGTTGAGGAGGTACAATTCATGAGTTTGTTGGGCATCGTTTTGGGGCTGGTGCTCCTGATGCTGCTGGCCTATAAGGGCTACTCCATCATCTGGGTCGCCCCGGTGTGCGCCGTGGTGGTGGCCATACTGGGCGGCTACAGCATCTTGGGCGCCTACGTCGGCGACTATATGAAGGGCATGGCCGACTATGTGTTCCAGTGGTTCCCCGCCTTCTTCCTGGGCGCCGTCTACGGCAAGGTCATGGACATGACCGGCTCCGCCCGGAGCCTGGCCGACGCCCTGGTGAAGCTGATCGGCTCCCGTTTCGCCGTGCTGGCGGTGGTCATCCCCTGCCTGTTGATGACCTACGGCGGCATCTCCCTCTTTGTAGTGGTCTTCGTGATCTACCCCATGGGCTACGCTGTCTACCGGGCCGCCGACCTGCCCCGCACCCTGCTGCCCGGCGCCATCGCCACCGGCGCTTTCGGCATCACCATGACTGCTGTGCCCGGCACCCCCCAGATCCAGAACATGATCCCCACTCAGTACTACGGTACCACTGCCATGGCCGCTCCCCTGCTGTCCGTGGTGGCCTGTATCGTCATGTTCGTCCCCGCCTACATCTATCTGGAGTGGCGTGTGGCCCAGTGCCGGAAGAAGGGCCTCCACTTTGTGCCCGATCCCAAGCACAAGGAAACCGACTTCAGCGACCGCAACCTGCCCTCCTGGCACTGGATCACCGGCCTTGTCCCCCTGGTGGTGGTGGTGCTGATGCTCAACGCCTTCCCCAAGGTGGTGCTGAACGTCACCGGTGTGGAGTTGGCCTCCAACTATGCCATTGTCATCGCCCTGATCTGCGGCATCCTGGTGGCCTGCCTGCTCAATCTGAACCAGGCCAAGGTCCTGCTGCCCGCCATCAATGACGGCGCCAACGGCTCCATGGGCGCCATCATGAACACCGCCTGCGCCGTGGGCTTCGGCTCCGTGGTCAAGGCGGTCCCCGGCTTCGCCGTGCTGACCAACCTGGCTCTGAACATGCCCGGCTCCATCCTCTTCTCCGAGGCCGTGGCCGTCAACGTGCTGGCCGGTGCCACCGGCTCTGCCTCCGGCGGCATGTCCATTGCCCTGGAGGCCCTGGGGCCCAAGTATCTGGAGATGGCCAACGCCATCGGCATGAGCCCTGAGCTCCTCCACCGCATCGCCTCCATCTCCTCCGGCGGCCTGGACACCCTGCCGCACAACGGCGCCGTCCTCACCCTGCTGGCGGTGTCCAACTGCACCCACAAGGAGTCCTACATCGACATCTGCATCACCACCTGCATCATCCCTCTGGTAGGGTCCCTGCTGCTGGCCCTGGTCTGGGGCTTCATCGGGATCTAGATTCCGCAGTTTTCTGTGCCCGGCCCCATCCCACGGCTTCGGCGCAGGCCAAACAGGAAGGAGTATACACATGACCATTCAGGAAATGAAGATCGGTGACTCCGCCAGCACGGTGAAGACCATCGGGGAGTCCGACGTCTATCTCTTTGCCGGCATCACCGGAGATCTTAACCCCGCCCATACCGACGAGGTGTCGGCCAGCCAGACCCCTTTCGGCGGTCGGATCGCCCACGGCATCCTCTCCGCCGGCCTCATCTCGGCGGTGCTGGGCATGCGCCTTCCCGGCCCCGGCACCATCTATCTGGGGCAGGATCTCAAGTTCACCAAGCCCGTCCGCTTCGGCGACACCGTCACCGCCACCTGCACGGTCAGCGAGCTTCTTCCCGAAAAGAACATCGTCAGGCTGGAGACTATCTGCACCAACCAAGACGGCGACATGGTCATCAAGGGTATGGCCACCGTCATGCCCCCCAGGCGCTGAGAAACCACTTCCCTCTTTCGTTCCTTCCCCCTACCAACGCCCGAGGGCCCCGGACGCGCTGCCGCGCGTCCGGGGCCCTCGGGCGTTTTGGGAGGTGGGTCGTACTTGCGGAGACGGCGTGGGCGTGACGGGGGACGGGACGCGCAAGAGGGCCGCGCGCCCGAAAAAGGCGCGCGGCCCCTCTCTTCAATTCCCGATCAGTCCCCGGTAGTAATCCTCGTCCCCCACCCGGCCCACGGCAGAGAGGGAGACCCGGCTGAAATCAAACAGCTCCCGGGCCAGCGCCCGCACGTCCTCCGCCGTGACGGCGTTATAGGCCTCGATGACCTCGTCGGTGGTGAGAGGGCGGTCCTGGAGGAGGGTCCCGCGGCCCAGGGCGCTCATGCGGGACTGGGTGGACTCCAGTCCCATGAGCACATTGGCCTTGGAGAGCTCCCGGGCCCGGTCCAGCTCTTCGGCGGCGGGGCCGCGCTCGGCAAAGTCCCGGATGGTACGGCAGATGGTCTCCAGGGCCTGGGCCTCGGTCTCCTTGCCTAGGGCGGTATAGATGGCGAAAACGCCGGTCTCTGCGTGGCCCGCCCCGTAGGTATACACCGAGTAGCAAAGCCCTCGCCGCTCCCGCACCTCCTGAAAGAGCCGGGAGGACATGCCGCCGCCCAGCATGGAGGAGAGGAGCTGGAGCACAAAGCGCTTTTTATGCCCGTATGGGAGGCCGGGAAAGGCCAGGGTCAGGTGGTTCTGCTCGATGGCCTTTTTTTTCAGGGTAAAGGCGGGGGTGTAGCCCGCGGGCCGGGGGGCGGGGGACTTCCCCCCCTCCAGCGCCAGAAAGCGCGCCTTCAGCTCCTCCACCACCAGCTCCGGAAAGCTGCCCGCCAAGGACACCACAATGTCCCCCGGCAGGTAGTGGGCGCGCATATACTCCCTGAGCCACGCCCCCGTCATCTTCTCCAGGCTGGCGCGGGTCCCCAGGATGGGCCGGGCCAGGGGCGTCCCCTTGTACACCGCCCCCATCAGCCGCTCGGAGCACAGGTCCTCCGGGTTGTCCTGGTACATCCCGATCTCCTCCAGGATGACCCCCCGCTCGATCTGCACGTCCTGCTCGTCGAACCGGGAGCAGAACACCATGTCGCAGAGCATATCCATGGCCCGGCTGAGATGCTCGTCCAGGCTGCGGGCGTAAAAACAGGTGCACTCCTTGGTGGTGTAGGCGTTCACCTGGCCGCCGATGGCGTCCATCTCCTGGGCGAGCTGCCGGGCGGTGCGCCGCTCGGTGCCCTTGAACACCATGTGCTCGATGAAGTGGGCGGCCCCGCCCTCGCCCGGCTTCTCGCTACGGGAACCGGTCCCCACCCAGATGCCCAGGGAGGCGGAGCGGACGGAGGGGACGTGCTCGGTGACGATGCGCACCCCGTTGGGGAGGACCTGCGTATTATATGCTTCTTCCATGTATACCTCGTCTTACAAATCGATTTTGCGGGCCGGGTCGGCCCACATGCGCGAAAGCCTCATGCGCCGCTGATCTGCCTGTTGTCCTGGCACGCCGCAGCGCAGGAAATTCATGCCTCGTCCCGGCGAAGCGTGGTGCCCATGGTCTGGCCGGACACGGCGTCCAGCAGCATCACATGGTCGATGCGTCCGTCCAGCACAGCCACCTTGGACACGCCGTTCTCCAGGGCCCGGACGCAACTTCTCAGCTTGGGTACCATGCCGCCCTGGATGAGGCCGCTGTCCAGCAACTCCCTGGCCTCCGAGGCGGTGAGGGAGGAGATGGCCGTCTTGGCGTTGCGGCTGTCCATCAGAATGCCGTCCACGTCGGTGAGGAAAACCAGCTTGTCCGCCTTCAGCGCCTCGGCCACGGCGCAGGCCGCGTCGTCGGCGTTGCAGTTATAGCTTTCCCATCTTTCCCCCGCGGCAACCGGGGAGATCACGGGCACATAGCCCCCGGTGAGCAGCGTCCGGATGAGGGCGGCGTCGGCGGAGACGATCTCCCCCACGTGGCCCAGGGCCGGGTCCTTGCATCTGGCCTTCAGGATGCCGCCGTCCTTTCCGGAGACGCCGGCCGCCTTCACCCCCAGCTTCCGCAGGGCCAATACCACCTGCTTGTTGACCTGGCCGGAGAGGACCATCTCCGCCACGTCCATGGCGGTGTCGTCCGTGACCCGGTAGCCGTCCCGGAACACGGTCTCCTCCCCCATGCGGGAGAGCCAGCCGGTGATGCTCCTGCCGCCGCCGTGGACCAGGACCACGTGGACTCCCGCCATCTGGAGGGCGGCCACGTCCCGGAGGATGGAGTCCACCGCGCCGTTCTCGCCCAGGGCTGAGCCGCCGTATTTGAGCACCACCGTCCTGCCGGCGCTCTCGGCCAGACGGGGCAGGGTGTCCAAAAGGCCCAGTACCTTTTCCATGCCGTCCAGATGGTGGCTCACGTCGTATTCGTGGAGGTACCGCTTGGTGTACTCCACATCGGAAACGCAGTCGATATAGGCGGTGCCCCGCTTCTGGCGGGTCTCCGCCCCCTTGCCGGTGATGAGAATGACGGTGGGCGTCTCGCTGCCCATGACGGCCATGCGGATGGCCTCGCCCCGGTCGGGCTCGATGGAGTAGTCGCAGCCCACGTTCTCCACATGGGCGGCCATCTCCCGGGAAATATCCAGCACGTCCTCCTCGCCGGGGTCCTCCTCGGTGATGACCACCAGATCGGCGTACCGGGCGGCGATCTCGCTGAGGTCCTTCCGGCGGTCCAGGGCCTTTTTGCCCGGACAACCGAAGACGATGACCACCCGCCGGCCCGGGTACTCCTCCTTCACGGAGAGGAAGAGCTTCTCAAAGGAGAGGCGGTTGTGGGCGTAATCCACAATGGCGGTGATGCGCCCGTTGGCATTCTGATAGACCTCCATGCGGCCGGGCACCCGGGCCTTCATGAGGCCCACGTAGATGCACTGCTCCGGGATGCCCAGGCCCTCGCACACCGCGATGGCGGCCAGGGCGTTCTGCACGTTGAAGAGCCCCGGCATGGTCAGCCGGAACTCCCGGCTGAAGCGGGGGGTCTTGACCCGGAAGAGGATGTCGTGCCCCTGCTTGCGGACCTGGGAGCCGAACACGGCGGCCGCCGGGTCCTGCTCGGAGAAGGTGAGGACCCTGGAGCAGTGCCTCCGGGCGGCGTTGAGGACCCGGGGCACCTCGTCGGCGTCCAGGTTCACCACCGCCAGGTCGGAGTGGGCGAAGATCTTCAGCTTGGAGGCGAAGTAGTCCTCAAAATCCGGGTGCTCAATGGGGGAGATGTGGTCGTAGCCGATATTGAGAAAGACGGCGGCGGAGAGATCCACGCCGTCCATGCGGTCGTACTTCAGGGCCTGGCTGGAGACCTCCATGGTGAGGTACTCCAGGCCGGAGGACACGGCGTTGGCAAAATGGCGCTCCAGGTCCAGGGGCTCCGGCGTGGTGAGGTGGGATTCGAACCGCTCCACGCCGTCAAAGGTGTCGATGGAGGAGATGACGCCGCTGGGCCGCTTCTTCCTGGCGGAGAGGTACTCGTCAAAGATATATTTGAGGTAGTACGTGGTGGAGGACTTGCCCTTGGTGCCGGTGATCCCCACCACGCTGAGCTTGCCGCTGGGATGGTCGTAGTAGAAGTCGGCCAGCAGCGCCATGGCCCTGCGCACGTCCCGCACCAGCAGGCAGGGGGCCGCGCCCGCCTCCTCCCACACGTGGTCGGAGAGGTAGACGAAGGCCCCTTTTTCCAGTGCCTCCGCCAGGTACCGCCCCCGGAAGTGGGCCCCCTTGACGATGAAGAGGGTCCCCGGCTCCACGGCCTGGGAGTCGCAGGAGACCAGGTGCACCGGGCGGGAGAGCAGCTCCGCCGGGAGGGGCTTGTCCGAGGAGAGGAGGCCGTGTTTCTGTAAAAGCTGCCAGTAATCGCCCAGCGGGCGGATGGGGAGGACCATCATTGTCACCTCATTTTGGTTTTTTGGGGGCTGCCCCCCGGGGGGAGGGGGGTGGAGGGCTCCG
>CDZJ01011449.1_pt1 | contig 25120 bp, 13 predicted proteins | sample 557391 | NCBI WGS metagenome assembly CDZJ01 (sample SAMEA3182111, study PRJEB8094) | gut metagenome | biome: human; feature: gut; material: Stool; isolation source: human stools | place: Canada | collected 2013-05-07 | reverse complement strand
GAAAAAGACAGTATTTATAATAAATATATTGATAAAGTAGGTACAATCATCAACGCGGAAGTATACCAGATCTGGAAAAAGGAAATGTTGCTTCTGGACGATGAAGGAAACGAACTGCTGTTGCCTAAGACTGAACAGATCCCGAGCGACTTTTATCGCAAAGGTGAAACAGCCCGTGCAGTGGTTGCCCGCGTAGACAACAAGAACAATAATCCGAAGATTATTTTGTCACGTACTTCTCCCGTTTTCCTGCAACGTCTGTTCGAAATGGAAGTACCTGAAATCAATGATGGTTTGATTACCATTAAAAAGATTGCCCGTATCCCTGGCGAACGTGCCAAGATCGCAGTGGAATCTTATGATGACAGAATCGATCCCGTAGGCGCCTGCGTAGGTGTAAAAGGGAGCCGTATTCATGGGATTGTTCGTGAATTACGCAATGAAAATATCGACGTGATTAATTATACATCGAACATTTCATTGTTTATCCAGCGTGCTTTGAGCCCGGCTAAGATTTCTTCTATCCGTCTGAATGAGGAAGAGAAAAAGGCTGAGGTATTCCTTAAACCGGAAGAGGTATCGCTTGCTATTGGTAAAGGCGGTTTGAATATCAAGCTGGCCAGTATGTTGACTGAGTACACTATCGACGTGTTCCGTGAATTGGATGAGAATGTGGCTGACGAGGATATCTATCTCGACGAGTTCAGAGATGAAATCGACGGATGGGTGATTGATGCAATCAAGGCTATCGGTATCGATACAGCGAAGGCTGTGTTGAATGCGCCTCGCGAGATGTTGATTGAAAAGACGGATCTGGAAGAAGAGACAGTGGACGAGGTAATACGTATTTTGAAATCGGAGTTTGAAGAAGAACCGGCAGCAGAGATGGAGCCTGAGACAGAGGCGGAACCTGAAGCTGAACCAACACAAGAGTAATATGCATTACGATTGAATTTTCTTCGCTCCATTTATTCATTAAATTTTAAATATGACGATAAGGTTAAACAAAGTTACAAGAGATTTGAATGTAGGAATCGCGACGGTAGTTGAGTTCCTGCAAAAGAAAGGGTATACCGTTGAGGCTAATCCTAATACCAAAATTAGTGAGGAGCAGTACGCTGTGCTCGTTAAAGAGTTTAGTACAGACAAGAACCTTAGACTTGAATCGGAGCGTTTCATCCAGGAACGTCAGAATAAGGAACGTAATAAGGCATCGGTATCTATCGAGGGCTTCGAGAAGCAGCAGGAGAAACCGAAGTCGGAAGATGTGATTAAGACAGTCGTACCGGAGGATGCACGTCCTAAGTTTAAACCTGTCGGAAAAATAGATTTGGATAAATTCAGCGGTCGGAGAACAGATAAAGTAGAAAAAGCGCCGGAAAAGAAAGTAGAACCTGTAGTAGAACAACCTGTGGTAAAGCAACCCGTTGCTGAAAAAACAGTCGTTGAGAAACCAGTGGTTGAACCCGAAGTGAAAAAGGAAGAGCCGAAAGTGGAAAAGGTGGAAGTAATTGCACCGAAACCTGCACCGGCATCTGCTCCGGTAGAACAGCCAGTAGTAGCGCCGAAACCTGCAGTGGAGACAAAACCGGTAGAAGTTGAGAAAGTAGTAGTGGAAGAAGTAAAGAAAGAAGAGCCGAAGGTGGTAGAAACTGCACCTGTGAAGGCAGAAGAACGTAAAGTAGAAAGAACGGCAGAAGTAACTGCAACAGTGACAACTCCGACTGAAGAAAATGCGTCGAAAGAAAATGAGGTGTTTAAAATCCGTCAACCGGAACTGGGAGCGAAGATCAATGTCATCGGTCAGATTGACCTGGCTGCATTGAACCAGTCTACCCGTCCTAAGAAGAAATCGAAGGAAGAAAAACGCCGTGAACGCGAAGAAAAAGAAAAAGTTCGTCAGGATCAGAAGAAACTGATGAAGGAAGCTATCATCAAGGAAATCCGTAAAGAGGACAGTAAACAGGCAAAACCGGGCGTAAAAGATAATAATGCCGATGCTGCCAGAAAGAAACGGAATCGTATCAACAAAGAAAAGGTGGATGTCAACAATGTGGCAACTTCCAACTTTGCTGCTCCGAGACCCAATACTCAGACCGGTAAAGGTGGTGGTAACCATCCCCGTCCTCAGGGTCAAGGCCAGGGACAGGGCAATAATAATAACAAGAAGAATAATAATAAGGATCGCTTCAAGAAGCCGGTTATCAAGCAGGAGGTTAGCGAAGAAGATGTAGCAAAGCAGGTAAAAGAAACTTTGGCACGTCTGACAACCAAGGGTAAGAACAAGACTTCTAAGTACCGCAAGGAAAAACGTGAAATGGCTTCCAACCGTATGCAGGAACTGGAAGATCAGGAAATGGCAGAAAGCAAGGTACTGAAGCTGACTGAGTTCGTAACGGCTAACGAGTTGGCTACAATGATGGACGTATCAGTCAATCAGGTTATTGCAACTTGTATGAGTATCGGTATGATGGTTTCCATCAACCAGCGTCTGGATGCGGAAACAATCAATCTGGTAGCCGAAGAGTTTGGTTTCAAGACCGAATATGTAAGTGCGGAAGTGGCACAGGCTATCGTGGAAGAAGAAGATGCTCCGGAAGATTTGCAGCCACGTGCTCCGATCGTAACGGTGATGGGACACGTTGACCACGGTAAGACATCCTTGCTTGACTACATCCGTAAGGCGAATGTAATTGCCGGTGAAGCCGGAGGTATTACACAGCACATCGGTGCTTACAACGTACAGTTGGAAGACGGACGCCGTATTACGTTCCTGGATACTCCAGGACACGAGGCGTTTACTGCTATGCGTGCCCGTGGTGCGAAAGTAACGGATATTGCGATCATTATTGTGGCAGCCGATGATAACGTGATGCCGCAGACGAAGGAAGCGATCAATCATGCGATGGCAGCAGGTGTACCTATTGTATTTGCAATCAATAAGGTAGATAAGCCGACTGCTAATCCGGACAAGATTAAAGAAGAACTGGCTGCAATGAACTATCTCGTGGAAGAATGGGGTGGTAAATATCAGTCACAAGATATCTCTGCCAAGAAAGGTATGGGTGTGGAAGATTTGATGGAAAAAGTATTGCTGGAAGCTGAAATGCTTGATTTGAAGGCAAATCCGAACCGCAATGCAACAGGATCCATCATTGAATCTTCATTGGATAAAGGACGTGGTTATGTAGCTACCGTGCTGGTATCGAATGGTACTTTGAAAGTAGGAGATATCGTATTGGCAGGAACCAGCTACGGACGTGTGAAAGCCATGTTCAACGAACGTAATCAGCGCGTGAAAGAAGCGGGACCGGCCGAACCGGCATTGATTCTGGGACTGAACGGTGCTCCTGCTGCAGGTGATACATTCCATGTAGTTGAAAGCGATCAGGAAGCCCGTGAGATCACGAACAAACGTGAACAGCTGGCTCGTGAACAAGGCTTGCGTACACAGAAGATCCTGACCTTGGACGAACTTGGCCGTCGTATTGCTTTGGGTAACTTCCAGGAATTGAACATCATCGTCAAGGGTGACGTGGACGGTTCTGTAGAAGCATTGAGCGACTCGTTGATCAAGTTGTCTACTGAACAGATCCAGGTAAATGTGATTCATAAAGGCGTGGGTGCTATCTCCGAATCGGATGTATCATTGGCTGCTGCTTCGGATGCGATTATCGTCGGATTCCAGGTACGTCCTTCGGGTGCTGCCGCTAAGATGGCGGAACAGGAAGGTGTCGATATCCGTAAGTATTCCGTCATCTACGATGCAATCGAAGAGGTGAAGGCCGCTATGGAAGGTATGTTGGCTCCGGAACTGAAAGAACAGATTACAGCTACGATCGAAATTCGCGAAGTGTTCAATATCACGAAAGTGGGACTTGTGGCCGGTGCGGTAGTGAAGACCGGAAAGGTGAAACGAAGCGACAAGGCTCGTCTGATCCGCGATGGTATCGTTATCTTCACCGGAAACATCAATGCACTGAAACGCTTCAAGGACGACGTGAAGGAAGTAGGTACAAACTTCGAGTGCGGTATCAGTCTGGTGAACTGCAACGACATGAAGGTAGGCGATATGATCGAGACATTCGAAGAAATAGAAGTGAAACAGACGTTATAAATTGTACTGAATCGGGAATATACGGAGGCACAGAGTGGATTTACAACTCCGTGCCTCCTTTTTCTTTTAAAAAGAGATAATGACAACGATTGATATAATCATCCTTATTATAATAGGTGCCGGTGTGGTGGCGGGTTTTATGAAAGGCTTTATCCGTCAGCTGGCTTCTATTCTGGGATTGGTCGTCGGTTTGCTGGCAGCAAAGGCTTTGTATGCAACGTTGGCGGAGAAGCTTTGTCCGGCTGTGACAGACTCGATGACGGTTGCGCAGGTATTGGCTTTTATTGTCATCTGGGTCGCAGTTCCGCTGATATTCACGTTAGTGGCGTCCTTGCTGACGAAAGCGATGGAAGCCATTTCGCTGGGGTGGCTGAACCGTTGGCTGGGAAGTGGATTGGGAGCACTCAAATTTCTGTTGCTAACGAGCCTTGTGATCTGTGTGATAGAGTTTATCGATAGCGATAATAAGTTAATTAGTGCAACAAAAAAGAGCGAATCATTGTTATATTATCCTATGGAAACGTTTGCGGGAATCTTTTTCCCTGCTGCTAAGAATATAACGCAACAATATATATTAGATAATAAAGATGCAACAAGAAGAACCCAATAAATATGTAAAGGAACTGACGCAGGAGAAGTACAAATATGGCTTCACCACGGAAGTACACACCGATGTTATTGAGCGTGGACTCAACGAAGATGTAGTCCGTCTGATTTCATCGAAAAAAGATGAACCCGAATGGCTGCTGGAGTTCCGACTGAAAGCGTATCGCCATTGGCTGACGCTGGAAATGCCGACTTGGGCACATCTCCGTATTCCGGAGATCGATTATCAGGCAATTTCGTACTATGCCGATCCGACGAAGAAGAAAGAAGGACCGAAGAGTATGGATGAAGTAGATCCGGAACTGATAAAGACATTCAATAAACTGGGTATTCCCTTGGAAGAACAGATGGCATTGAGCGGAATGGCTGTGGATGCAGTGATGGACTCGGTATCCGTAAAGACTACTTTCAAAGAGACGTTGATGGAGAAAGGCATTATATTCTGCTCCTTTAGTGAAGCGGTACGGGAACATCCGGACCTTGTGAAGAAGTATATGGGCTCGGTAGTAGGCTATCGGGATAACTTCTTCGCTGCTTTGAACTCGGCCGTGTTCTCTGACGGTTCTTTCGTTTATATACCGAAGGGAGTACGCTGTCCGATGGAGCTTTCTACCTATTTCCGTATCAATGCCCGTAACACGGGACAGTTTGAACGTACGCTGATTGTGGCGGACGATGATTCGTATGTATCTTATCTGGAGGGATGTACCGCACCGATGCGTGATGAAAATCAGTTGCATGCGGCTATCGTGGAGATTGTGGTACATGATCGTGCAGAAGTGAAATACAGTACGGTTCAGAACTGGTATCCGGGTGATGCCGAAGGTAAAGGTGGAGTCTATAACTTTGTGACGAAACGCGGCAACTGCAAAGGGGTGGACAGCAAACTGTCCTGGACACAGGTGGAAACTGGTTCGGCTATTACGTGGAAGTACCCTTCCTGCATATTGACAGGCGATAATTCGACGGCTGAGTTTTATTCTGTAGCCGTGACAAATAATTATCAGCAGGCAGATACCGGAACAAAAATGATTCATCTGGGAAAGAATACCCGCAGCACGATTGTCAGCAAAGGTATCTCTGCCGGACATAGCGAGAACTCTTATCGCGGACTGGTACGTGTAGCTGAAAAAGCCGATAATGCACGCAATTACAGCCAATGTGACTCTTTGCTGCTGGGCGATAAATGTGGTGCGCATACTTTCCCGTATATGGATATCCACAATGAGACGGCTGTGGTGGAGCATGAGGCGACTACCAGCAAGATCAGCGAAGATCAGATATTCTATTGTAATCAGCGGGGAATCCCGACAGAGGATGCTATCGGGCTGATTGTTAACGGATATGCGAAAGAAGTATTAAATAAACTTCCGATGGAGTTTGCGGTGGAAGCACAGAAGTTGCTTACTATTTCGTTGGAAGGAAGCGTGGGATAAAAAATAAATAAGCTTATGTTAGAGATAAAAGACCTGCATGCCAGCATTAATGGCAAAGAGATATTGAAAGGTATTAACCTGACGGTGAAACCGGGCGAAGTACATGCGATAATGGGGCCGAACGGTTCCGGAAAGAGTACGCTTTCTTCTGTTCTGGTGGGAAATCCTGCTTTTGAGGTGACAAAAGGTTCGGTCACTTTCTATGGCAAGAATCTGCTGGAGTTGAGTCCGGAAGACCGTAGTCATGAAGGTATTTTCCTTAGTTTCCAGTATCCGGTAGAAATCCCCGGAGTAAGCATGGTGAACTTCATGCGGGCGGCTGTCAATGAACAACGCAAGTATAAAGGTCTGCCTGCGTTGACTGCCAGCGAATTTCTGAAACTGATGCGTGAGAAGCGTGCCGTAGTCGAACTGGACAATAAACTTGCCAACCGTTCGGTGAATGAAGGTTTCTCCGGTGGTGAGAAGAAGCGTAACGAGATCTTCCAGATGGCAATGCTGGAACCGCGTCTGAGCATTCTTGACGAGACAGATTCCGGTCTGGATATTGATGCCCTTCGTATTGTAGCGGAAGGCGTGAATAAGCTCAAGACTCCCGAAACAAGTACGATCGTCATCACTCACTATCAGCGTCTGCTCGATTATATCAAACCGGATATAGTGCACGTACTCTATAAAGGTCGTATTGTGAAAACCGCCGGACCGGAACTAGCCTTGGAACTGGAAGAAAAGGGATACGATTGGATTAAGAAAGAAGTAGGAGAATAACGATGAATGTAGAACAACAATACATAGATCTCTTCTCTCAGACGGAAGCCATGATCTGCAAGCATAGTGCGGAAGTGCTGAATGCACCCCGTGCGGCTGCTTTTGCCGATTTTGAGCGTCTCGGATTCCCGACCCGTAAGATGGAGAAGTATAAATACACGGATATAAGCAAGTATTTCGAGCCCGATTACGGTCTGAACCTTAACCGCCTTCAGATTCCGGTCAATCCGTACGAAGTGTTTAAGTGCGATGTCCCGAATATGAGCACAGCCTTGTATTTTGTGGTAAACGACGCATTTTATAATAAAGTGCTTCCTAAAACTCATTTGCCGGAAGGAGTCATCTTCGGCAGCCTCAAAGAAGTTGCTGCGGAACATCCCGAACTGGTAAAAAAGTACTACGGCAAGCTGGCTGATACCTCCAAGGATGGCATAACAGCTTTTAATACAGCTTTCGCGCAGGATGGAGTCATCTTCTATGTTCCGAAGAACGTAATCGTAGAGAAGCCCATCCAGCTGGTGAATATCCTTCGTGCAGATGTTAACTTCATGGTGAATCGTCGTGTGCTGATCATCCTGGAAGATGGAGCGCAGGCACGCCTGTTGATCTGTGATCATGCGATGGATAATGTGAACTTCCTAGCAACACAGGTGATCGAAGTATTTGCCGGAGAGAATGCGGTATTCGATATGTATGAGCTTGAAGAAACACATACAAGTACGGTTCGTATCAGTAACCTGTACGTGAAGCAGGAAGCAAACAGCAATGTTTTGCTGAATGGCATGACGCTGCACAACGGAACTACCCGTAATACAACGGAAGTTCTGCTAGCCGGCGAAGGGGCTGAGATTAATCTTTGCGGTATGGCAATCGCTGATAAAAACCAGCATGTGGACAATAACACCTCCATTGATCATGCAGTACCGAATTGTACCAGTAATGAATTATTCAAGTACGTGCTTGATGACCAGTCGACCGGTGCTTTTGCCGGACTGGTATTGGTACGTCCTGATGCCCAGCATACAAATTCTCAACAGACCAACCGCAACCTCTGTGCCACACGCGATGCGCGTATGTACACGCAGCCGCAGCTTGAAATCTATGCGGACGATGTGAAATGCTCTCACGGGGCAACTGTGGGGCAGTTGGACGAGAATGCTTTGTTCTATATGCGTGCACGCGGAATAGCGGAGAAAGAAGCACGCTTGCTTCTGATGTTTGCATTCGTCAATGAAGTCATCGATACGATTCGTCTGGATGCATTGAAAGACCGTCTGCACCTGTTGGTAGAAAAACGCTTCCGTGGCGAACTGAACAAGTGCCAGGGATGTGCAATATGTAAATGATGAATAAGTAAAATGGATATTCAAAAGATACGTGAAGACTTTCCGATATTGAGCCGTACGGTGTATGGTAAACCATTGGTTTATTTCGATAACGGTGCGACCACTCAGAAACCTCGTCTGGTGGTGGATGCGCTGGTAGATGAGTATTACTCTGTGAATGCGAATGTACATCGTGGAGTACATTACCTTTCCCAGCAGGCAACGGAACTGCATGAAGCCTCCCGCGAGACGGTAAGGCAGTTTATCAATGCCGGCAGCACGAATGAGGTCGTCTTTACACGGGGTACGACTGAAAGTATCAATTTGCTTGTTTCCAGTTTTGGAGATGAGTTTATGCAGGAAGGCGATGAAGTGATCCTTTCGGTGATGGAGCATCACAGTAATATCGTTCCCTGGCAACTTCTGGCTGCCCGCAAAGGAATTGCCATCAAGGTCATTCCGATGAATGACAAGGGCGAACTGTTGCTGGATGAATATGAAAAGTTATTCACCGAGCGTACAAAGATAGTCAGTGTAGTTCAGGTGTCGAACGTATTGGGAACCGTAAATCCTGTCAAGGAAATGATTGCGACGGCTCATGCGCATGGAGTACCTTTTCTAGTGGATGCTGCACAGTCTATCCCCCACATGAAGGTGGATGTGCAAGACTTGGATGCCGATTTTCTGGTGTTCTCCGCACATAAGGTTTACGGCCCGACAGGTGTCGGTGTGCTTTATGGAAAGGAAGAATGGCTGGACCGTATGCCCCCTTATCAAGGAGGAGGAGAAATGATTCAGCACGTCTCTTTTGAAAAGACTACCTTCAATGAACTGCCTTTCAAGTTTGAAGCCGGTACGCCGGACTACATCGGTACTACCGGACTGGCAAAAGCCCTTGACTATGTTAATGGCATCGGACTCGACCAAATCGCTGCTCATGAACACGAGCTGACAATGTATGCGCTGAAGCGATTGAAGGAAATACCCAATATGCGTATTTTCGGTGAGGCGGCAGATCGGGGAGCGGTGATTTCATTTCTGGTGGGAGATATTCACCATTTCGATTTGGGAACATTGTTAGACCGTTTAGGTATCGCCGTCCGCACGGGGCACCATTGTGCGCAACCGTTGATGCAACGGCTCGGAATCGAAGGTACGGTACGTGCATCATTTGCCATGTATAATACACGATCGGAAGTGGACGCATTAGTGGCTGGGATCGAACGCGTCAGCCAGATGTTCTAAAGATATTAATCGCTATTCCTGCAAGAATAGCGATTTTTTTATTCTTTAACTAAAAAAGTCTCTTTGAAGTGCAGTGATTTGAAGTTTCCTGCGTCTAATAAGAAAGAATAAAAATCATTTTAGGTATATTAAGTTGGTCGTGAGACCGCGCTTTCTATAAATTCTCTCTCTCTTTAACTCTAATTGGCGGCTATATCGCATATTCTTGCGGTATAGCCGCACTTTTTAAGGAATTGAAAAAGATACTGTGTGTTGTGATGGTCAGTCAGGCATCTTAAATGAGGCTATTTCCGGTTCCGTATGTTCTTTCTTCATAATATCCTCGATTCTCTTTATTACGTCCGGGTGATATCTTGCCACATCGGTCTGTTCCCTTGGGTCGGATTCAAGGTCATAGAGTTGGATCCTTCTGTTTCCTTTGAAGATATTCAGGATAATGGCTTTCCATTTACCCATTCGGACTGCCTTTTGTCCTCCGCTGTCGGGATATTCCCAATATAAGAAGTCATGTTCACGTTGCTTCTTGCCTAATAATTCCGGCAGAAAACTGATTCCATCTGTAGGAGGGCACTCTACTTTTGCAACTTCACAGAAGGTAGGCATGATATCCCAAAAGGCACAAAGGAGATCACTCCGGCTTCCTGCCTTTATTTTCCGGGGCCAGCTGGCAATCATCGGTACACGAATACCTCCTTCACGAAGTGAGGCTTTGCCCCAGCCCCATTCACTTTTAAATGGTTTGGCACTGTCGAAAAAGAAAGCATCGCTTCCTCCGTTAAAGGTCGGTCCGTTGTCGCTAGTGAAGATGATGAGGGTGTTATCATAGATTCCTTCCTCTTTGAGTTTCTTGATAAGCCCTCCAATTTGTTCATCCCAGTAGCTAACCATAGCCGCGTATGTTGCCCGTGGATAGCGGCAGGGGAAATAATCCTGATTGCCTGTATATGGTTTTTCATCACCGAACTTGTTGACATAATGCTTTATCCATTTTTTCGGTGCTTGCAAGGGGACGTGGGGGACGGGAGTTGTCCAGAATAGAACAAAGGGGGTATTTTTAGTAAGGTCGATAAAGTTGATTATTTCTTTGTACATTAGGTCTGGAGCATATTCATTGAGAGTATATCGGGCATAACTCTTTTCGTCATACGGGTCAGCATCTTTATCCAGTCTGGTGTAGGGGACTACCAATGGATTGTTCAGATACTCTCTTCGTTCATTTCTATATAAAAATGGGGGATAATAGGTATGAGCTTCCCGTTGACAATTGTATCCGTAGAAGAAATCGAAACCCATTTTGTTGGGCGTGCTATCTGAGCCGGGATATCCCAAGCCCCATTTGCCGATACAGGCTGTTGTATAGCCTGCCTGTTTCAGTAGGGCCGGAATCATGACGGTTTCTGCCGGGACAGGGCGTTGCCCTTCCAGTGTAGAGTCTGCCAGTACAGCCCGGTGATCTTTTACATTTCCGCGTTCGGGCATTTCGTCATTACCACGGATATAGGCATGTCCAGAATGCAGTCCCGTGAAGAGGATGCAACGTGACGGGGCCGAGACGGCTGTTCCGGAGTAATGGTTGCTGAATGTCATTCCTTCCTTCGCCAGTCGGTCGATATTGGGCGTTTCGATGAGTTGCTGTCCGTAGCATCCCAATTCTGCAATTCCAAGATCGTCGGCGAGGATGTAGATAATATTGGGCTTTTTCTTATTAGCCCCGTGCTCCTCCGCAACGGAGGAGAGCGGAGCTAGTAAGGCAAGACCCATCATAAGATGGTTTTGTTTCATGTGCTGATTAATAGAATGGATTTTGAATAATTTGAGGAGTCTTTTCCAGTTCACTGGCACTGATTGGCAACAGATACTGTGCTTTGTTGAAATGGTTGGTCAGTGTCTTGTTCACTGTGGGCTCCTTGAAGAATGTTTCTACATTGGCTCCTTCGATGTTCCAACATAAGAAAGGTTCGTCCAGTTTCTCAGCCATCTTCCAGCGGCGCAAGTCCCAGAAACGTTGTCCTTCCAAGTAGAACTCAATTTGCCTTTCCTGACGTACCAGTTGGCGGAGTGTTTCCTGATCGTTTTCTTTTCCTTTCCATTCGGAGTTGGCATAGCTTTGAATCGACTCATCTATTCCCGGGATGCCGGCACGCTTTCTTACTTTATCCATATATTCTTTGGCAATCTTGAAGTTGTTGTCGCCTCCCATTTCAATCAGTGCTTCGGCATAGTTGAGGTACAGCTCGGCCAGACGGAATGTAGGGAATGGATATTTAATGATGCTGTTCGTGAATCCGGGATGGGTGAACTTCTTGTTCAGATATCCCGTTACTGAATAGTGTACGGTCATGTCTTTCTTGAAACCGTGTGCTCCGTTGAACAGCATTCTCAGTCCGCCGGGTACGTAAGACTTGTTGAGAGGAAGTGCTACTGCATTATATCGTGCTATTTCGTAATTACTATTATGGAAACCTATCCATGAGTAGAAACGAGGTTCGCGATTGAAATGTAGTTTTATCGACCTGTCGTTGGGGCGGTCTTCGTAGTTGTTTCCGTCGAAGTTGTGGGGCAGATAGGCTATTTGGTAACGGTTCGGATAGTCATATGTTTTATCTTTGTCCATAGGTAATCCGTGTTCCGTATAGAATAGTTCGACCATTTGTAGCGTGGGAGCTGTAGAATTCGTTTGAGTATACGGAATCTGTGAGGTTTGTCTTACTGACGAACGAATCTGTACTCCGTATGTCGATTCGCTACGATTATCTCCCCAGATGATTTCACATAAGTTCTGGTTATCAATCGTACAATATCTGACTCTGCGTTGAGCTCTTCCGCTTTCTGTTTCGCTGGTGAAGCCTGGTTTCTCTTGTGTCGGTGTTCCCGCTTCTACGTCTCCGTATAGCTTATATCCTGCTTTCTCCGCATTCTGGATAGCGTCCAGCGTTACTTCCGCACATTTCTCCCATTTCTTCATATCATATGTTTGTGAGATTAAATGTTTTCCGTCTGCATCAACGAAGTTGCTGTAGAATTCACTATTACCGTTGAATAGAGGAGAGGCTGCGTATAAATGTACACGAGAGCGAAGAGCGCGTGCCACGTGTTTGGTTGCCCGTCCGAAGTACATCGGGTTATGTGCTTCAACCAGTCCGGTCATTGCTTCATCGAGCATCTCATCAATAAACGCTACTACCTCATCGTAAGAACTACGCGCGGGTAACTCGGATAACTTAGTATCCAGGTCATATTTCTTCCGGATGATAAGAGTAGGGCCGAAAGCTTGTAATGAGCAGAAGTGGTAATAGGCAATTAAGAATTTAGCTTCTGCTCTGTAAATCTCCCGGTCGGCTTCCGTATACACTTGTGCCTTATCTATAACATCCAGGAACTCGTAGCATTGACGAACTCCTTTCCAGGTTGGCCACCAACGGTCAGAAACGATAGAGTTATTCGTCGGGTTGTAGAGTCCCATAGTGAACAACTGTTCCGGTTCGTTTGCTTTATAGTAGGTCGTTACTTCTCCTCCGGTCAACAGTGCTGTCGGATACCAGCTTTGGTATGGCTGACTGTCTTGAGAACTGCGGTTCATAGGCATATATGTGTAGCAAGAATAAAGAAATCCTTCGGTCTTGGCCGGAGTGTTATAAGAGTCCTCTATCTTGGTACGTTCATCCGGCATAATATCCAGATAGTTGCATCCACTTATCAGGATGCACAATGCAATCGCATAAATATATTTTAGTTTCATAGCAATCATCTGTATTTATCAATTAATAGTCATCTGGAAACCAACGTTAAATGTTCTCTGAGTGGGGTAAGCCATACCGGAACCTCCTCCCATTTCAGGGTCCCATAACTTGAACTTAGAGAATGTCAGCAGGTTATTGCCGCTTACATAAATTCTCATATTCTTAAAACTGTATCCTATTTCTGCATTCTTCAGCTTGATGAAGGCAGCGTTTCTCAGCCAGAATGTTGAATTCTGGTTATTGTTCGTATTATAGGCGGTAGTGAGTCGGGGATATGTTGCGTTGGGATTCGGGTTGTCGGTAGTCCAACAGCCGTCTGCTACATAATCCAGAATACCCCTTCTGGCAGTGTTGTCATCGTTTGCGAAAGGATGGAATCCGCTCATCATTAATGATACACGTCCCGTCCCTTGGAAGAACAGAGAAAAGTCTAACTGCTTATACTTGATAGAAGGACCGAATCCATATACGATTTCCGGTACACTGGGGTATCCCAAAGCCACTTTGTCATATTCGTTAATTGCATTATCCGTACCTCCCAGTGCATCCGGGGTATCTTTATATCTGATGTCACCGGGCATTAACGGGAGGTTGGCAAATTGTTGGGATAAGCTATTGTTAATCATATTCTGGTCGGTGAATAATCCGTCAGCAACGTATCCGAAAATCGTATTAAGTGGATGTCCCACTTTCAATCGGTTAGGATATAATCTAAAGTCAGGTTCATCCATTTCAAGAATCTTGTTATGAGCAAAGGTAAAAGTACCTTTGAAGGATACGAATAAGTTCTTGTTTATTTGGTTGTTGTAGTCTACGCTGGCATCTACACCCCAGTTCCGCATCTTACCCAGGTTACCCTGCACGGTTACGTTACCAAGTCCCATAAGCGTAGGAATCGTTCCCCGGTCCATAAAGATATCTCTTCTCACTTCTTTGAAGACATCGGCAGAAAAGCTGAATCCTTTCAGTATTCTGACGTCGATACCGGCATTCCATTTCTCGCCTACTTCCCAAGTTAGGTTCGGATTAGCATATCTTTTCCATACAGGTCCTGAGTTGGAGTGAGTCTGGTTACCGGTTCCGGTTGTGAATCCTGCTCCCGAATTAGTCAGGTTCTCAAGGAAAGTAAATCGGCCTGCACCGGTCTGGTCGTTACCGACAAGTCCCCATGATGCTCTTATCTTAAATTGAGGGATGATGTCTTTGAGAGCTTCCCAAAACTTTTCTTCCGATATATTATATCCGATGGCTACCGATGGGAAGAAGCCGAACTTCTTATCTGCCGGGAAATTCTCCGAGCCATTATAACCGAAGTTAGCTTCAACCAGATATCTGCCGTCGAATCCGTATGATAAACGACCGGCTATACCTTGTTTTCTTTTAGGAAGTGAGGTTAAGAGGTCCGAAGGATTATTGACATCATTTTGCTCCTGATTATACAGGAACATGACATTCACTTTATGTACATCATTAAATGTCCGGTTATAATCCAAGCTACCTTGTATGTAGAGTCGGCGGTTACCGCTGTTAGAGCCTCCGGTTTTGAGGTCTGTACTCTTTTCGTTACCAATGATATTCAAATCGTATGTATCTTCCTGTGCATTGTAGGAGGAGGTTTCATATTGGTTCACGTCACAATAACGATATACTTTGGAATATGAATAGTTGTAGTATGAAACAATGGCATTCAGTCTTAGTCCTTTAATAAGCATATCCAGGTCCTGATTGAGGCGCAGATTGGCTGTCACACTTGTAGAGTAAGTGGAACTATAACCGGATACAAAACTGGCGACAGGGTTGATATAACTTCCCTTAGGAGCCCCTGAACGTCCTCCCCATCGGATATGCGTATCTTCTTTTTCGGCGGGAAAGCGTGTCGGGAAGTCTACAGGATTAGCGTTGAGTGCACTTGAGAATACACTACCGGCGCTGTTATAAGGTCCACTCCAATCGCGTACCGATACATTAAGCCCCAAAGATACTTTAGTTGTTTTGGTAGCCTGTATGTTGAGGTTGTTCACGAAGTCGTAATTGTAGACGTTAATATTGTTATTGAAAGAATAGAAGTCTTTACTCAATGATTTTAAATTACCGTCGCTATGTTTCACACTTGCACTCATGAAGTAGTCCATACGCTTACTACCACCACGGATATTAAAGTTGAAACGTTCTGCGAAAGTGTTATTCTTGAACATCTCGTCATACCAGTCGATATCGGGGTACATATAAGGATTAACTCTGTTTATGGTACCATTAATCTTTTCGTCCGAATAAATGTCCGTAGTTCCCGGAGTACGTGTTTGCGCTTCATTGTACAGCTTCATATATGTAACTCCATCTACCATCTCCGGCACATTCGTAAGTTGTGATACAGCTCCTTCTACACGAAAGTTGATAATCGGTTTCTTGAGGTCAGCTCCGTTCTTGGTGGTTACTACCATTACTCCGTTAGCCCCTCTCGTACCATATAATGCCGTTGCCGTCGCATCTTTTAGTATAGAGAAACTTTCGATAACTTCGGGGTCCAGCGTATTTAGCTGAGTGGCATCAATTTCTACTCCATCCAGAATGATAAGAGGGTCGGTTGCACCACTGAATGTAGAGGCACCACGAATCCAGAAACTTGCACCGTCGGCACCCGGTTCACCGCTTCTTTGGATAGCTATTACTCCTGACAGACGACCGGCGAAGGAAGTAGACAGGCGTGAAGAAGGAACCCTCAGTTGGTCGGGACGTACTTGTTGGATGGCTCCTACAAGACTTTCTTTCTTTTGTCCGATACCGAAGGCGGTAACAACTACTTCTTCCAATGCCTTAGCATCTTCTGCCAATTGGATGTTGACTACTGTTTTCTTTCCAACTTTCACTTCCTGAGTCACATACCCCATGAAAGATACTACCAGAATAGAATTCTCATCCTGCAAGTCTATTTTGTAGAAACCTTCAAGGTCGGTCAGAGCACCTGTGGCGGTGTCTTTAACTTTGACTGTTGCTCCGGTAATCGGGTTATCGTCTTTGTCCAATACAAACCCCTGTACTGTTTTCTTTTTAGAGTTTTGGGGCTGGACTTTCTTCTGAGTTACTTTTTTAAGAGTAATTTGCCTGTTGTCTATCGTATATTCCACCGACATACCTTTCAGTAACTTGTCGAGTACGGGACGGATAGGTTGATTGGTTACTTTGATAGATACTTTGCGATTAGGATCTATCGTTTCTCCGTAATAAACGAAGATATATTCACTGTTTTTCTCAATATAATCGATGACCTTTTTTAACGGTACGTTTTCAAAACTGAATGTGAAGGTCTTTGCCTCTACATAATCAGGGTTTTCTTCCGCGAAGGCGGATAAAGAAGATAAAAGAATTGCTAGTACAAACAGGATTTTATATCTTTTAATACTCCTGCTTGCAATAAATTTACTGTTTTTCATAACTTTGTGATTTTAAGAACGCTACTTAATTCAGATAGGTAATGTTTTTAGATAATCCGGATAATACTGCGAATATTATTCGGATTTTTTTTGGTGTGTGTTTTTCTTTATGTCATAGGCATCGTGAGTATTTGGGTTAGTACTTAATTTTCTTTTCTCATATGTACATAATATATATTATCTTTCTCTTCTACCGTAACCGGCGCAGTGATAGCAATGGTCGACAATACTTTCTGAAGTCCTTCATTCAGGTCCAGTTTACCATGCATAGGCATTGTTTCTATGCCTGCATCGTAGTTTATTTCTTGTCCGTAGTATCGGTGCAACTGTTGCAGCACCGTGCTTAATGAGTGGTTTTTCAGTATCAGGATACCGTCAATCCAACTGATATAATCGAGCGCGTTTACTTTCTCCTTATTCATATAGGCGCCCTCATTGAGTGCAATCAATTCATTGGGCATAAGCATATAGTTCTGCTCATTCCTATCTTTCACTTCCACTTTTCCCCGTAGCAGTACTACTTCTGCTTCGGCATCCTCTTTATAGGCTTTCACGTTGAAGGCGGTGCCCAGCACATTAACATCGAAGAGCGATGTCTTTACTATAAAAGGAATATTGTTTTCTTTGTGAGTGACGTCTATAAAGATTTCTCCCTCGACGAATATCTCCCGGCAAGCCTCTTTAAACTTCTGCGGATAAACGACCTTACTGCCAGAATTGATATCCAGCCGTGAACCGTCGGACAGTTGCAGTTTGATATGTTTACCCATCGGCACAATAATCTGATTCATCGGTTCTTCTTCCTCGGTTGTATGCTGAGTGGCGACTTTTTTTTCATCGATGAGCAGAGAACCGTCTTGCGCGTATGAGATAGTGGCTTTCTCATCTACCTTTATTTTTGTCCCCGTAGCTGTGATTAACTCAATATGATTCGTTTGAGCATCAGTGACAGATACCTGGTCTCGAACATTTCCCGAATTGATAGTATCATAAGCCTGATTGTTCAGCCAGAAAACAAATAATAGAGAAGCGGCTGCAACGGCTGTCACCGGGATAAGCCAGCGATAGACAGGAACGTGCTTCCTCTTTTTATTACTTATCTGCTTGCTGATTTTGCTCCACACCTCATCTTCGGCTTCCTGAGAAGTTGTGCTTTCTCTTTTCCGGAGATAGTGGAACAGCAGTTCGCTTATAGGTTTAATATTTCCTTTTTCTTCTTTCATCATTCAATGTTCTGTTATTATAATGGAAAAAATGAATTTACTCCTCACTTTTAGCGAAAAAAGTTTTATTTATTTTCAAATAAACGTCGTAGCTTGACGATAGCCCTGCCTATCAGATTCATGGAGGAGTGCACGGTAATGCCTAATATCTCGGCTACTTCGTCCCAGGTGAGTTCTTTTATATAATATAGGTAGATGGCATGCCGTTGGTTGGCAGATAACTTCCGGTAGGCTTCTTTCAGCAATAAACTTTGTTCCAGGTATGCGTCATCGTGTGAAAAGAGCTCTTCCAGTTCGTCATCGGTCAATGGAACCTCAAATTCGATGTCTTCTAGCTGGCAGGCTTCTTTTGTGGACGACATCTTATAGATAAGATTATTCTTAAGAGCCGTATACAGATAAGACTTCACATGTTCTATGGGGCGGAACTTAGGATTGTCGAAGACATTGACGAAAAGGTCTTGGATACAGTCTTTTATCAGTTCTTCATTCGTAGAAATGGTATGTCCGTAATTCAATAGATGCGGAAAGTAACGGCGATACAATATCTCCAAAGCCAGATTGTCTCCCTTGATTAGTAGACTCCATAGCTCTGCGTCTTCCTTATTCTGATATTGTGCTTTTCTTTCCTTCATACACGGGTGTTTCTGTGTATCGTTTGTTATGACTATACTATAGAATGATTAACAATCGTTGTATTTTGTATCAACGAGTGGCAAATGTATGAAAAATAAATTTAATTTAGTAGGAGAGGTTATTATGATTTTCTGTTTACTTTAAAGATAAATGTGGTGAAGAGAGATCTTAATACGTGAATATGTCAAAAGTCGCCCGTAGTTATTTGTCTGCTTTGCTTTTGTTATTCGTCTGTCATACTGTTATTGTTGGTCTGTCATGCTGGAATCATTGTGTTAAGATACCGATGTTATTACTTGATCACGACCGTGAACAAGACTGCTCACGTCTGTGATAAGATTTGCTCACGAACGTGATAAGGACTGTTCACGTCCGTGAGCAAGTAACTATATCGGCATCTTAGGGCAACTATGTCTGTTTGTTAGCGCAAGTATCTTTGCTTCTTAAGGGATAAACAAGCGCTTCTTGTTGTTGGAATCGGGTTGATGTATCGGACAGACCGATATATTCGAATCTATTTGAAGACTTGTTTCACCGGGCGTCCGATCCATGATTGCGGTTGTTTCAGTCCGAGTATATAGGCAATCATTGCGGCAGTGTCATATTGCATCATGCTTTCTTTGATTTCTCCTCCTTTACGGACATTCTTACCGGAAATGATAAACGGTATTTCCATCTCTTGTAGTGTTTTGCCTCCATGACCGGTTTTGATGCCTCCATGGTCGGCAGTCATGATGATAATGGTATCATCCCATATACCTGCCTTTTTGATAGCTTGTAGGATGCGGCCTACATATCCGTCCAATTCTTTGAGCATGTTGTAGTAGGCAGGAGTGTCGTGTCCTTTGGTATGTCCTGTGTGATCCGGTTCTTCGAAGCAGATAGCCAGCAGTTTCGGTTTCTTTTCTATGATGTATTTTTCGGCAGCTTCGCACAAAGCGGTAGGGGCTTTGGCATAACCCGGCGTTTGATATTGATAGCTCATAGCTAATGTGTCTACCAGATATTTGACTCCAGGCCATTCGTACAGGCAACCGATTTCGGCTTTGGGACGTTGTTCGCGTAGAATGGAAAAGATAGTAGGGGCAATGCCTCGTTCATTTACTTCCCGCGAAGGTATTTCCGGTGTCTTCGAACCCCAGGTGGTGTATCCGTGCAGTTCGGTTCCTACTCCCATAAACATGGATGCCCAGTTGATGGCACTCGAAGAGGGGAGTACGCTCCGGCTGTGCAGTGTATAGCACCCGTCGTTCATTAAACTTTTGATGTTAGGTATATCCGCTTTGGGGACGCTATAGGCTCCCCAACCATCCATTCCGATTAGAATGACGTGTTTAGCTTTTTGTTTTGCCGCATTTACGTTGACGGTCATACCTGCCATTAGCAGGCATACGAGTAATAATACTTTTCTCATGTTGTTCTTTTTTAGATTATTATTATATGAAGTAGATACTGTTGATTAATAGGGCCATATTAATCGAATACTTTACTTCTTGGTTATTTCAAATCGTGCTCCGTCTGCTTGTACGGCATATAGTTTGACACGGTCTAATGCAATGTTGCCGGGTACTTTAAATTCGAAAGAAGTGCTGAAATAGACTACTTTATTGTTGTCTTTTATTTCGAAGGCTACGGCTTGCTCTCCGTTTTGGATATTCACTCGCTGGCCGGATGTGGAGTAAGTGATTTGCTTGTTGATTTTCATATCACTGGCAAACTGAGTGTAGTAACCTACATCCGGAGGAGTGGTATCGAGTCCCGGGTCGCCCTTCTTTCTGTCTTCCAGATAGTAAAAGGCATGTTTGGGAGCCGGAAACTGTTTCATGAATTCCTTCGTTTCTTTAATCATGGCATCTGTTACAATGTAGTTGTATGTGCCGTATTGATTGATTTTGGTAGATATCGGAACGAAGAAACCCCATCTTTCAAAGAACTCGGTCAGGTTTTCGTTTGCTGCGCGGCAGGCCATCTTTGCATACATCATTTGGTTTTCTCCCGGGTCAGTGGCCGGTACACGGTTTTCGCGCATTAACTTGAAGAGGGTGGGGAAGAATCGGTCGTTGTAGCCGCATCGATGATAATAGTTCCACAGTTGCCAGTTCATGCGTGCGTGCATTTCGGGGTCTTCACCCTGGTAGTCGGTTCCGAAGTCACACCAAGCTCTGTTTTCTACACATCTTCGGAATACTAATGTGGCTTTCTTGACATTTGCCGCATAATCCGGTACGGCCAGTTCCGTACCGCGGGAACAGTTCTGCCCGAATTTGTAGATGGTATAGTTGGAGAACAGATTGTTGGAAGACTCTGATGTGCTGGCCCAGTTAATGGCGCCCTGATGCACGTGTCCTATTTCGTGTGCCGGTCCCCAGGAGTTTCGGGATGCCATTAAATAGGGTTTCCGCAGAATATCTTTGAGTACGGTGTACACGAATCCTATTCTGCCTTCTGATGCCCACATATATCCGCCTTCAGGAGATATGGCGAAGATATGGTTATTCATCTGTTTGGGGTGTATATCTTCGATACCCATCAATTCCTGTTGCCATTGGATGATGTTGTCCCATAGTTCGATAGCCGACAGAATATCGTATGGAACCGCCTCCTTCAACTGTTTATGGTGGAAATAGAGAATGATGGCATCGCCTATGACGCAGAAATATTTGTAGTTGGCTTTATCTATCAACTCTTTGTATCTCTCGTTCGTCTGATGCTTCTTTAAGGAAAAGAAACCGCATACTTTTCCACTGCCTAGTGGTATGTGTACTTTAATGGGTTGTGCGTTGGGGACTTGCAGGTCGGTGTTGTACATTACAAACAACATTCCGGGGTACTTGGCTGTTATTTTATTGACTCCTTTTTTCAGAGGATATATATCACCGCTGACAGACGTTTCTGCATAACCTTTACTTGTGCTCTCTCCGATATTCTGGATGGAGATACTTTGTCCGTGGGTGTCGCCTACTAATACAACGACTTCCTCGCCTTCGTCCACATAGATTCCGGTAGGGTTGTCGAGGTCTCCGTATTTGCGGGTCATTAGCTTTTCCGCCCATTCGTCTGCCGAGCTATAAGGTGCGTATTCCTGTATGCGGAATTCTTTTTCCCATTTATTATAGCTGTCGCTTTTGAGTGCCGATGCGGTCTGTATGAAGAATTCGGGTAGTTGTTCTATTTGTTCCTGGGTAACTTCGGGTTTTACTTCGGTACAAGTGATGTCGGTGAAAACTGTTAGCAACTGTTCTTCAAGCGTATTCTTCTTGTTCTTTCTGAAGAATTGCATTTCGTCGCAACTGACATAGCCGTTTTTCCCACTGTGAACTTCGAATTTTACTTTCGTAGCTTTTACCGGTGTGTTGAGTGAGGCGATAGATGGTGCATTGCGCATGTGGAAGTTGTAACTGCCTTGATGCACGTATTCCGGGTTCTCTTTCGTTTGGGTGTATACGTCGAATTCCCCGAATGTCCCGTTGCTGGAATTGGTATGATAGATAAAATAATCGATGCTTTCATTCCCCTCGAAGTAGTATTCGAGGATGACCGGGAAGTTGGCCGATTGTCCCCATTTGCTATGGTAAGGCACTCCGCCGTCGGCCACGAACTTATCATCAAAGGAATGTTCGATGCTGCGGTCCGGGTTTGTTTCTTCTTCACTTGCTTTACCTGTGTATGGTTTCACCTGAATATCGTCTTCGATTACTATCTCGTTGGCTGCATATTGGGTGACTGTAATGGTGTAATGTTTCGTTGCAGATGCCACTTTGACACTGGCGGTACGTCTGTCGGTGCCTATATTTGCATCTACCGATATTTTCAAACTGCTTTTGAGCTGTGTCGCTCTAAGCCACTTGTCGGTAGTTTGGGCCTTCCACCCATCTGTATTTAAGTTTGTCGCGATGGGGATGGTTACACTTGACGCGTCTTTACTGAAATTCTGTATCAAGTCTTCTGCTGCAATTTCAAAAGTTTCAGTTATACTTTCTTCTGTGTTGTCTTTACATCCGTATAGGCACATAGATATAAAGAACCAGATGAAGCCTAAGCAATATCCGGAGTTTCTCATGGTAATGTTTTCTAGATTATAATTAATACTACTACTTATTTTATTGGCCCTATTATCAAGCAGTAACATTACTATAATGGGAGAAGTTGGTTTTACTCCTCACTTTTCTGAAGAAACTTTCATCAATAAGATGAGTTCTTATCTCAGGCTTATATGAAAAGAATTCGCAGGTAGTCCGGTCGTTCCAGAAAAGGGCAACCGGACTACCCGAAAGGTATGGCTTTAGATATGGATATGAGGCTTATTCTGCTGTCAGCTCAATCACCCGGCTAAAAGCCTGATTAGTCGTGAAAGCATTCATACCTACCTTCATCAGATAATCACCTGAGTAGGTCTTTTCGTTGGCAGCCAGGCCGGATTTACTATTCGGCATCAGATTGATTTCTTTTACCTTATACATCTTCTTTGCATCCAATCCCTGCAGTTTTACAGGCAGTAGTTTCTCTCCGAAACGTGGGTGTATGTCGTATGTATAAAGCACAGCCTTATTCTTATCGGGTGAAGCATACATTACTGACATGTGATTTCCGTCATATGGAGAGACAAGTCTGTATTGATCGCCGTCCAGGATTACTTTTTTCAGACGCGTCCAGTTGGCAACTGCTTCCTGACAGTATGCCAGCTCGTCGGCGTTTAGTTCTTTCAGACCGAGGTCGAAGCCTAGTTTGCACATACTGGCTACATCGGTACGGAATTTCACACTTGTCTTTTTGTTCCAGCTGGTCACGTGTGCGCACATTGCCTTTGCCGGGAAGATTTGCGAGAATCCCCATTGGATGAACAGGCGTTCTATCGGGTCGGTATTGTCGCTGCACCAAAACTCAGTATAGTATTTCAATGCTTCGTAGTCGCAACGTGCGCCGCCACCGGAGCAAAGCATCATGGGGACGTTCGGGTATTTCGCTTTTACACGTTCCAGCACTTTGTAAATTCCGCGTACATGATCGATGTAAAGTTGTCCTTGCTTGTTCTTCAGATACGGGGAATAGACATTGGTGATAGGAGAGTTACAGTCCCATTTGAAGAATGCCACTTCCGGATTCTCAGTCAGAATCTTGTCTACTACGCCGAATACGAAGTCTTGTACTTTCGGGTTGCTGAGGTCAAGAACCAACTGGTTGCGGTAGTAATATGTCTCGCGATTCGGCAGGGTGATAGCCCAGTCCGGATGCGTTTCGAACAATTCACTTTTCGGATTCACCATTTCAGGTTCAATCCAGATACCGAACTTGACTCCGGCTTCTTTGGCTGATTTGACAAGGGCAGGGATACCGCCGGGCAGTTTGGATTTCATGGCATCCCAGTCGCCCAGTCCGGCGTGGTCGTCGTTGCGTGGATACTTGTTGCCGAACCAGCCGTCATCCAGCAGAAACATATCCACACCGAGGTGTTTGGCTTCCTTCATTAGTTCGGCAAGCAGTTCTTCGTTAAATTTGAAGTAAGTATTTTCCCAGTTGTTCAGCAGGGTAAGGCGGTCGCCTTGTCCGTCTTTCAGTTGGTAGTTGCGTGCCCAGACGTGCAGGTTTCGGCTGGCTTCGCCTGTACCGTTGTTGCTCAGGGTGAATATAAATTCCGGAGTTGTGAATACTTCGTTGGGTTTCAGTTCGTAGTTGGAGGCATACGGGTTGATGGCGGGAATCACACGCAGATTGCCGACATTGTCTACTTCGAATGTGAACTGGAAGTTTCCGGTCCATCCGATTGTACCCAACATTACACGGCCTTGTGCTTCCTGTGCCGGTTGTTCCAGTCCCAGTTCGAAGAATGGATGAGTGTGCATGGCAGCGCGGCTGCCCAGTTTCGTGTCGATCACTTTCTTTCCGAATTGTAGTTGTTGCGAACTCATCTGTGCCTCCTTTGCCCAGTCGCTGCTGAACTCGGTCAGGTAGTAACTGTGGTCGGAGAAGTAAAGCATGGTGGAAGCATAACGCCACAGGGTGACGGACTTCTTTTCATTATGCTTTATTTCGCTCCATGTCTTGATGACGTTTTCTTTCGGGTAGGCGATATAAAATAAAGTCACTTCAACCGGATACTGGTCATCTTTCAGATGGATGACAGTTTCCGTCCCGCCTGCCACCGCTTTCTGCTCGGAAGATACATAGCGGAAGATGGAACTCGGATTGCCGTCATGGTGAGTGATGGCCACAGCCGGTTCGAAGTAATCTTCGGCTCCGGAGCCCGGATAAACTTCCCACCCGCGGGTAGATACGCTGCCGTCACTGCCACCTTTTACGGCGTAAGAGAAGTGGTTGATGTCCTGATCGTTCAGTAGTTTATCGCCCAGATAAGTCTGATAGAGACGTCCGTTGGGGGCTACCTGAAGGATTAAGTCGGTGTTGTCCGTAGAGATACGGATGTTCTTTTTCTCTTGGGCGTTTATTTGCGTCAGAACGAATAAAGCCGTTAGTAATACAAAAAGTCTTTTCATGGTTATAAAATAGATTGTTTATTGGTATTAGTTAGTTTGCGGGCATAAAAAAAGGCTATCTATCCCAGACAGCCAATCTTTTGTTAACCTTAAATCTAATAC
>CDZJ01010241.1_pt1 | contig 25518 bp, 21 predicted proteins | sample 557391 | NCBI WGS metagenome assembly CDZJ01 (sample SAMEA3182111, study PRJEB8094) | gut metagenome | biome: human; feature: gut; material: Stool; isolation source: human stools | place: Canada | collected 2013-05-07 | reverse complement strand
GTAGGGTTTCACATAGCACCGGATGTACTGCTCATAGCTGCGCAGAGTATTAGGGCGCAGGGTAACGGCACCGTACTCCTCCATCCAGCGATCCAGCCACTCACCCAGGGTCATGCGGCTGTCCTCGGTGAGCTGTGCATCCTGATAGATATCCATATCACGGTGGAGCTTGGCCAGCAACTCTTTTTGAGTTTTGGCCAGCACATATCGGAAGATGGGATCACCGTTTTCCTTGTGTCCCACCACGATGCGGCCTTCCCAACGCCCGTCTTCCCGTTTGCGTACCATGCCATCTCCTGATGGTCGTCTTTTTGCCATGTTGTTTCACCTCCAATCGTTCAGTTGCATTTGTCGTGCGGTTACTGTGTAGCCTATTTCACAGGAGGATACTTGTAAGGCTCCGCCACATACTGGTAGAGCACTGCACCGCAGCGGCGACAGATCAGATACCGCAGTCGGTTGCCCAGCATTCCGTGTTTCTTGAATGTGACCAGCGCTTCGCCGTGCTGCCAGCCAAGACCGATGTTCTCGCACCCACAGTACTGGCACCGCTGAATGGGAAGCCGATTTGTCATCTCGATCACTCCTCCTGTTCCATTCTGCGGCAGATGCGTTCTGTCTCCTCCTCGTCGAAGGAGTACAGGCCGTCTGCCTCCAGTTCCTTGCACAGTCCCCAGGCCAGTTTGAACCCTGCGGCGAAGCTGGCCAGAGAGATCTCTTCTTTCAACAGATTCTGACTGTCCACCAGATGCATGAGCCTGCGGCGCTGCATCTTATCCAAGAAGTCTCGGACCTCCTGGCGGGTGTTCTCGATATCTTCTTCCAACTCTGACACATCCGGTTCCCGGAAGAACCTCTGGTGCAGGGCTCTCATGTAGTCGTTCATGTGTGCGCCTCCTTTTCAGCAACACACAATACCCGAACCTCTTTGCAATATCCAGCCTTACTTTGAAACTATTTCAGAAAGATTTTGCATCTGCGAAGAGGTTTTTATCTTTGTTTTGGTATGTCAGATTTTAATACGCCTGTACCGGTTTTGTGCATTCGGATCCACTGTGTCCAGACTGTGCTACACACATGGAGCATCACTTGCGCACATTTACTGCTGGATCCTGAGGATGTCATCGAAGTTCAATCCGCTATCTGTTTTCTTCACGGTTTGGATAGCCCACTTGCGCAGGGGTTCCAGTTCAGAGAATGTGAGACTCTCGTCCATCGCCAGCAGGCGCATCATCATGGACTCCTCCACCGCCATTTTGAACAGCAGTTTTCCAATGCGATCACCCAGCGCGCCCAATCGTGTTTCCAGCACACCGGAGATTGTGTCAGTGAGGTAGCGTTCGTTGCGATCGGTTTTGCGGTAGCCGGTATAAAAGCGGATTGCTTTTTCGATATACTCATTCTGCGTGGAGCAGCCATCCGCTTTATATTCCCCGCCGACCATGTTCCACGCTTCGTCCGTCAGCCACACAGTATGGCGGTTCTTACCGTTCTCAATCATATGGAATTCCTCCTCTTTTTTCCGAAAAGCGTCAAGTGAAAGCCTTGCGGCACTAAGGGACAGGCCGGATTTGGGGTGAAAAAGGGGGCACGGCGCTTTGAAAATTCCAGGAACGACGCCTAAGAAAAACCCGTGAAATGCCCGCACTGCGGGCATTTGTGGGCGGACAGGCGGCAGAACGACGCCGGTCCTTTCTGCCTGCTTTTTTTTCGTCCACACCTTCACCCCCCAAAATTCGGCCCAAATTTGCCCTGAAAGCCCTCGGTGGGGCAGGGACTCTGCCCTGCCCCCAAGGAGGGCACACAGCCCCTTACAGGCCGTTACACGGGGGAATCTGGCGGCTGGTCTCACCGCTTTTTGATTTGGAAAAGACAGCGGCGAAATCTTCCGGGCCAGATACCAGATGAAGGCTGTACATGACCTGGTACAAAATGAGTTCAAATACGCTAAGAGAAAAACTGCTGTGTACTTCTGCTTTCTTCTCTTTCGCAAAGGTCCGCTGCTCCTCAGTGAGATTGCCGCGTTGTTCATCACAGAGAAACAGCATCACTGCACTTTCATCCATGGTATCATTATGACTTTCATTGTATCGATTGATGATGTACCACTTTGTTTTTACTGTGCGCCGGGCGGCGAGCACAGGCGTATGCTCGATCAGGCTGTTAAGAATTCGCATCAACATAGTTTGCACCTTCCTTTCTCTCCAGCGCATCCATGCGCTGTTTTGCCTTCTGCTGTTCCAGTGCCAGGTCAGCCATGTCCATCTGACGCTGGTAGTACTGATTGATGGACATCTGGATCGGCAGGATGTAGTAACGCAGACGGCCATTTTGCTTGCGGCCATCCTTGGTGATGACAGAGGTGCGCTCCGTGCGGATGAGTGAACGCTCTTCCAACTCCGCAACATATTTTCGCACTGTTGTCACGCACATCCCCACGCTCTCTCCGATCTCTCGATAACTGAGCAGACACTGATAGGTCTTGCGGTCCTCCCGGCGAAGCAGATAACTGTAAACAGCAATGGCACCGTGGGACAACTTCAGATCATAGATCTCGTTAGGTAGCGGGAAATAGTTTTTGATGGGATCACGCTTGGGCCAGTTCTGCTTTCTCATTTCGCACCTCCAGACTGCTCCTCCGCCCACTGAATGAACTTTTCTTTCGGTACTACCATGCGGCTGCCCACACGAAGCGTGGGGAAGCGGGGTTCGTGCATTACCTCGTAGGCAGTCGAGATGGACACGCCCAGCACCTGTGCCACCAGATTTGCGTTGAGAAACAGCGGCAGGTCGTCGTAGCTTTTACAGACTGACATTTTCATTTCAATACCTCCGATCATTTTCAAGTACAGAGAAAAATTGTTCTTGCGTTTCGGAGGTCTCTCTGATAAACTGAACACAGATTGGGCTGTGTTTTCCGAAACGCAGCAGGCCGTTGAACTGTTGCAGCAGTTCAGCGGTCTTTTTTTACGATGACTGTCTTTTGCTTGTGTCTGGCCATCACCATACCTGTTCCTGCCCTGTGGCCTTGTTTGACACGCACGACGTTTGCGTTCACCTTGGTACGCTCGGCTGTTTCTCCGATGACAGCGTCATGGCAATACTTCTCCGATGAGTATCATCTCTGGTGATGGGTATTTTGTTTTCAAGGTGCAGTACCAGGAGGATGATGAAACTTTCCATTGACAAATTGTCTCCTCGGCGTTAGACTAATGGTAACCCTGATTAGACAGTTATCGCTGTGGGAGTATCGTAACATACCAAAATATATTTGTCAAGACTATCTAAACTTATATTTAGCATTAGTCTATTTTTGAGGAGCCGACTATGTGGTACGCAAAAATGTATTTCTCCGAAAAGCGGGAGTTTTTTCAGTATGACGCCTCTGGGACACAGGGAGCACCGTCCGTTTGCCGGGAACTTCCATTCCTGGAGAGCCTGCTTACCTTTCTGGAGATGGACTGTGGGGAACTGACACCCGCTCTCCATCGGATTGAAAATTGCTGGAGTCGGCTGATCACAGAAGACGACCGACAGGCTGGCACAGACGCCATGGTGGAACTGGGCCAGCTGAAAAGTCGACATATCTATCTGGAACTTCTGTATGTGCGTTGGTATGACCGTTTCTCCAGGATGGGGATTTACGGCGATCGGGGCAGCGCAGAGGATCAGCAGATGTTGGAGGAACTACGGCATCTTCCGGAACAGCTTATCTTGTACCAGCAGCAGGTGCAGCGATTCTTTGATTTAGTTCTGGATGTGGACAGCGCAGGGCGTGATCCCCAGCAGCAGGCAGCTATGAACTATCTTTACGATAGTCCGAAGGATCCGGAGCTGTTTCGCTTCCGCCCCATTCCGCTCAGCTTTGAGCCCGTGGAGCCGGGCCGGTGTTCACCGGTTTTGTACTCCGCCAGCATTCTGGACATGATCGACTACTCTCTGCGTAGTTGTGTGGAGAGAGGCGTTACAGTGCGGCGCTGCAAGAACTGCGGACGCTACTTCCCCCAGACAGGACGGGTCAGCGCAGAGTACTGTGAGCGCCCAGTGGCTGAAGGACAGCAGACCTGCCGTGAGACCGGAGCCTTCCAGCAGTGGACAAAGAAACAGTCTGACGATCCAGTATTCAAGGCATACCGCAAGGAGTATAAGAAACGCTTTGCCCGGATCAAGGCTAGACGTATCTCTGACAAGGATTTCTACGCCTGGAGTGAGCAGGCCAGAGAAATGAAAAAGAAATGCGATTCCGGAGATATCACTCTGGAGGAATATGAGAAGTGGTTGAAGAACTCCTAAACCGCTGACAAGAAAAGAATACGGGATCGGCTTTAAAAAAGCCGATCCCGTATTCTTTGTATAGGTGATATAGATTTTATGCCGCTCTCCCTTATGGCTCTGTCTCATAGGGCCAGGAATTAATGCCGCCGAATTCGTAGATGTTGGTGTAGCCTAAGTCAGCCAGAGTAGAGGATGCAGTCTTGCTGCGGTTTCCACTGCGGCAGTAGACCAGAACCGTGGAGTCTGTTTCCGGGATCACCTCGGCGGCAGTATCTTCGTCAATCGAACCTACCGGCAGAAGAACGGCACCTGGAATGTGGCCGCTGTCATACTCGTCCTGCTCCCGCACATCTAGAATGATAACCTCCTGGGTATCCATCATCTCTTTGGCTTCTTCCTGTGTGATCTGCTGGTAGGAGCCATCTGAGTCATTTCCACCGCATCCGTTCAGCAGTAAAAGGGCCAGCAGCAAAGGGATCATTCGTTTCATTTCAGTTCCTCCAGAAGTCCGGCAGCAAAGGCTTTGTGGCCCTGCTCCGTGAAGTGTACGCCGTCATAGGCCAAGGAGATGTCCCAGTTTCCGGCGTCGGCAAAACGAATACCCATTCGTTTCGCAAGGGTCTGACAGAGCCGGGTAAAGGTGCGGGAGTCATCAATGAGCTTCGCACTGGGTACCCATACTCCCAGAGTAACTGGTGGCGGCGCGATCAGCAGGATCTTGCTTCGGTCCAGAGGGATGCCTGAGAGGAACCGCTCCAATCCCTCAGCGGCCTGCCCAGGACTGCACCCCTGGAGCAGATCATTGGTCCCCAGCATGATGATCAGCAGATCTGTGTTAGCAGGGAAGGCGGGAGCTGCAGACGGAATCTCCCGGCCATTCTGACCCATGTTATAGACTGTCCAGCCGGTTTCCGCAGCCATGATATCCACCCATCGGCTGTCCGCATCATAGCGCCCGCCGAAATAACCTCGGGGATCATATCCGTAGGTGTTAGAATCACCGAAGCAGATGACTTTCATCCCACGCTTTTCCTTTCTCTGTATGTATGTGTTTTCCAACAATAGTCAAGGGGTCTTCCGTTTACTCAATAGTTTTCAGCTTCGTTAGGATTTCCTCATCTGCTGGGCAAAAATCATATTGATCGATTTCATCCACAGTAATCCACCGGATATCATTGTGCTCTAGCTTTTGAGGAATGCCTGATTGAATCGACGCATTGAACAGAGTTAGGTGGACAGTCAGATCCGGATATTCGTGGATGACATCCATAAATACGTCCCCTACATCCAATGTGACAGCTAGTTCCTCCTGACACTCTCGTATGAGGGCCTGTTCCTTTGTTTCACCAGGCTCTACCTTGCCGCCAACAAACTCCCAAAGGAGCCCTCTTGCCTTATGCTCTGGACGTTGGCAAATCATAAACTTGTTCCGATTCCAAATGAGTGCTGCAACTACCTCGGTCATTTATCCTACCACCAATTTATTTTCTATAAAAACTTCGCCGGGATCGGTTGATCCAGCTTTCAAATAATACTCATGGGCCTGCTTCCGTCATACTTTACATAGTTTCCAGTCCCATGAAGGTATCACGCCGCTGTATCTCCTGTGGTTCAGTCGGCCCTGAACTCACGAACAAACAGCAGCACCTTGCTCCTGCATTCACGAATGTGAACATGTTGCTATCTAGTGCGAAAGTTTACCGCTAAATGAGCTACATACTAAAAGTTTCTAGCAATTGTGTTTATAAATTTTTCTGCATCCTGAGATTCATATTCTTGCTGAATTACATCAAAAACTCGCTCTAAAATCTTTCGTTGCTCCATCGTAAGTTTGAAATTGATATTTAACGCACGATATCTAGTTTGTGTTTTCTTTTGGTCAATCAATAACGATAGTTTATCTATGTAGTCCATTTCAGCGACTACTTCTGATTCACCGCTGTCTAAGAAATCACTTTCTGTGGTATCTTCTGCATAACTAAAATCTTCATAACAAAGATCATTTGCATCTACATCTTCAAAAGATTGCGCTTCTATGATAGCCTTTTTCTCTCTAGAAAGGCTTCTCTCATAAGATATCCGACGAATATCTTTTGAAACAGAAAATGCCCATTCCCTAAACATCTTGATCAATTCATAATAAGTATCGTTCTTTTCGAAGTCATCTCGACGAGAATTTGCGATTAAGTCAGGATCAAGAATATGCAATTCTCCAATAATCCATCCATTAAAGCGTTCTTCCTTAAAATGGGAATTGCAGGTTGATTTGTCACCTATCAAAATATTTCCCTGACGAACTCGAATGCCCTTTATAGCATTATTATTAATTGTTCCATAAAATGAAGTATTAGCATACCAAAGAACAGCACTCAGAATTTCTCCTCTATAAAATTTCTTAACTTGGATATCTTGAATGCTATCTGTAATCTTCTTTACACGATCCGAGGTAAAGCTATCAGAGTAAGGTTTGTACAATTCTTCTCCATTAAGGCAAATACAGTACGTTGGAATAGTATATCCAGAAATTCTTACCTTTTCTTGTATTGTGCTTCTCCATTTTAAGCCTTTTTCAAATGGAAGAGGAGAGTGCTGGATTAAATAATCACGCACTAACTCTTTATCCAGTAGTCCGTTGTTACTTGTCACACCAAGCATTTTCACTTCAAAGTAGTGACGACTCGGCTTTTCACTGAATTCTTCGACAGAGATAATTTGGTTCATGACATCATGTACGCTGACACTATCTTCGTTCGAAATAAGCAAAAGTTCTCTTAACAACTTTGCATTATAATGAATCATCGTCTTCGTATCTTCTCCAGAGAAGGATGTGACGAAAATGAGTTCATCACAATATCCTAAACCAGCTAGACGTCCAATACCTCGAAATCCTCTTTTCTGAGTCCTCTGCTTGTTAGAATTTCCGATATCTATAAGAGTAGATATTGCTTGCTTTTTGCAAAGCCCTCGGCCATTATCAAATATCGAGAGCATGTTTCTTTCGTGGTCAAGATTTATTGCAATTTCAAAATATTCAGGTCTTTCAAGTTTTTCTGCGATAGCATCATCAATAGAATCCACTGCGTTTTGAATATATTCTCGATAAAGGTCGAGAGGTGAAGCATACATACCATTAGTTAGGGACTCTAGGGTATATTTTCCTATTATAAGTTCGTGGTTCATAATTATATGTCAAATATCGAGAGTTGCTTGTAAACATTGGTAAGCTGCTTATCTAGTTCATCGATAATATAGCCAGCTCCAACTTCACCATCAACGGTGCTCTGTATTACCGCTTCCTTAAAGCTTTTAAAATGCTTCAGAAGAAGCTCCCGAGTTGTCCTTTCATCTAACATTTTTATTGAATTGATGATCCGATTTTTGTCTTTTCGGCTTAAGATCCCATATCGAGAATACATGAATAGACATTTAATGAGTTCAAAATCGAAGAAAGACTTTTTTATTATTACCTGAACCTTCGCCAGATTATGGACAACAAAAGGAGGCTCCTTAGCTTCATAATCTAAGAAACTAAGAATATCTGATATAGCCTTTTTCCCCATAACCAGGCAAACGCCTTGCAACGACGAATATGGTATTTTACTATTTGCTATATACCTAATTAACCGTTGATACATAATCGGAAATTCATTTGTAATATAGTCTATGTAGAGCTTCCGATCCTCCTCTGACTCCATAGTAAAAGCTTTTAACATCGTTGTTGTTGTAAAGTAATGAATAAACAGCTTCTTTTGCGTAGCATCAGTCAAGGAAATAAATTTATCAATGGTAGTGTTATTGTCGCTGATTGAAGAAATGAATGCGTCTCGGGACTCTCCTAAGAGATCAAACAAGCGATTCCACTCTTTTATATAGAGTTGGTTTTCATCCCATACTATTTTCCGAGCTTTTACCTCACTAGGGGTTTCGTTTTTCCGGGGGATAAAGTCGCCTCGCCATCCGAGGTGATTTTCCGGCATTGCTAGAGCGCGAACAAATTCATCCGAAGTCTTTCCAAAATCAGCTTCAAAAAACGAACGCGAAGAAACTCCTTTGCCTTGTGTGGGGATTAACATTCGCTGCAAAGCACGGAGGTATTTGGGGTTCCAGTGTGTTCCTACAAATCCTCGTTTGAGATCTTCCAATGGTATATATCTCATTGGGAAAGAGAAAATAGCTACTTTATGGCCAGTACTTTTAGTCAATTCTTCTTGCAAGTCCATAGAGATATGCATGCGTTCGTATAAATCCTCAGGAGTATCTGCATGATAACTATGCCCTTTTCCAGTGAAATCTACTCCATTATAAAGCAAATAGTTTGACATATGAGTTATGCCATTTTCAGCACAAAGCCGAATCGCTTTCTTATAAGCTTCTTCATCCTCAATGTGGTCAAAAGCAATTCTGGCAGGCCTTATTGCCAATTCCCCTAGTCTTTTCGCTTTATGAGGAGTGAGTAGGAATGCATCTAAGCCCTGGTTGAAATCAACAAAGCGTTGCACTCGCTTTCCAGTTTTTGGGTTAACATAGGTGGCGCCTTTGGCAAAGCCTAGCGCTTTTATCTCATCAATGATTTCATCAAATCTGGGAGATCTTAAAACATTATTGTCCATAAGCAATAGGTCCTTTTTGGGACCGAATTGCTCATCAACTCGTTTGATAGTATCTGTAATTGAAATATACGGATAATACTCTGGCTCAAGTGTTTGAACGGCGCAAAAAGCGCATTTCATACCGCATCCACGTGTCATATATGTGAAATAAGCATCGTGTGCAGGATAGACATACTCGTCCGCAATATCATCTAAGATTCCGTAATCGAGCGTCAATCTATCAATACATTCTTCGTGTTCAAGCCCCAATGTCCCTTTTTTATCCAAAAGGCCCGGATTATTCTTTACGGTTGGAAAATTCTCAGCAATTAATTCAGGCATTAAAGTTGCTAAAATTCCACCGGTGTATACTTGAGTAGGGTCTTTCACTACACTAAGAGCATATTCGATGGCTTCTTTAGTTTTCGGCCATTCAAAAGTAAATAGTGTAGTGACATAAACTCTATCCCATTTTTTCCCGTTAAATGCTTCAGGGAGCTTTCCTTTTGCAAAGCGTACATAATCATGATGTATGTATCTATGAAAATATGAAATCTTCATCAAGCCAATAGGAGGATACTTGTTTGCGTATCCCGGCTCGAGCAATAAAATATCTGCCATTGAGTTCCTCCAAACACAAGTATATTAAACTCGTGTTTTATAGTGTTCTTTCGTAATCTATTACATATAGATAAAAGCGAGCTCTCGTTAATGCAGTGTACTGAATAGCGCGAATATCTTCAGTCTTGGCTTCGCCTTTATAAGTATGGTTAATAAAGATTACTATATCGGATTCCAATCCCTTGAAATCTTCAACTGGTGCAAATATTACTCCACCAGGTATTGTTTTACTTAATGGGGTTAATGGATATCCTCCTATATAGTTTACACCATCTAGTACCGATTGATCTAGTCTCTGATTACTCAGAATTACAATTTTTTCAGGTGAAACTCCTTCTTTGTTGACCAGCTTATTAACTACTGAATCAACAAACGAAATCACTGCTTGTCTCCTCGTGAGTTTTCTTACATCAGGTTCTACACCTTCAATCTGATTTACTAGAGTATCCGTTCCTAGCGCAGTTCGTTCTAAGGTGTATTGATAGATATTTGACGTGTTCCGAATATTATATCTTAGGACAAATGGTTCACCGTCAATAAAAAACTTATCTCCAAAATCGCGTGAAAATATGTTCTGGCTTTCGTCATAGAATACATACAGCGAACCTTTTTCTTTTACTAACAGATTTGCGCAATAGGCCCAATCCTCAGTAAAATCTTGTGCTTCATCAACGATTACTAGGTCATATTGCTGCAATACAGGTAATTGTTCCAATAGGTTTGCATATTCTTTACACCCGTTTACTATTGGTGCAGTCTCGTATGCAGCTCCAAGAATCGTTTCAGCAAATTTATCAATGCTATAAATGTCCGCTCCATCCATTCCTATATGCTCTTTTACTCGGGCAGCAAGAGTTGCGTTATAACAAAGATAAAGAGGATGCTTTCCACTTAGTATACAGCGCTTTATTTTCTTAATGCCAATCCAAGTTTTTCCTGTTCCTGCTCCGCCAATAACAAACGCCCTTGGATAATGCATTAGTAAATCAATAACAACATCTTGAGTTTGATTGATCTCTACCAGTTCTCTCTCTTTATCCTCGATGAGTGCACCCGCGGCAACAGAAAGCGCTACTCTTTTATTGATTAAGGAAATAAACTTTTTTTGGGTATCAGGAGACATAAATGAAGCATGTCCACCACGCTTGACATTGAAATATCGAAAAATTTCAACGATTCTAGATTGTAGATTTCCCATATCCTCAATGTCAATGGTTAGAGCGAGAGGGGACTCTACAGTAATTGGCTCAGAGACTGCAAATTTAGGAAAGGCCACCGCATTACCATAAATTCCAGGATATGCCGTTTCCAACTCGTCTTCGTAATATCTTTTGAAGAATCGCATGCTTTCCTCAGCCTGCTTATATGGAGAATACCTTAGCTTTCGGTCTTCATCGTATTCCTTAAGAAACCACGTATCGTCATCATCCACATAGATTCCTTTACCGCCTTTGCACTCAATGCATAAAAAGCCATAATCAGGATTGAAGATTAGAAAATCACACTCACTGTCGATTCTTTTTCCGTTTTCTTCAGAATACCAACGGACAGAGAAGAATACATGATATTTCTCACTAAGCTGATCTCTGCATGCATTAAAGAAATCTTCTTCTGATTTGACGTGTTTCCTTTTTGCTATGTCCGACGGGTGCATTACAGCCATAATTAATTACTCCCAAAACCCTTTGAGTTTTTCTTGTTTCAGTACATCGAAATATCCACAGAGATAGCTTCGATCCAGATCTTTATTGAAGTGTTTGCAAGAAACCTCATTTAAGAACAAACATCCTGCACAAGCTTTATCATGGTTAATGCAGAGTGGATCAAAAATACACTTCTTAGAGTTTTCTTTTGCATGCTTTAGCCATTTATCAAACTGTGACTGGAATGTACTATACAAAGCACCCATACTAAATCCCTGTGAATTCGCACAATAGATAAAAATAGCAGGAATATTTGGCAATATGTATTCAGACAATGAGCTTTTGTCTAGGCCACATACTTCCGCAGCTTCGCGGATTAGTGCGTGAGAAATACTATGGACTAATGTATACACAGCCTTTGTTATTTTTCCTTTATTACTTGTATCATCAATTTCTGTAAATGGTGTAATCAATCCAGTCTGAATTCTATCCAAGAACCACATCTTCAGATCATATTCACTATCTGATTTGGGTTTCTCTGAGTCAGAAATAAGTCGGTTTTCCAGCAGCCAGTCTATAATTCGCTTTCGGTCTATTTCAAAGAGAACCCCTTCTGTTTCCAAGCGGGCAGCATAAATGTTTCTCTTTTCCATCTCGCGAGGAAATCCCCTCAATTTGATGTGATCACCAAACTGCTCCTTCCTTGTATAGCCATAAGAGCAAAATACGATAGGGACGCTGGAACACATTTGAACATTTGAAAAGCCAAATCTGTTTGCCAGTTCTCTATAGTCGGGTTTTATGCCATCATTAATAAGTTCTACATCATTTGCGGCTTCCTCAAGCGATAAAGTCACCTTTGCATGAAGCAGTTCGTCATATTCTAGAATCGCTTCGGCTATCGGGGTATATTCCTCCGGAATAGCGACGGATAATCCATTCGATACTTTAGCTATAGACTCAAAAATCTGATTATTAGGATTGCTGCGTCGTTTTGCGTCAATTACCATCGCGATAGTTGATTCATCAAGCCCAGCCGCACGAAGCGAATCGGCCTCAGTTTGAAGTGTTTTTTCAAAATCATCTTCGCGTGTGATATTGCCCTTTGCAACCACGGCCTCATACTGCTCTGGAGACACCAAACCAAGATATTGAGAGATCACAACCTTTTCACCCTGATAATCCGTTTCATTATCCAAGAAAATATCTTTTCGCTTATCAAGAAGGTCTATCAAAGTCACTGTGGCAGGGATAAAGTGGGAAGAATCCAGTGCAGGACGTATCTCTAGTTGGTTATGACACTCAGGACAAGCATGCGATATAACAGCGCGTTTACCACATTTACTACATACAAAGTCTGTTCCGCTGCCTCGACGGTACATGTACTTCGTGCCATGATCAGGATTTTGACATTTAGGGACATAAATCCCGTCTGCATAACCACATCTGCAAAAACGGATCATTCGTATTTGTGTCATGTGTTTTCCGCAGTTGTCACAAGGCTGGTGCTCTCGACGTTTAAACTCGTCATATGAATAATACTGCCTTACTCGTCCACATGAACTACATACAAAAACCCATGGCTTCACAGAAGTGTGAATGGCACCAATTGTATCGCTTACTTTTGGGGTAAGCACTTCATATGTCTCTTCATCAATATTTGGAGCAAAATCAACAACAGCCGCTTCGCCTTCACTGCTATTCGCAATGAATTCATGAACACGTTGATTAACCACTCGGAGTAATCTCTTATTGTTAATACCTGAAAGTTGTATGCTATTCCAATAATCAACGTGGACTGCGTAGGTTACTCCGCCCCCACTTTGAGTATAGTCAACCCAGCTACCAGGTAGGTACTTATAGAGGGCTTGTTGAACGCCTCGGCGCATCTTTTTGTCATTTGCCATATATGTATCACTCCCTCATTACCTCATCTCAACAATAATTTGTTTGTCGGTATCGCGCAAACTACTCATGACATGACAATAGCACCGGTCAAATGCCTCTGTCAGATAAGTTCTTGGCTCGATTGATCCATTTTTTAACGACATCACAAGGTTGTCGATAATTTTATCAATGGTAATTCGATACAGTTTTCCAATAGAACTATCATTATCTGAGCACTTATAAATATGATGTGCATGATTTTTCAACATATCAGCTGTAATCGCACCAACAGTTAAAGCTTTTTTTAGGTCGCCGTACTTGCTAACATCACCAATACTAAATTGTAACTCATACTCATAATAGTTCAGAATTAGACTCGACAATATTCCCGGAAGAGTATTTTCAACCGCTTTAGTTGCCCAACGGTTTATTGAAACCGAATCAACCAGAATGTCTTTATACTCATGGAATTTAACAAAGTTCTTTAAGTAACTTTGATCTTTTTCGCGAGACGGTCGCATTATATCAATAACCACGCCCGTATGTTTCCGGCCAACACGCGAATAAGCTTGTATATATTCTGCAGTGTTTCCAGGCATACCATAAAACATCATTAAATTGAAACGATCCGCATCAACGCCATGAGAAATCATACTTGTAGCCGCAATCATATTAAAGTCTAGATCGTTAATGACGCTTTCGGCGTGTTCAATTGACGACAGGGTGGCTCTTACTTCCTGGAAAGTATCGTCGCCGGTCATTTTTTTAGCAATTAATGGTTGAATCCCTTCTGCTATTAGTTCCGTATTAATAGGATCTTCTAGTGCTTGGAGTACGCGATTGCTTTCCATTTTGACATTATTGTATTCAAGAATAATCCAATAATCTTCGAGTAACCTCAATGCTGCCACTATTTTTTCTTCCTGTGATCCATCAAAATTCATTCCTGGAATTTTGAGAATTTGCTCAGGATTCTGATATAGCTCATAAACTACGCGCTTAAGATATTGCAATGAATAAGCAACGCTGTTCACGATAGCTTTTCCAAACGGTGCATAACCCACAATGATGCGACCTATATCATTTTTGTCGATAAAAGAGTAAAAATCATGATCAAGATACGGTGACGCAGCGGGGAAGCGTATCGCATTTTTCCAATAAAGATGTCTGGCTTGCTCTGCATAGGCAGAAATAGTTGCAGTAGCACCAATTACCTTGATTCCTCTATTACACCCCGATAAATGGCGGATAAAGTATTCAATTAGCGTTTCATAATGTGAATCGTATGCGCCAAGAGACTCCTTAATCAAATGCAACTCGTCTTGTATCAGTAATGTCGGTGCAGGATCCTTCATTTGAACACGTTGAAAGTCAGAAGGGGTACAATTACATCCATCTGCCAAACATTTTATTCGCGCCGTGTATCCGTGCTTTGGACATTTATAAGAAGCGCCACATAAAAGATTATGAAAACGCATATTTAATCCAATAGCTGTCATTTTATCAACGGTTGAAATAATAACACTTGGAATGAATCTATAAATGTCATCATCTACCATAAAAAGCGGTAAACTTCCTCCAGCGGGGCATGCTCTATTTGTACAAACGTGTCGTAAAGAGTTAGCTTCTTCGTCGTAAACAACATGAACGGTATTTGAGCCGCAGAAGGGACACACATCTAGTAAACGGTATTTTTTGTCGATTTCCTCAGCGGATAGTTCATTAAGTATTTTCTTTAAATCTTTATCAATTTTATTAGGGGTATTGCCTTCGCCGACGAAATATCCTAGACTAAAAGTTTCACCGCCAAGTTTTTCCTCGACTCTAATTTGTTCTGCAGTTGCAAGAATGTTCGATACTCGTTGTACCTGCTGAACTGAAAGAAGCCTCAACGGATATTTAAGTAATGCAGTCACGCCGCACTCTTTTCCACGTAATCTATCAAAAAAGAGATTAAAAATCAGAATACCTAAAAAAGCTTCTGTTTTACCACCACCCGTAGGGAAATATAGTATATCGACATCGTTTGTCTTAGCTTTACGTTTAACCTCATCATCTAAAATCAATTCGGGTTCGTTTGCTACAATATCAAGAATAAGCGAAACAACAAATACAATCTGGAAAAGGCGCCAACTGTCATACCCTTTTGCAGATTTCTTAAATGCTTGGTTCATGTATTGGAAAGCAGTGCGTATCATATGATAATTATCAATCAATTCGATGCCTGTCTTGAAGCGTTTGATCTCCAATCTAAAAGAACTGATTTCTAGCTCAAACTGTCGCTTTCCATTAGGAGTTAATCCACTCTTAGACGCAAAATCATCTTCCCACGACTTTAATTCTTTCAACATTTTTTCGTGAATAGAGGTTAGGGTGCTAACAGGATCGCTAATCAAATCTTCAAATTTGACTGCTAAAGAATTATTTGTTTTAAGACGATTTTGAATAAAAACTGGTACATGTATGGTTTGGATTACGGTATTATTTTCTAAGCACTCCACATTACAATTGTTTCCGAGAGCATAAACATACTTATCATACTTATAGTCATCAGCAAAATAGTCCAACTCAACAGGAATTAGTTTTCCATTCCGAACTTTTACTTTAATTCCAGAATTAAACAATGTATTAATCCGATAAGGGTCACTCTTTGTCTGTTTCATTTTTTTATCGCTTGTTTCATCGCCAAATGCTGTTTCATTGCTTAATGCAATGGTAATATCCAGACAATCTTCCACCCCTTTAACATCAACAGAAATGTCAAAATCAAATCGGGAAAACATTTCGAACTCTTCACGCGCAACTTGTTTGCGCTTATATTTTTCCCAGGCATCCTCTGTGATTAGGTTATCAATAGTAAGGCGATCTCGGAATTGACAAGGCAAAACACCTGGATATACCTTGGCTTCGTAACACAAAGATTCAACTATTTCGTGTAATGTTTTTTTAAAGGAAGAATCCGGCGATAGACTACCACAATCAAATTCTGCATTGTAAATATCTGAAATCTTCAGGGTTAGAAATATCTGCTTTCTGTCAATTGCAATTTTTTTGTATATTGGAAGAAGCGATACTTTATGTTCTAACATCTCTTTAGATAAACTTCCCGCCTGTTTCTGCACTATTAAATCTTCAAATGTCGCAATTTTTTGATCCGTAAATGTAGCCAAGAAGTCTTTAAGAAACGCTTGCTTTTGCTGTTCATATGTTGGAATGATCCGAAAGAAAAAGTTGCCTTGTGGAAAAATATCTAACTCTGTATTTTCTATATCCGCCTTGGGGATTCGAAAATTTACGCCAATTTGCTTTATTAAAACACTAGAAGAAAATGTATCAGATGCACTCTGTGGAGACAGTTTACCAACATAAATTCGGTCGTTAGGGTTATATCCTATGATTGTATCAATGTTAGTCCCAGAGATTGAGGCAACAAATCGTTCAACAATTTCTTTTGCTAACAGTTCTCTATTATTTGCCATCAATTCCACCCCTTCTCCTTAAAGCGATCCTCAACAAACTTGGGCTTTAGGCCAAGTTTGGAAAGCAAAAGGCTATAGATCGTGTACCTCAAACTTGTACCCAAATACTCTTTATGAGTATGTATTGATTGTAAAGCTGATAGCCATTCGGAATACCCATCAATATTGCATTGAATAGATGATTTTACCTCGTCTGTAGAAGGTAGTTCGTGTTCACTTACTATTGAGAAAAACTTAAGGGAATCTGGTAATGGGAACTTCTTTTCGCCCTGTTGTTCAAACTCGACCATTGCCATATGAGATACTTTTCCTGAGGAAGACGTCTGGAGTATAGAACGAACAATACCTCTGCCATATTGCTTATGAAAAACTGTATAGCCTTGCTCAAGTTTTGTTGCAGGTTTTGGTTCATGGCCTCCAGAAGATTTTCCCTCCGCCATTTCTTTGAAATGCGAAAGGACAAATTCTGTCCATTCTTTTATTTTAGGCCAACCATTAAAATAATCGCTGTTAGATATTTCTATCAGCCATATTAACAATGCAACATCCTTAAATTCAGAAATCGAGGCTGGGTATGCCATTTCAACCGCTTTTAGTACTGTAAGATAATGGCCAAATCGTAATTTCATTTTCTCATCTGGATTCTTCATTAGTTTCGAGAGAAATCCAGAATAATCATTGTTTTTAGCATACTTTGCCGATTCTTTTGAAAGCTCTGTGGTGCCACTGTAACTTGATTGTGGAACATACTGAAAGGGGCTCTCCAAAGCCTCTACTCCATCATCCAAATCCAATGGTTCCGAAGTTAGAATGCTAGATGCTACAATTTTTCCTGCACCGTATGCAGTCTCACCACAAATTACATTCTGATATGTTTTTGCTTCCTCCTCTATAGCAAGAGTTTTCCCTATGATGATATTACCATCTGCGATAATCGTATCTGCATCAAGTGATTGCCCCATAATCCTATCCTGGCAGATTATAGATTTTGCTTGAATGTCCTCAGCCCAAATATCATTCTGAACAATAATCGTCCCTGATACACTGCACCGACCCATACAAACAAAGCGCCCTTTAATATCAATTTCCTCGGCGGTGACATTACCGAATACAATCAAGTCAAAGAGCGCAAATATTTTCTTAGTACAGTGTAAGTCTCCTGAAATAATATAACTTGCTTTAAAGGTAATATCATCGGATTCATTAATATTAGGGAAAATTAACTGGTTTTCAGCTTTTATCGCATCTTTGGTTTTATCATCATACAGTATCATATCTATTCTCCCATCGAATCGCGGAGCAAATCCATATATATTGATTCGCCTTTAGGAGCTGACAGAATAATCGTCAACTCATCTTTTGCACGCGTACACCCTGTATACAAGAAATTAATATTCTTTTTGAAGGCTTCCTGTTTTTCTTCCAATTTTTCTTTGGTTAAACCATCAAAATCTTCAAGAACCTGTACTTTTTCATGGGAACCGAGTGGCCGAAGTCCTGCTAGAATTACAGCTCTAAAATCCAGGCCAAGAGATCCTTCAATAGTGGCTATTGTCACTCCACGACGAGAACCATATGTTGCGCCTTCGGATTCTCCAGGAATTAAAATAGATGGCGTTTCCCAGTTCTCTTTGTAGAAAATCTGCTTAATATGAGGAAGAAGACTATAATAGTGCGTTTTCCAGCCCTTTGCTGTATATTGTTGGCGGCGGTTATAGACAATTACTGCTATATCCACTTCACTATATCCATTTTCAAGAAGAACTCGAATTGCAGAACAAATAGCCTCTGCTTCACCTTCATTACTAAGTTCTTTTACCATAGATAATGTAGGTTTATTTCCGGGCCGATATGCCGTGCCGCGAAGAAAGAGTTCTGGATCAGATGTAAGATCAACACCAATTTTTACTCCCATAGCTTTAGCACAACTTACAAACCTATCTATGGCGTCGTTGATCGGTTTGGAGTTTCTATAATTTGTTTCGATGGGGAGCGTTTTCCCTCGATACTCTGGATAACCACTTCCACCACCCTGCCAAGGAGCTTTCCCGTGTTTGATATTGTTCTTTATGTCCTGAGACTTATCCCCAGCAATCACAAAATAATGGTCATTATCATTCTTGCTTTTCAGCAAGTTAAAGCAAAATCTATACCATTCAGGCTTGAAAATTTGAACCTCATCTATAAAAATGCCGTAAAATCGTTCCTTGATTTGACCGGTTGCCAATGCATTATTCGCCTTTTCAAACAGTGTATCATAGTAACCATTTTGTTGATTTGGGTATCTTGTCGGGAGGGAGATTCCATTGCTTTCCAGCAGCTGTTTGCAGAGGCCCAAAAAGGTAGTACACTTTACGTTTTTGTCAATAAAACCTGCTTGTGAAATAGCCCACTGATAATAATTGTTGAGATTACGGTTATAGCAAGTAATCAAAAAGTTCTCACACGGATTTAAACTTGCAAGCTTAAAACACTTAGAAATAAGCAAAACACTTTTGCCACTTCCTGCACAAGCAAGAATTAACTGATTACCTTTATTAATCCTATTAACGATATCAATTTGCCAATTATCAAGTCGATAAGATTGAACGGCGCGATCCATCTGTGATAGTGCAGCTTCTTTGATAGGAATTGTCGTATGATCGTCCAAGATGAATTTTCTGGGAATCGTAATCTCTGGACATAATCTCTGGAAAATATTGTTCACTATTTCCTCTTCAATTTCATCAGCCAGCGATAATCTTTCTAAAAGGATCTTTTTTCCTTCTTTACGTAGAAGATGAATGTCATTTTTGAAGAGAACATGCTTGAAACAAAATATTTTTTCTGGTTCTGTTAATTCAGGCTCCATCTGCGAAAAATCGATATTCGGAAAAACAAAGCTGATATTTAGTGCAAATCTCAAATTCCCGCTTTCTCTTACTAAATAATTACTTTCTTCCAGTTTTGATCTAATGTCATTTTCCAAAACAGAATATACTAAAGGATTTGCCAGAGCTTTAATTGTTGTAGATGCGACCAAGGGAATATCAACATCAAAAAACCGAAGCAACATTATTCCTTCCGGTACGATTATCATATTAAAAAGTTCTGCTTTTCCTTGACCAGCATCCCGCTTTCTCGGGTTAATTTGAACAACATAGTAAGCCAATTCATCTTCAGCGAATGCTCTTTCAGTAGTTCTAAGGAAAGAACGTTCACTTGTTGATAAGACCAACTTGTCATATTTTTCTGGATATATCTGCATCACTTTTTACCCTTTGTTTTAATCTCGTTAAGGAATTCATTATAAAGGCTGTCAACAGTTTCTCGAGCAAAATTTCGTGTCAACACCTCTAACATGGCTTGGATTATTTTCTTTTCAGCTTTTGAAAAATCGGATGTAATAGTATTCTTTGTGCGGTAATTTGCTGACTGTGTTACCGTTTCACCAAGTTCTTCTATTGTTTGAATAAGTTGAACTTTTTGCTGCGTAACCTCTGGAACAGCAGACTTTGGAATGGTGCGCAATTCCCTTTTTATCGCTTCGAGACCTTCAATAACTTGCTCCTTCTCAAACGAGGAGTTAAATCCAGTGGTTAGTATCGTTTCTGCTTGGGAGATTACCTTTCCTGCCTTCTTTATCGTTTTGGCAGCAGGATTATTCCGCGCCTTAGATGCAGCGCGTATCTTATCAGATACTTCAGAACCTACCGTTACTCGAACACCATTTTCAAACTGAGAAAAAGTATCATTTCGTTCAAAATCATCTCGCCGTGCATTCGGTATTAAGTTTGGGGATACAACGTACAGTTCTCCTAACACCCATCCATTAAAACGAGATTCCTTGAAATAAGGAGATAATGTTTTAGAAGTTCCAATAAGTATGTTTCCGAGTCGAACTCTAATACCAGATAATCTATCGTCTGCTAATGTCCCTGAAAATTCACTATCTGCATACCATCCATATGCCAAAGTTGTTCCTTTGTCATCATCCACATCAAAGAACGATATGCCATTAATTTCATCTTTTGTGACACCGGCTCTTGACGAAACGTCAAGAGTCAACTTGTAAGGCTTATATAATTGCGTTAGGTGCTCGAAAGAACGCCCAATAAAGATGGGATATTCAGCGATAAAAACCCCTTTTGCCTCGAGATCTTGCTTGATAATACTTCCCCAATAAAAGTTTTTCCTATACGGAAGCGGAGCTACCTGAGATATGTAATCTTTGACCATATCCAAATCTAGAAGACTTGCAATATCATCAACGTCTTCCATTTTAACAATAAAATAATGCGCTGCTTCCTGTTCTTCAAGAACATTAACAGTAGTAACAGCCTCTATAACACTTTGCAGCGTATGCTCGTCACCCTGTCCGGGAATTAACAATTCTCGTAATCTTTCACAGTCAAATGTAACTATTGTTTTGATATCTTCACCTTTGACTGTTGTACAGAAACTAAGCTGTTTGCAATATGAGAGTCCGCCTAAACGGCCTATTCCGCGAAAACCTCTATTAACAGTATGGAGCTTACTTGAATTACCAATATCTAAAAGCGTCTTTCTAGCGTTTGTTCCGCATATGCCAATTCCATTGTCTTTAATACTTATGACTTTTCGCTCATCATCAATGATTATTTCAATCCGACTCTCCTCAACGGTAAGAAGTTTTTCTTGGACAGCCACATCAATCGCATCAACTGCATTTTGGATGTATTCACGGAAGCAGGCCTCAGGTTCGTTATACATTCCCGTTGTAAGAGACTCTAATGTAAATTTACCAATAGATATTTCCATAGAAAAAATCCTTTCAGCAATCTTATGCTTCACAAGATCGCTTATTTTTTATGTATCTTCCAGATTTAATTCTTTCATCCGCAGGTTTTATTGCATCCTCTGGAATAGCCCAGTATGAACCAATTTTTATTGCGCCAGGAATTCTTCCGTCTGCACAAAGATCACTTATCCATCTTTTAGAAAGGTTCCATTTTTCAGATGTTTGTCTAATTGATAAATAACCCATATATTTCTCCGTTCTTACTCCAGAAAATAATATACCTAAATATGTCAATTATACTCTAAACCTCGCGGAAAATCAAATAACCATTGATTTCTGAAGCCCAATATTTTGTGCACTATGCCAATTTATAGGCAATGCTTTTTTGGTTGGATCATGCAAACACACTATTATTTTTGATGGATCGCCAAAAACTTTTTGCTACAATCGGCTTTGAACACTTGTTTTCCTTTTATTTCATATGCATAGGAATTAGTCGTGTCGCTGCTATGAGTATTCCTTTTTATATATGCATCCTTCCCCGTTCCGGCCTAACTTTTTTCTGTGGGGCCCATTGGAGGTTGGCTATTCTTTGTTTATAGCATGTTAAAAATTGATACGTCTGCCTCGAAAAAACACCTTGCTTCTTAAATAGTGTTTACATGAGATGTATGATATAATAGAAACACGACCAGTCAAAGGGGTGTTCCTATGGACAACAAACAGCAGCGGCATGATATAAGCGATAAAGTATGGGAACTGCTGGAGCCACACCTGACTGGCCAGCCAGGACAGTGGGGTGGTATTGCAAATGATAATCGGCAGTTTATCAACGGAGTTTTCTGGATTTTACGCACGGGAGCTCCGTGGCGAGACCTGCCGCCGTGCTATGGGAAATGGGGTACTGTATATCAACGATTTCGCAGATGGCGGGACAAGGGGATCTGGGAAAAGCTGCTGGAAATTCTGGTGGATGAACCTGATTTTGAATGGCTCATGATTGATGCAAGCCATTGCAAAGTACATCCTCATGCCGCTGGAGCGAGGGGTGGAAACCAGGATATGAGCCGCACAAAAGGGGGCTCAATACCAAAATTCATCTTGCCGTGGATGCAAATGGTCTGCCGGTCAGAGTACTTATTACAGAGGGTACCCGAGCTGATTGCAAAGAAGCTATCCATCTGATTGAGGGCATATCTGCCGAAACATTGCTGGCTGATCGGGGGCATGATACCGATAAAATCATTGCCTATGCCATTGCCGCTGGAATGGAAGTGGTGATTCCACCAAAAAGAAACCGTAAAAAACAGCAGGAGTACGACCGTTATTTGTATCGGCTGCGCCATTTGGTGGAAAATACTTTCCTGCACTTGAAACGCTGGCGGGGAATTGCTACAAGATACGCAAAAAATACATCCTCATTTCTAGCTGCGGTGCAAATTCGTTGCATTGCTATTTGGTGTGCTATCTTAACCTAAACTCGTGTAGACACTATTTAGCCTATGCAGAGGTACAATACCCCAAACCTGAACATAAAAAAGAGCCCTTCTGAACAGGCTATGGCAGTTATGCCGTGCCTGGTCAAGAAGGGCTCTTTGACCACATGTTTGACCACAGACAGCGTCGGAACACTCGGAAACAGTGGAATTAAGAGCGGTAAAGAGTGAGCGGAATGGAGCAAAAATGGTTAAAAACCATTAGAAAGTATCAGAAAAAATTTAGTTCAACCGTTTAAGTCGTTTTAGGAATCAGAAACGAATAATCTTAAAAAGATTACAAATAACCTCTCAAAGCGCGGACAACTCTCTTAAAAATTGGAAAATAGTTATATAATTTTATAAAAAATGACCATCACAAGTGGAGGGGAAAATTCTTCTGAAGACGGCACTAAAGTGAGAAAAATTCGAAAAATCAGTGTTAAATACTTTTATTTCTCTTATAATAATTGGATTTTTTGAGCATTAGGATTTGTTTATAGCCCGTATCTCTCAGTTTGTTGGTTCAAAGACCTATTTTTAAATATGCTTTATAGCGCCTATTTATTTGATTATTGGACGCAGAATTAGATAGTAGCTGCAGAAATTTGATATCTTATTGTAGTTTTCCATAGATCATATTATAATTAATTAACGGTAGGCCTTTGCGCCGCCAAGGCAGCCGTATGATTTAAGTATGGCTGCCTTTTCTTTATGATTACCCCATTTTAATAAGGAGCATTCCTATGGCTTGTGAATGTGCAATTTGTAAGAACAATAAACCTTTTACCTTTCCAAAAGAAATTATTGACGCTGCTCTCAATGGTGAACTTGTACTTTTTTGCGGTGCAGGAATTAGTACCGAAGATAAAAATGTTCTACCATACTCGTTCTACACGTCTATTAAAAATGAGTTGGATTTAAAGGAAGAAGGAGTCTCTTTTTCTGAACTGATGCAGCTATATTGCAATCAGCCCAATGGCCGGAAGAAACTTCTCAAAAGAATCAGAGAAAGATTTCATTATATTAGCTCATTCCCTGAGTTGGAACGACAAGCTACAGCTTTCCATCGAGAGTTAGCACAAATCTACTCAATCAGGACTGTTATTACTACGAATTGGGATACATATTTTGAAGATTATTGTGGGGCAATTCCCATCACTATTCCAGAAGATTTTGCCTTTTGGGACGACAGTTCAAGATGTGTTTTAAAGATTCATGGTTCTATTCAAAACCTGAGTTCAATTATTGCTACAAGCGAAGATTATAAGAAACGGTTTTCTGAGCTACAAAATGGTATTGTCGGCGCAACACTAAAATCGATTCTTGCGACTAAAACCGTAGTATTTATTGGCTTTTCCTTTGGCGATGAAGACTTTTCTCAAATCATCGATTATCTACGAGAAGAGATGGGCGACATTTTCCCTCATATCTATATCGTTACATTAGATGAGACACTTAAAGATCGACTTGCATATAAAAATTCAACTTCTATTGTGACATCCGGAACGTTTTTTCTGCATCAATTAAAGTTTGAACTTATTGAAGAGGGGGTTATCAAAAATCATTCTGTTTCACCCGTGGTGACTGAAGCTCTCGTTGAGATGAAGGAACTTCATCATAAAGTATCTATGTTAGATTTATGTCAGTATCCTTGTGCTGTTTATACTCTTTCTTATCAAGATGGCGTAATTCATGCATTTGAGCGTTTTTTACAAAACTACAAGACTGGTGAATACAATGAACCCGGTCGATTAGTTAGAGTAGCCGGAAAATATATGGAATGGACTGAAAATTATTTAGCAGCTGAAAACTATTGGGATGCTTCGTACTACGAGGGATATGTAAATGGCTTAGTTTTTATCGAAGCCTGTGAAGACGAAGATGATATCATGAACAAATTTCCGTTCTTGTTTCTCCCTAATGCAAAAAAAGAATTGTCCTCGTATGATATCTATATGAATGAACTAAGACGTGTCTCCCGTTCAAGAAGCAAGTTTCAAAAACAAGCAAAAGAGATTGTTAGAGCTACAGCTGGTGGTGGACTTGTCATCCATCATCCGCCATACTAATGCTCAATACGCCGCACATAAATCTTGAATAGTTAGAATCACCAGCATGAGGACCGATTGCTCGGCTCCCATGTTGGTGATTTCTTTTTTACTCTTTTTCGTCTTCTCCAATTTCTTCGATAAGGTACAATAAAAAACTTGTTGACACTACGATACTATTTCTTAATCTGGCTCATAAGTTGCCCAACTCCCGAGGCTTTTTCTGAGGGGTAGGCTTGTCCGGAACCTTCCGCTCTACGTACTTTCGTTTTGCGTCCCCCGGCTACTCCCAGATGGAGGGCGTTTTCTCCGGCACGGCCTGTGTACCTCATCCTGGATCTTCTCCAGTTCCTTACTACAGCGGCCGTTGTTGATGATCCCGTCGGTCATCCCGTAGTCGTCCTCCAGGTTCATTTCCGCCGTGCACAGCGGGTTTTCCGGCTCAGCGGGAACGATACGATCTGCCTGTTAATGCTGTCGAACAGATCTGGCCGTTTGAATTACTCTGTGTACTTTCGGCCTGTATCTGGGGAGCAGGGGTGCAACCCCCTCCGTCCCAAGGTCTAACTTTGCGCCCTTATTCTTTGTATAGGCGTGTTAAAAACTGATACGCCTGGCTTGAAAAAACACCTTGATTCTTGGTCTCATCGAAGGTACAATACCCCAAAACCTGAACATACAAGAGAGCCCTTCTGACCATGCAACTGCAGTTTTGCTGCACCTGGTCAAGAAGGGCTCT
>CDZJ01025949.1_pt1 | contig 25577 bp, 24 predicted proteins | sample 557391 | NCBI WGS metagenome assembly CDZJ01 (sample SAMEA3182111, study PRJEB8094) | gut metagenome | biome: human; feature: gut; material: Stool; isolation source: human stools | place: Canada | collected 2013-05-07 | reverse complement strand
GGGCAAGCCCCCGCCCTACCAGGATCATGGGTTCTTCTCATGGCCCAGAGCAAAAAAAGCGCCCCGAGCCCTTTGGGCTCAGGGCGAATATGTTACAAATATCCGCGGTTCCACCTGAATTCGTGTCTGGCTGACACGCACTTCGTTCCCGGTAACGGCGGGGGACCGGCGGGCCATTTCCTGCCCGCGCTCCAGAGGCGCCTTCCCTTCGCGGCTTTGGAGGATTTTCACCAGCCATCCTCTCTCTGAAGCCCCGCCGCTGGGTACTATTCTCTGTCCTTGCTTTGAAGCGTATTGTATGACAGTTTTTCCCCGTTGTCAAGGGAATTTACGGTTTTTTCGCCCCGTCAGCCCCGTTTTTTTCCATCCGCTCCAGATGGGCCTTCAGGAGCAGATTGATATAGCTGGACAAAGAGCGGTCCTCTCTTTCAGCCAGACGCTTTGTCTGCTCCAGTACCGGGTCATCCAATGTAATACTGATTTTTGTTTTAAGCGGCTTCATACTTATCACCATATACGACTATACTATCAAATAGTATTTAATATTGACGAATCCTATCGAATCGCCTATAATCGTACTAAAAGAGGTGATGCATATGTATTCCAATGATTTTGAAGCCGCCTTCTCCTGCTTTTTAGAGCGGAGGGACTATGACGAGGCGGCGAACCAGATGTTCACCTTGGCCCGTCTGGCCTTTGCCGCTGGATGGCAGGCGGCGGGGGGGACCCCGCCTCAGGAGGAGCCCATCTTTACCCTCCTCCGCGGCGGCGCGGAAGATGGACAGCGTGAAGCGGCCTCTCAGCCGGAAATCGGTTGAGAGGCCGCTTATTTCACACCGGACAAGTCCGGCTCTCTTCATTTGATCTCATAGTCTCGGCCGAACTGGAGCTCACCGAAGTTAATGCGGCTGCCCCGGACTGGGGGCAGATCCTCCTCATCTTCGTCCTCCGCCTCGCCGCCCGACACGGGGCCAAACTCGGCGGTATCCTCCAGATCCTCAGGCTCCTCCTCCGCCTCCTGGCGGGCCTTCAAATTCTCCGCCGTGGCCTCCAGCATGGCCTGGTTCAGCAATCGCTGAACATTGTCGTCTATCTCGGACACCGTTTCCTCCACTGGATCAGGGGCCGGCTGGGGCTGGGCGTCGGGACACATCTCGCCCAGCTGGTCCAAAAATTCCTCCTGCTTGGCGTGGATGGCCCGCAGCTTATCCACAAAGGCGGCGGTGGCGTTCTTGGCCTGCTGAAGCCGGAACTCCTCCGCCTCCACCTCCTTGGTAATGCTCTCCATACGCTGGCGCGCTTCGCCCTCCGCCTCGTGGATCAGGGCGGCACGCTTCTGCTCCGCCTCCCGGACCAGATCATCCGCCCGGCGCTGGGCGATCATAAAGGCCTGCCGCATGGCGTCCTCGGTGGCCCGGTACTCCTCCACCTTGTCGGCCAACACCTTCATCTTGCTTTTCAGCACGGCGTTCTCGCTGTACAGGGCGGAGTAATCCGCCGTCAGAATATCCAAAAATTCGTCCACCTGGGACATATTGTAGCCGTTGAAGGTGGCCTTTTGAAAGGCGCGCTCAGACACTTCCTGGGGCGTAAGCATAGTGTGATCCCTCCTAAAATCTTTCTACTGCCAAAAGGGAAGCGGGCCGACGGGTATGCCGGCCCTTCCAATTTACGGCGCTTGCCGCGCCGCCCCATCCGTGACGGGGCTTGGGCGGCGATCTCAGAAATATAGCCCGTTGTTCTCCAGTTCGTCGATCAGGTCGCCCAGGATATCCACGTTGTAAGGGGTGATGATATAGGTGGAGATGGCCACCTTTTTGATCTTGCCCTCGTTGGCGTAGGCCACGCCGGACAGGAAGTCCAGCAGACGGCGGGCGATCTCCTTGTTGGTGGACTCCAGGTTCAGCACCACCGTTCGCTTCTCCCGCAGATGGTCGGCGATGGCGGAGGCGTCCTCAAACTTCTCCGGTTTGACCAGCACCACCTGGAGCTGGGTCGCCGCCCGGATGTTGACCACCTTGTTGCTCCGGCGCTCCTCCTCCTGGGAGGAGCCGTACAGGGTGTCCACATTCCGGGAGGACCGCTCCAACCGCTCGGGCCGCTCCCGGCGCTCTGCCCGTGGGGCGGGGGCGTCGAAGTCGTCAAAGCCATCAAAGTCGTCGTCGGGCTCCTCGTCCTCATAGGGGTGGGCCAAACGCTTAAATTCGTCAAAAAGTCCCATCACACGTTCCTCTTTTCTTCAGCGCGTCATTTGTGTATGTCCGTCCGGGGCGTGCCCATGGGAGGCCGGGGCCCAAACAGGGCGGTGCCCACCCGGACAAGAGTAGATCCCTCGGCGATGGCGTCGGCGTAGTCGCCGCTCATCCCCATGGACAGACAGTCTATACTAGTTTGATTATCCGACATTTTCTCCTTTATGTCAACAAAAAGCTGTCGCATGGCCTGAAAATATGGCCGGTTGGAACCAATTTCCAGCGAGACCGGAGGAATAGCCATCAGGCCCCGGAGCCGGACATGGGGAAGCTGGGCCGTCAGCCGGGCCAGCTCCTCCGCCTCCTGGGGGGAGCAGCCTCCCTTGCTCTCCTCGCCGGCGATATTGACCTCCAGCAAGATGTCCTGGACGATGCCCAACTTCTCCGCCTGGCTGTGGATGGCCCGGAGTAGGCGCTCCGAGTCCACCGAATGGATGAGCTCCACCTTTCCCACCACCTGCTTGACCTTGTTGGTCTGGAGGTGGCCGATAAAGTGGACCCCGGCCCCCTCATAGGCCCCGGCCTCCAGGTGGGCGGTCAGCTCTTGAACCCGGTTTTCCCCGCACACCTGGACCCCGGCGGCAATGGCCGCCCGGATGGTTTCGTCCGTCTGTACCTTGGTGGCGGCGCACAGGGTGATCTCACCCGGCGTCCGGCCGGCGTCAGCCGCCGCCTGGGCGATTTTTGCCCGCACCGCCTGAATATTTTGTGCCAGCTCCATAAAATATGACCTTCTCTCTATCTCAAGGGATCTTCCCCTTTTAATCCTCTCTAGAATTGAAGCAGTTGGCCGTCAAACAGTCCGATGGCCTGGGTGATGACCTCGTCCCCGGCCCGCAGGGCATCGCTGCTGGTGGAAGTAGGCTTGACCACATAGTAGTCGCCGCCCTCCGTCACCACCTGGATGCCCTTAAACTCCGCCCGGCCGGCCACCAGCACATAGACGCCCAGCTTGCTGACCTCCCGCTCCTCGCCGGTCTCCTCATCTTTCTGGGTAGATTTTATCATGCGGACCGCCTCCTTGGGCACCCGCAGGCCGGAGAAGCTCTCAAAAATCAGCTCTGCCGTCTGATGGCGCAGCAGAGTGGTCCGGGCCAGATACCGGTCCGAGGAAAAGACCACCAGGGTCACCTCTCCCTCTGTGGGACCCACCTGCTCCACCCGCATGTCCACGTCCTGGGAGAAGTCCCCGGTAAACCGGAGGAGGGCCGTTCCCCCCTCCCGCAGCCGCTCCGCCGCCTCGTTGGGCAGGCTGGCGGCAAAGTACCACCGGTCGGAGGTGATAAGCTTGCCCACCGCGCCCTCGTCGGCGCTCTGGCTGTCCATCATGGCGGCCAGGGAGGAGGGGGTGAGCTGGAACACCGTTTCCGGGGTCAGCAAGCTCTCATAGCCGTCCACCAGGCTGGAGAACACGCCGGACCGGTCGGCGGTGATCCGGGTCGTGGCCCCGGAAGACTGCTTGTACAGGGCGGAACGCTGGCTCTTCAGGCTCTGGAGCTGGGCCGTCAAATCGGCGGAGGTGAGGCCGTCGCCGTAGGTATAGCCCCGCTTCAGGACGCCGCTCTTTACCTCCCGCACCTGATCCTCCAGATCGGCGTAGTCCCCCAGGGCCGTAGAGGCCCGCAGAGATACCACGGACTGGAGGATATCCTCATCCAGCCGGGCGGCCGACTCCACATCGCCGCTCTGGGCGGCGGCATATTGGAGCAGCTCGATCTCCATGGACAGCCTGTCCAGCTCGGCCTGGTCGGCCTGGGCCTGGCTGTCCCGGTAGATGAGAGCCACGGTCTGGCCCACGCCCACCTTCTCTCCCTCGGTCCGGGTCACGTCCAGGATGCCGGCCTGACCGGACAGCGCCTTCTCCTCCCGGACCAGCAGACCATCGGCCTCCACGCTGTCGTTGACCGTGTAGGAGTAGGCCAGAGTGGTGGTGAAGGGGTCGTTCAAGGTGTCAAAGACGTAGTAGCCAAAGTAGATGGCCAGCGCCCCGGCGATGAGGACCATCACCAGTGTGATGACAGATTGTCCTTGCTTCATGGGTATTCTCTCTTTCTGTACAGCGTGCCTGCCCCGGCGGAACCCCGGAGGCCCCGCAATTCACAGCCCTGGAGCCACTAGACCGCCCTTGGGACAGGCGGTGGTCATTCCAGCTCCCCCGGATCGCACAGGGGCACAGGCCGCTCCGGGACGATGGTGGAAATGGCGTGTTTATAAATGATCTGCTGCTTTTCCCATGGGGGGCAAGCCCCCATGGGGTCCCGTTTTTTTATATCCTCGGGGCAAATGAATTGCCCCTCCGGAAATTGCCGGCTCGGCCGGCAATTTTACGCGCTTCGCGCGGGTCGCTGGCGCTCCCGCGGCAAGCAGCAGATTAGTCTCCCTCCCCGGGCTCGCACAGGGGCACCGGCCGCTCCGGAACGATGGTGGAAATGGCGTGTTTATAAATGATCTGCTGCTTGCCATCGCTGGTCAGCACTACAGTAAAGGCGTCAAATCCGGTGACATAGCCCCGCATCTGAAAGCCGTTCATCAAAAACATGGTGACGGGCCGGCGGTCCCGGCGGACCTGGGTCAGGAAGATCTCTTGAAGGTTGTTGGTTTTCTGCATGATATGTAGCACTCCTTTTTTCTTTAAGGGGGAAATCAGATTTGTTTTCCACCCTTGAGTGCTTCCACTATATACCAAAATCTTCCAGATATCCTGTCGAAACCTGGAGGGCCTGGGCAAAATTTGGCTCAGAGTCCCAGGTGATCCATTTGGCCGCCCCGTTCCGGCGGAACCAGGTGAGCTGCCGCTTGGCGTACTGACGGGAGCGCAGCTGGATCTCCCTCGCGGCCCGGTCCACATCCCCGTCTCCCCGCAGGGCGGCGGCCATCTCCTTATAGCCGATGGCCTGCATGGCAGTGCACTTCTCCGGCACGCCGCTGTCCAGCAGGGAGCGGACCTCCTGTGCCAGCCCCCGTTCCATCATTTCGTCCACCCGGCGGTCGATGCGGGCCCACATATCCTCCCGGCGCTGAAAGGCCAGGGTGATGGTCAGGGCGTCATAGCGGGGGGGCAGGGCGAGGGTCTCCCTGTTGTGCTGGGTGATGGTCTTTCCCGTGGACAGATAGACCTCCAGGGCACGGACGATCCGCTTCTCATCGTTGGGGTGGAGGCGGGCGGCGGTATCCGGGTCCGCCCTGGCCAGCTCGTCCAGCAGGGCCTGGCCCCCCTCCCGCCGGACCCGCTCCTCCAGTTGGGCACGGAGGGCGCTGTCCGGGTCAAAGTGGGCGAAGGTCCGCCCGGAAAGCAGGGAGTCGATATACAGTCCGGTCCCTCCGGCCACGATGGGCAGACCGCCCCGGGCGAGAATGTCGTCCACACAGCGGGCGGCCATGTCCACATACCGGGCTACAGAGAAGTTTTCCTCCGGCTCGGCCACATCCAGCATATGGTGGGGCACGCCCTCCATCTCCTCATGGGTGGGCTTGGCGGTGCCGATGTCCATGCGGCGGTAGATCTGCATGGAGTCGGCGGACACCACCTCGCCGCCCCGGGCCTTGGCCAGCGCCACCGCCAGCTTTGTCTTGCCGGAGGCGGTGGGGCCGCTGATGACTAAGATTTTTGGGGGCATAAGAGCCACCTCCGCTGTCAGTTACGTTGTCTTGGGCATAGGCCACATGGTCACCCCGTCCCGCGCCGCCCGGAGGAGCCCTAAAAACCCGTCCATTTGAGTATTAAAGCACCTGCTGCCTGCCTGTAAAAGGGCTTCCTTGTCCTCCGGGTCCATATAGAGGGTATCAGCAGCCATAGCCTCATTGATCCAGGGGGAGGCGCCCCCTATTGTGCCGAACACATCGCCGGCATTGACTTCTATCCTATGCCAGCCCCCGCCCTGGGGGGCCTCTCCCACCTGGATGGAATCTTTTTCCCGCATAGCCAAAGCGTTGCGGAGGGCCAGATCTCCCAGCACCAGCTTGGTAAAGGCGGGGCTGTTGGTGGTGATGATCCGGCCACGGGTGGCCTCAGGATATCCAAACTCCATATCTCCGCCCACGAGACCCATCACGTTCTGAACCCCCGCCCCCACCACGCTCTTGGCCCGGATGTGTAACGTATACTCCCCATCCAGCCACACCATGGTCCGGGCCCTCAGCACGTCTCTGCTGCTCCCTCCGGTGAATTCCGTGTCAAACCAGACCAGAAGGGGGGTCTTTTCCCCCTCCGCCAGTACCAGATATCCGTCCCAGCAGGAGTCTCCGTTGCCGAAGAAATAGCCGCCCCGCTCCTGCTGGTAGCGGGCCAGATACCGATTCCATTCGATCGCCATGGATCTTCACCTCCAACCACCGGGGGCGGTCTGCCGCCCCTCGCTTTTCGACGCTCCGTTTCCTTATGGAAAGGGGGCTTCCACGCCGGGAGCCCTTTTTTGATTTCTCCTCGGGGAAAATAGATTCCCCCCTGCGGCGGCTGCGCCTGTAAAATATTGCCCTATCAGGCTCTTTTAAACTGTTTTTCCAATTCCTTTTTCGTCAGCTCGATGGCTACCGGCCGACCGTGAGGACAATATTTTACGCTGCCCTCCATGACCGCCTGGGCCACCCGCTCCAGCTCCTGAGGACTGGTCTTCCAGCCCCCCTTGATGGCCGCCTTGCAGGCCATGGTGTGGAGCAGCTCATCCCGGGCGGCGGCGGGGTCCGCCCCGCCCGTAGTCAGCAGCTTTTGGGCGATCTCCTCCAGGGTGGCGGGGATATCCTCCACCGCCACGTCAAAGGGGGCCTGACGGACCGCCAGGTCCTGCCCCAGCTGGTCCACCTCAAAGCCGAACTCCTCCAGCAGCGCCCCGTGGGCCAGCAGGACCTCCCGCTCCTGGGCGGACAGGCGGCAGATGGCGGGGGCCAGCAGGCTTTGAGCCATGGGGTCATAGCCCGACGCCTTCATCCGGTCAAAGTTCATCCGCTCATGGGCGGCGTGCTTGTCGATCAAATACACCGAGTCCCCCCGCTCCACGATGATATAGGTGTTGAGCACCTCCCCGGCCAAGCGCCAGCCCTCCTCCTGGGGGATAAGGGGGGTGTCCCCGGCGGAGGCGTCCCGCTCTTGACCAGGCCGCTCCTCCGCCACTGTCACTTGCGGCGGAGCCTCCTGATTCCTACGGGGCAGCTCCCCCTGCCCGGTGGAATCGCCCTTTTGCGGAATGGGGCTCCCTGTGGCACGGCCGGGCGCCTCCTCCCGCCTCGCCGGGGCGGCCGGGGTCAGGACGGCGGCCAGAGGGCTGGGGCTGAAGCGCCCAACGGGCTTCCTCTCTCCGGCGGGGACGGCCGGCCGACCCTGGTAGCTGGTGTCATGGACCTGGACCACGCCGGACGGGACGCTCTCCCGGCGGGGGGGCTGGGGTAGGACGGGGGGCCTTTCCCCCTGCCGTCCCTCCGCCGCCCAGGACGGACCTCCGAGCCGGGTCTGGTTCGGCGTAACCGTGTCCTGGGGCCTCACCCCGGCCAGGACGGTGTTTTTCAGCTCCACCTGGGGGTGGGAGCGGTCGCTCTCCAGGGCGGAGAGGACCGCGTGGTATATGGCGGAAAATACCTGGCGCTCCTGGCCGAACTTCACCTCGGTCTTGGCGGGGTGGACGTTCACATCCACAGCGGACAGCCTCAACTCCAGATGGAGGACACAGCCTGGAAATTTGCCCACCATCTTCTGGTTTTGATAGGCCTGCTCCAGGGCGGCGGCCATCAGCGGGCTTTTCACCTGACGGCCGTTGACGAAAAAGAACTGCCAGCTCCGGCTGCCCCGACAGCAGGCGGGCATGGACACGAAGCCGGTCACAGTCATATCCTCGCCGCTGGCCTTCACCGGGCGGAAGCCCAGTGCCAGCTCCCGGCCCAGGACAGAATAGACGGCGGACTGGAGCTGTCCGTCACCGGGGGTGAGCAGCTCCTGCTTGCCGTCCCGGATAAATTTCACACTCACCTCCGGGTGGGACAGGGCCGCCCGCTGGACCACGGCAAAGACGGCCGCCCCCTCGGCGGCGTCCTTTTTCAGGAATTTCAGCCGGGCGGGGGTGTTGTAGAACAGGTCCCGCACCACCATGGTGGTGCCCAGGGGGCAGCCCGCCTCCTCCACCTGTCCCGGTACTCCGCCCTCCAGGGCCAGGGAGGCCCCCAGAGGGGCGTCCGCTGTCCGGGTCATCACCTCCACACGGGACACGGCGGAGATGGCGGCCAGAGCCTCCCCCCGGAAACCCAGGGTGCCGATGGCCTCCAGGTCATACTCAGTGCGCAGCTTGCTGGTGGCGTGGCGGAGGAAGGCGGTTTTCAGCTCCCCGGCGGGGATGCCCTTCCCGTCGTCCGTCACCCGGAGGAAGGTCATTCCTCCGTGGGAGATCTCCACCGTGATGGCGGAGGCCCCAGCGTCGATGGCGTTCTCCATCAGCTCCTTGGCCACGCTGGCGGGCCGCTCTACGACCTCACCGGCGGCGATCAGGTCGGCAACATGGGGGTCTAACACTTGGATATTTGGCATGATATACCTCTTTTTCTGTTCTAAGCTGTGGGGCGTTCAGGCCGCTGTGCCTACAACACTGTGGCAACGCTGTCCGGATCCACCGCCGCCCGGCGCGGCTTTTTTGCGTCCAGATAAACAGTGACCGGTCCGGATCTGACCGGCTCCCGCCATATCAGGGGGCTTTGAACGGTGTACTCCCTTCCCTCCCAGGTGTATCGGCACGAAACACTCCAGGGGGAATTCTTTCCCGGAAAATTGATCCAGTCATTTTCACTCCAGGTGATAAAAATGTGGCGCCGGATCTCCAGGATCTCTCCCGGAACAGGCTGTCCCTCCGTCAACAGGCGGATGCGGGCGGCTTTTTTACTCCGTGCCCACAGGTCGCACGCCCCTCCAACAGCCAGAATGACCAGTCCCATAGGGAGAGATCCCCGCGCCTCACCCGCTTTCATGGGCAGGTCTAATACATACCCCAGCAGGCCCAGCACAGAAAACAAAGTACCCAGAGCCATAAGTATTAAGGCCGCTATTTGGGATATGGAATCCGGGCTGTTTTTTCCGGCGTTTTTGCGGGACATGGTCAGCCCTCCTCCTGAAACAGCAGCTCCATCATCCGCTCCGGGGCCTCCAGAAACCGCCGTGTCAGCTGATAGTGCTCTGTATCTCGATAGTTCACCTGGGAGATCCCTGTTTCTGACAACTGATAGATACAGGCGCCGGGGTAAGCCATCAGGATTGGGGAGTGGGTGGCGATGAGAAACTGGGAGTCCCGCTCCACTAGATGGCGGATGTGGACCAGCAGGGCCAGCAGCCGGGCAGGGGAGAGGGCGGCCTCCGGCTCGTCCAGCAGGTATAGGCCCTGGCCGCCAAAGCGGTGCTCCACCAGGGAGAGGAAGCTCTCCCCGTGGGACTGCCGGTGGAGGGACACCCCGCCGTAGCTGTCAATGACCCGTCCGCCCGGCCCCGTCTCCTCGTCCATCTCATCGATGTTGGTAGCCACGTTATAGAAGCTCTCCGCCCGAAGAAAAAAGCCGTCCCGTGGGTAGCTCCTTCGCCCCACCGTCAGATAGCGGTGCAGGGGAGAGTGGGTGTCACGGGTGGAAAAGCTGAAATTTCGGGTGCCTCCCTCGGCGTTGAAGCCACAGGCCACCGCAATGGCCTCCAACAAAGTGGATTTGCCCGTGCCGTTCTCCCCCACCAAAAAGGTGACGGGAGCGGGGAAGGTCAGGGGGTGGTCCCGGCCCCCCAGGGCCCGGACGGCCGGGAGGGCGGCAAGATAGCTGTCCGCCGGGACAGGCTGATTTAAGTAGATACGGTCGATATAGCGGCGATCCATGGTGCTCCCCTCACTGGGCCAGATCCTGTTTCAGCTCGGCCAACAGATTCAACGCCTCGATGGGGGAGAGGACGTTCACATCGGTCATCCGCAGCTTCTTCAGCACGGTCTGGCCCCCCAGGTCGCCCAGGGATATCTGCTCCTCAACCGATGGCTGTGTCCCGGCAGCGGGCTGGGGTACTCCTGCCTCCAATTCCTCCAGAATCTCCCTGGCCCGGCGCACCACCCGGTCGGGCACCCCGGCCAGCTTGGCCACCTCCACGCCGTAGCTCTGATCGGCCCCGCCCCGGACGATCTTCCGCAGAAAGATGACGTCAGAGCCCTTTTTCTTGGCGGCGATGTTGTAATTCTTCACCCCTGGGATCTGGCCCTCCAGAGCGGTAAGCTCATGGTAGTGGGTGGCGAACAGGGTCTTGGCCCCCAGCCGCCTGGGGTCGGCGCAGTGCTCCAGCACCGCCCGGGCGATGGCCATGCCGTCATAGGTGGAGGTGCCCCGGCCGATCTCGTCCAGGATCAGCAGGGATCGCCGGGTGGCGTTTTTCAGCAGGGCGGCCACCTCGGTCATCTCTACCATAAAGGTGGACTGGCCGGCGGACAGGTCGTCGCTGGCTCCGATGCGGGTAAACACCCGGTCCACCACCCCGATATGGGCCGACTTGGCTGGGACGAAGGAGCCCATCTGGGCCATGAGGACAATGAGGGCCACCTGGCGCATATAGGTGGACTTGCCCGCCATGTTCGGGCCGGTAATGATGGCGCACATATCCTGGCCGCAGTCCATGTGGGTATCGTTGGGGACAAAGAGGGCATTTTTCAACACCTTTTCCACCACGGGGTGGCGGCCCTCCACAATGGTCAGAGAGTTGGAGGCGTCCACCTGAGGCATACAGTAGCCGTTGGCGGCGGCCACAGCAGCGAAGGAGTTGAGCACGTCCACCTGGGCCACGGCGGCGGCGGACTTCTGCACCCGGTAGACCTGGGCGCACACGGCCCCCTTTAATTGGCAGAAAATCTGGTACTCCAGGGCAGTCACCCTATCCTGGGCGGACAGGATGGCGTGCTCCAGCTCCTTCAGCTCCTGGGAGATGTACCGCTCGGCGTTCACCGTAGTCTGCTTCCGGGCCCACTCAGGGGGCACCAGGTCGATCTGGGACTTGGCCACCTCGATGTAATAGCCAAAGACCTTGTTGCTCTTGATCTTCATGTTCTTGATGCCCGTCTGCTCCTTGGTCCGGGCCTCCAGCTGGGCCAGCAGCTCGGCGGAGTGCTCCAGCAGGTTGCGCTGCTCGTCCACCTCCGGATCATAGCCATCCCGGATAAAGCCGCCCTCCCGGACGGAGAAGGGGGGCTCGTCCACCAGGGCCCGGTCCAGCAGGTCCCGGACCTCGGGCAGGTCGTCCAGCTCCTCCCGGAGGGACTGGAGCAGGGCAGAGGGACAGTGGCCCAGCAGTTCCCGAATACGGGGCAGTCGGGCCAGGCCGCCCGACAGGGCCACCAGGTCCCTCCCGCCGGCGGAGCCATAGACCACCCGGCCGATGAGCCGCTCCAGGTCGGTGACTTCCCGCAGGGTGAGGGCCAGCTCCTCCCGGGTGATGATGTCCTCCACCAGGTCGGACACGGCCTGCTGCCGCCGGCCGATCTGGACTGGGGAGAGGAGGGGCCGCTCCATCCAGCCCCGGAGCAGGCGACCGCCCATAGCGGTCTTTGTCTTGTCCAGCACCCACAGCAGGGAGCCCTTCTTGTCCTTGGACCGGAGGGTGGAGGTGAGCTCCAGGGTCTGCCGGGCGGTCAGGTCCAGCTCCATGAACTGCTCGGCGGTGTAGTAGGTAAAGTTGGCGATGTGGGACAGGTCTGTCTTCTGGGTCTCGTAGAGATAGGTCAGCAGGCCGCCGGCGGCCTGGACCGCCCCCTCGTCCCCCCGAGGCAGGGTGTCCAGCCCGGCCTTAAACTGCTTTTCCACCAGGGGACGGGCGGCGTCCAGGCGGAACCTGGCCTCCCCACCGTTCTCACAGGGGCAGTCCAGCCGCTCCCGCAGGAAGGGAACCAGGCCGTCAAGCTGAAACGCCCCGTCGGACAGCACCGCCTCGGCGGGGTGAAATCTACCCAGCTCGTTCTCCAGGTGGTCCAGGGCCTCCGCTCCGGCGGGGAAAGAGGTGGCGTACACCTCGCCGGTGGAGATGTCGCACAGGCACAGGCCAAAGGCGGCCGAGTCGGCGTAGACGGCGCAGATGTAGTTGTTTTTCCCCTCCTCCAGCATGGAGGAGGCGATGACGGTGCCCGGAGTGATAACCCGGATGATCTCTCGGTCTACCAGGCCCTTGGCCAGAGCCGGGTCCTCGGTCTGCTCGCAGATGGCCACCTTGTAGCCCTTGGCGATGAGCCGGGCGATATAGCTGTCACAGGAGTGATAGGGGACCCCGCACATGGGGGTGCGCTCCTCCGGGGGCTTGTTCCGGTCCCGGGTGGTCAGCGTCAGGTCCAGTTCCTTGGACACCAGCTTGGCGTCCTCGTTGAACATCTCGTAGAAGTCGCCCAGCCGGAAAAACAGGATGGAGTCCGGGTTCTGGGCCTTGATATCCAGGTATTGCTGCATCATGGGGGTGGTTTCTGCCGGCATAGGGGGCACCTACTTTCTTCTCTCTCTACTCAATCAGCTCCCCAAACAGGGACCACTTGTTGGCGTCGGTGATCTTCACATCCCGGAACTGGCCTAGGGCGGACCTGCCGCCCACCACTCGGACCAGGCGGTTTCCGGGGGTGCGGGCGGTAAGGTCGTACCGCTCGTCGTCGGACAGTCCGTCCAGCAGACAGCGCACGGTCCTGCCGACATAGGCCCGGTGCTTCTCCTCGGAGATGGCGTCTTGAAGGGCGGTCAGCCGGTTGAAGTTGGCCAGCTTCTCCTCCCGGGGCATGGGATCGTCCATGTTGGCCGCCGGGGTCCCCACCCGGGGGGAAAAAATGAAGGTGAACAGGGCGTCAAAGCGGACCTCCTCCAGCACCTTCAAGGTGTCCTCAAACTCCTCGGTGGTCTCCCCAGGGAAGCCCACGATGATGTCGGAGGTCAGTACGATATCGGGGATCAGGGACTTTAGGTCCCGAATCTTTTCTAAATACTGCTCTCTGGTATGCCTCCGGTTCATCACCTTCAGCACCCGGTCATTTCCCGCCTGGAAGGGCAGGTGGAGGACGGGGGCCACCTTCTCACACCGAGCCATGGTTTCAAACAGCTTGTGGGTGGCGTCCTTGGGGTGAGAGGTCATGAAGCGGATGAGAAACTCCCCAGGGATAGCGTTGACCCGCTCCAGCAGGTCGGCGAAATCCATCGGCTCCTCCAAATCCTTGCCGTAGGAGTTCACATTCTGACCCAGCAGGGTGATGTCCTTATAGCCCTCCCGCGCCAGCTCCTCCACTTCCTGGAGGATATCCTCCGGCCTCCGGGACCGCTCCCGCCCCCTGACATATGGCACAATGCAGTAGGAGCAGAAGTTGTTGCACCCGTACATGATGGACACCCATGCCTTCACCTTATCCTGGCGGACTACCGGAATGCCCTCAGCGATGGAACCCGCCTCGTCAGCGTTGGAGAAGATGCGGCCCCGCTGGGTCAGCAGGGTGTAGATCATCTCCGGAAACTTCCACAGTGCGTGAGGGCCAAAGACCAGGTCCACATGGCGGTAGGACTGGCGTATCTTTTCAGCCACATGAGGCTCCTGCATCATACAGCCGCACAGGCAGATCAGCTGCTCCGGGTGGCGGCGCTTCACATGGACCAGCGCGCCCACGTTGCCCAGCACCCGCTGCTCGGCGTGTTCCCGGATGGCGCAGGTGTTGATGACGATGATCCGGGCCCGCTCCTCGTCGTCCGTAAAGCCGAAGCCCATCTTTTTCAGATAGCCCCGGATGCGCTCGCTGTCCGCCTCGTTCTGCTGGCAGCCATAGGTGTCCACAAAGGCCAGAGGCCGCTCCGGCCACTGGGCGGTGACGGCGGCGACCTGTTCGCAGTACCAAAGCTGGCGCTCTACGTCGCCCTGGGGGATGATCGTAGTGGTCTTTTCCATGTTGTTCCTCCCGATACAGGGGTATTTGCCGCCCTGTTTCGGGCGCACATACTGAATCGTTATATTATAGCATTTATTGAGCGGAAACACAAGAAGGAGGGGGCGCCGATCTGGCGCCCCCTCTCAGGCCTTTCGACAAAGTCAACAGGCCCTCTCCAAAACGCAAACATTTCTTTCGAAGACCTGCAGCCTGCTGCGTCGCACTCGCTGTGCTCGCACGCTTGCAGGCTGAGAAGTGTTTTTTCCAGGCGCATATCCTCGGAAAAACAAATTTCGTTCTGTCGTCTGCGGACGACGGAACTCCGCGAGGCTCTTACACAAAATTTGGGGTATTTCTACTTTTTCGACGAGCTGCCTGCTTTTTTATATCGGTCTATTCCGGCAGCATCGCGCTGCTTAGGATATAGAACTCCTCTTGGCAGGGCAGTTCCTTTTTCTCCAGGGGCTCCAGGGTGTCGTCATAGGCCAGGGCCTCCTCCTCGCTAAACTCAAAGACGGGACTCTGGCGGTACACCCACTTCCTGCCGTCCAGGGAGCCGGGGACCAGCTCCTTTACCAGCATGGCCGCCGGGAAGGAGCCGTTCTCCAGGCAGACGTTGTACCTCTTGCAGCTCTTAAAGCCCCGGCTCACATAGTTGCCCGGTGCGCCGAAGATTACAATGGTGTCGTAGCCCATCTCCACCGCCTTTTGGAAGGATGCCTCCATCAGCCTCTTTCCGTACCCCATGCGCTGATACTCCGGCAAAACGCATACCGGACCAAAGGTGAGGATCTCCCGCTCCTTCCCACGCTCGTCCACCAAGTGGGCTCTGGTGTACATGATCGCTCCGATGACCTGTCCCTCTAACTCCAGCACCAGGTCCAGCTCCTGAATAAAGTCCGGGTGGGAGCGCATGATGTGGACTAGGTAGTGCTCCGCGGCTCCGGGAATATACAAGTTATAAAAGGCCCGCCTGACGATCTCCTCTACCCTGGGCCGGTCGTCCTCTGTTTCCCTCCGGATAATAATGTCTTTTCTCATAGATGTTCCTCCGATCCTGCGGGCCGCTGTCTGGCCGTGCCCGTATTGTTTAGTTTACCACGCTTTCTTCCCCCGTACAACAGAGGTCCGCTTCCTTTTTCTCCATAGGGATGTCCCGGTGAGATCCATTATCCCTTTTTCCTTTTGAATGCATGGAGTCTAACTCCATCGATTTTACCAAGCATTGATACAAACAAAACAATGTGATAAATTAAACCAAAAGGACAGATTGGAATATTTTAAGGGGGCATCTCCAATGAGTGTATGTACATTTATCGCTTCAGACTATCCTTTGACTGAAATAGAACCTTCACAGGATTACCCATTGGATATACATATTGATGATGGCACAGTACATGATGGCGGCGCGGATGATAACTATTGCCTGTACACCTTTACAGATGTTGAGGACTATACCGAAAAGAGAAACGCTGTCTATCTGGAATGGAATTATACCGATGGCAGAGCCAAGCAAATAATTGCATATATAAAAAACGCGCTGCAAAATACTGATTCTATAGAGCTCTGGCATGTGTGGCTGATGGACTGCTATGAATTTGAGGACAGCCCTGTAGTTCACAGAAGAACAATATCCATTTCTGATCTTACCACAAAACATATCAAGGACATTGATAGTGCAGATATTTGGAATACCCCGGATAAAATTCATCCAAATAGGCCTTCCTTTTATTGCATGGAAATAAAGCGACAATAACAAGGAAATTCCGGCTTATGCATCAGTTATCAACTGAGAATATGCCTCTCTTCGTCATTTCGACGAACGAATTGTTAGGTAAGCCTAAATCGGTCCAAAGGGGAAAGGGGAGGCGCCATCTATCCGTTGCCTTTTATTTCAAATAGTGGTAAAATGAAGCGTTAATATGGGTAAGATATATCCTGGAGAGATAGAGGGGAGCCATCCATATGCGTAAATTAGTCATCGAAAAGTCGGCGGTCAAAAACAACCTGGCGGTGATCAAGGAGCGGGCCGCCGGGGCGGTGATCTATGGCGTGCTGTCTGGGGACGGAGGGGGCGCCGGCATCGCGGCCCTGGCCCAGCTTCTCCGGGACGAGGGTATCGGCCACTTTGCGGTGTCTGAAGTGTCCGAGGCCCAGGCGCTGCGCGAGGCCGGCTTTGTGGACGAGGAAATCCTGATGCTCCGTTCCACCACTGACCGGGAGGAGCTGGAGCGGCTGGTGGACCTAAACGCGGTGTGCACCATCTCTTCGGTGGACACCGGGATGGCTCTGAACGCGCTGGCGGAGAACCGCTCCACCGTGGTGGAGGCCCACATTCAGGTGGACACCGGGATGGGCTTTGGAGGCTTTCTGGTGGGGGAGCCGGAGAAGATCCTGCTGGCCTATCGCTCTCTCCCCAATGTGGCTCTATCTGGCATCTATACTCAGCTCCACGCCGCCCAGCCCAACGACCCGGAGGCCAAGCAGCAGCTGGAGCAGTTCCACCAGGTGCTGGACACGATCCATTCCGCCGGCTTTGAGACCGGAGTGGTCCATGCCGCCGGCTCCTTCTCTCTGCTCCACGACGACAGCGCCCGGCTGGACGGCGTGCGGGCCGGCTCCGCTATTTTGGGGCGGTGCCGACGGACCCGGGACGACGGATTGCGAACCGTTGGCTATGGGGAAGCCCCTCTGGCCGAGGTCCGCTGGCTGCCCAGGGGCCACACCATCGGGGCGGACAAGCCCCTTGTGCTGAAAAAGCCTACCCGAGTGGCCGTCCTACCCGTGGGCTATCAGAACGGCTTTGGCGTGGAGCGCCCCCGGCAGTCCGGCCTGACCGCCCTGCTGGCCCAGTGGCGCCGGAGCCGGAGACGCACCGTCCGCGTCGGAGAGCAGCGCGCCCGGGTGCTGGGCCCCGTGGGCGCCAGCGAGACTATTCTGGATGTAACCAACATGAAATGCGCCTATGGGGATTTGGCGGTCTTTGAGATGGACCCTCTGTTTGCCAGGGGCTTTGTCATTGAGTACCGCTGACCTGCCTTTTGGCACGCCCCCTCTTTACCCTTTACTCTTGAGAAAAAGGAGTCCTATCAAGTGTCCGATCCTTTACAATTTCAGCCCCTCCTCTTTGGCGGGGACATCAACGTGTACTCCGTGGCCAGGGCCTTTCATGAGGCCTATGGGGTAAGGAGCGTGGCCTATGGCAAATATCCCTCCTTCCCCTGCCACGGCTCCGCCATCCTCGACTACCGGGTGTGCCCCGACAACGAGAGCGAGGCGGCCTTCCGCCGGAACACAGAGGCGGTAGCCAGGGAGTTTCCGGACAAAAAAGTCCTCCTGCTGGGCTGCGGGGACAGCTATGTCCAGCTGGCCGCCCACTGTAAGGACAGCCTGCCGGCCAACGTCATCGCCCCCTACATTGACGGAGACCTGCTGGACACCCTCATCAACAAGGAAAAGTTTTACGCCCTGTGCGACCAGCATGGCATCGATCACCCGGCCACCTTTATCTACGACAAGTCCATGGGCCACGACTTTCAGCTCCCCTGGGGTCCGCCCTACATTGCCAAGCCCGCTGACAGCGTGGCCTACTGGGCCTGTGGGGACCACTCCTTGGCCAAGGTCTACATCTGTCAGAGCTGGGAGGAGCTGCTGGCCGCTCTGGACCATGTATACGCCGCCGGCTACCAGGACCACATGGTCCTTCAGGAGTTCATCCCCGGAGATGACAGCTATATGCGGGTGCTGACCAGCTACTCCGACCGGAACGGCCGGGTGACCACCATGTGCCTGGGCCATGTGCTGCTGGAGGAACACTCCCCCCACGGCATCGGAAACCACGCCGTCATCCTGACTGAGTGCGACGAGGCCCTAGAGCTGAAAATCAAAACTCTCCTGGAGGCCCTTCACTTCACCGGCTTCTCCAACTTTGACATCAAGTACGACAGCCGGGACGGGAAGTACAAGGCCTTTGAGATCAACTGCCGCCAGGGGCGGAGCAACTACTACGTCACCGGGGCGGGCCACAACATCGCCAAGATGGTCGTCCAGGACCGTGTGGAGGGGAAGGACCTGCCCTTTGAGATGACCCGCAACCGCTCCCTGTGGCGCATGGTTCCCCGGAAGGTGGCCTTCAAATTCACCCCAAAGCAGTACCACCAGGAGATGCGGGCCCTCATTAAAGCCGGGGCGGACAGCCACTCCCTGGTTTACGACAAGGATGGCTCTCTCAAGCGGCGGCTCCGGGTGATGAAAAACCACCTGGGGAATATCAAGCGGTTCGACCAGTATAACAAGATACCCGCGGAGGATTGACCGGCACAGGACCTGCGGCTCCTCTTTTTTGCTGTTCTTCTTCCCACCATGGTGATTTTATGGAATATCGTTTAGGCGTTCTGGGGGGAATGGGCCCCCAGGCAACCAATACCTTTTATCAATTTGTCATTGACCGGACGGAGGCCTCCTGTGACCAGGAGCACGTCAACGCCCTGATCCTCTCGGACAGCCAGATGCCCGACCGCACCGAGGCTATTTTAGGCAGCGAGGGGGAACGGGAGGCTGTTTTTCAACGGCTGTTGGCCGACGCGCGCCTGCTGGAGGGAGCGGGCTGTACCGTCATCGCCGTCCCCTGCAACACCTCGCACTTCTTTTTGGACAGGGTGCAGGAGCAGGTAGAGGTGCCCATCCTCCACATGATACGGGAAACCGCCCGTCTGCTGGCCTCCCAGGGGTTGAAGCGCCCTGGCATTCTCGCTACGGATGGTACAATTCAGTCCGGATTATACCAAAAGGAATTTGAGGCTGTGGGGATTCAGGCGACAGTACCCACGCCGCCGGCCCAGAAGCTGGTCATGTCCCTGATCTACGACGATGTGAAGTCCGGTCGGGACGGGGACCCCCAGAAGTTCGCCGCCATCCACCGGGACCTGGAGGAACAGGGCTGCGACTGCGGCGTGCTGGCCTGCACCGAGCTGTCCGTCTTTGCCGACAGGCACCACCTGCCTCCCTTCTACACAGACGCCATGGCCGTCCTGGCCGAGCGGTCGGTCCAGGCCTGCCACAAGCCCCTGCGGCACATCTTCATCAAATAGCGTGAAGCATAGAGATTTTGTGTCCGGCCCTGCCGGACGCCTTAAAATCGGTTTGCCTGGGACAAACACAATATCTTCCCTCTCAACCCTGAAATCGAGGTGTTCATCATGGCGCACATTCTGAAGGACTACATCGCCCTGCTGGATCGCTCCGGCCTCTTAGCCGCCCCCATTCCCAGGGAAATAGACCAGACCGCCCCGGTGGCTCTGGTGTCTTACGACTCCCGAGAGGTGGTCCCCGGTACCCTGTTTCTTTGCAAGGGAGCCCACTTTAAGCCGGAATTTCTGGAAATGGCCCAGGAGAGAGGGGCGCTGGCCTATGTGAGCCAAGTCCCCTATCCCCAGTCTGGCCTGCCCTGCCTTCAAGTCCATGATATGCGCTCGGCCATCGCTCCCCTGGCCGACCTGTTCTACGGCCACCCCTCCGGAAAGCTGAAGGTCATCGGCCTGACGGGCACCAAGGGGAAGTCCTCTACCGCCTACTATTTGAAATATATCCTGGATGAGTATATGGCCGAGCGGGAGAAGCCGGAGAGCGGCATCATCTCCTCCATTGACACCTATGACGGGGTGGAGCGGTTCGAGTCCCACCTCACCACACCCGAACCGCTGGAGCTCCAACGCCACTTTGCCCACGGGGTGGAAGCGGGGATGGAGTATCTCACCATGGAGGTATCCAGCCAGGCCCTGAAATACCACCGGACTCTGTGTACCGAGTTCGCCGCCGCCTGCTTTCTCAACATCGGCCTTGACCACATCTCACCCATTGAGCACCCGGACTTTGAGGACTACTTCTCCTCCAAGCTGAAAATTTTTTCCCAAGGGGCTGTCAACTGCGTCAACCTGGACTGCGACTACGCCGACCGGGTGCTAGAGGCGGCCCGGGCGGCGGGCAGGCCCTTGTTCACCTTTTCTCAGAAGGATCAGGAGGCGGATGTCTACGCCTCCCAGGTCCGCAAGCGGGGGAACGACATTCTGTTCCGGGTCCGCACCAGGCGCTATCTGCGGGAATTTCGGCTGACCATGCCCGGCCTGTTCAACGTGGAGAACGCGCTGGCCGCCATCGCCGTGTGCGAGGCGCTGAACATCCCGGAGCGGTGTGTCTATGTGGGGCTGATGAAGGCCCGGGTCCCCGGCCGGATGGAGATTTACTCTAATGCTGATGAAACGGTCACCGCCATCGTAGACTATGCCCACAACCGAATGAGCTTCGAAACGCTGTTCCGCTCTGTCCAGGCGGAATATCCCGGCCGGCGGATCGTCACCGTCTTTGGCTGTCCGGGGAAAAAGGCCCTGGACCGGCGGAAGGACCTGGGGGAGATTTCGGGCAAATACTCCGATCTGGTGGTCCTCACCGAGGAGGACAGCGGAGAGGAGGACACCCTGGACATCTGCCGGGAGATCGCCTCCTATGTGGCCGGACAGAACTGCGAGTGGTCCATTGAGCCCAACCGGGGGGAGGCTATCCGCCAGGCTGTCCTGGGCTGTCATGTCCCCTCCGTCCTGCTCATCACTGGAAAGGGGGCGGAGACCCGCCAGAAGCGGGGGAATGAGTATGTGGACACCCCCTCTGACGTGGATTATGTCCAGGCTTTCCTGCGGGAGTACGATGTCCAGCATGGTCTGGACGGCATGGAAAAGGTACGCAATCTGCTGTCCATCCTGCCCATTCTGAATCGGCATGAGGGGAAGACCGTAGTGGTCAAGTACGGTGGCTCCGCCATTGGGGCGGAGGCCGCCCTGGACACCACCCTCCAAGATGTGGCCGCCCTTCGGATGGTGGGTATGCGGGTGGTGCTGGTCCACGGGGGCGGAAAGCACATTACTGCCCTGCTGGACAAGCTGCAGGTGCCCACCCGCTTTGAGAACGGCTACCGGGTCACTGACCAGGCCGCCCTGGAGGCGGCGGAGATGGCCCTGTCCGCCCAGGTGAACAAGGCCATCGTCCGGGACCTGGCCCGGTTAGAGGTCTCCGGTGTGGGCATTTCGGGCAAGGACGGCGGGCTCATCACCGCCGTGGTCAAGGACCCGGCTCTGGGGCGGGTGGGAAGCATCACCCGTGTAGACCCCAGAGTGCTGACCACCCTGCTGGATGGGGATTTTGTGCCCGTGGTCTCTCCCATCGCCCTGGGAGAAGACGGCGACGGCCTGAACTGCAACGCTGACGACGCCGCCCGGGCGGTGGCCGAGGCTCTGGGGGCGGAGAGCCTGGTTTTTCTCACCGACGTGGGGGGCATCCTGATCGACAGCCACAACAGCAAGACCGCCGTGGACCACATGGACGTCAAGCGGGCGGAGGAGCTCATCGACACGGGCCTCATCGCCGGGGGCATGGTGCCCAAGGTGCGGGGCTGCATCCACGCCATTCGGGCCGGAGTGGGCCAGGTGTCCATTTTGGACGGCCGGGTGGAGCACTCCCTGCTGCTCCATATGCTGGGCCAGCGGGCCTCTGGAACGACGATCACAGGATAAACAAAAAGGATGGCCTACTCGGCCATCCTTTTTTCATATTTTTTCAACAAGTCCTCCACAGCCTCGTCAATCAGGCGGGATTTGGGGACCCTTGTCTTTTTAGACAGCTTGTCAAAGGGCTCTACCAGCTCATTGGCAAGGGATGTGATGAGTTTTTTTCGATTGACCAATACTGCTTCTCCCATAATCGCATCACCTATGTACTATATAGTTACTATCTACTGTCATTAGGGTAACAGTAATTTTTTTCACCGTCAAGTAGTGTCCATATATTGGCTTCATGGTAACTATATGGTATCGTTTGCTTGAGGTGATACTATGGAACAATCATAGAAAACTGTATCCGTCCGAATGTCCCAGGAGCTCTACACCGCCCTGAAGGATCTGGCGGACCGGGACTGCCGCTCTGTCCCCAGCTACATCCGAAAGCTCCTGCGGGAACACATCCGCCGGCTTCCACCAGAGGAGTGAGGCGGGGCGCGGGGGAGAGGACTGCCCCATATTGCCGGCGGGGCCGCCCATGACAGCCATGGGCGGCCCCGCGCTCTTTAATTGAACTTATAAATCTTCCGGGCCAGCCGGTAGAGCCCCACCGACAGCCGCCGCCCCTGGTAGCCGGGGAAGGCGGTAAAGGCGGAGACCGCCCGGTACTTCATCTTGTGGTACACCGCGCTGTCCACCGTCCGCAGGTACTCCCACAACTGGGTCCGCTTACCCAGTGCTTCGGGGGAATTGTCGATAATCAGGAAAATGGAGGAAATAGCCATCATCATGGCCAGGTAGTTGAACATATAGCGGCCCAGCTTCTTGTGCTGGGCGCTGACCTGGCGCAGATCGTGAGAGCCGATCATGTGATAGGTGACCCGCAGCTGCTGGTCCACCCGTGTGACCATCACCTTCTCGTTGACCGACTGGTCCGCCCGACCGATAAAGTAGCGGTACAGGTCCACATCCATGTAGTACATATTCTTCACCGCCGGCAGGGGCTGATAGACAAAGATATTGTCCACATAGAAGGTGTGTTTGGGCAGCTCCAGCCCGCAGTCCCGCAGCAGCTGGGTGCGGTAGATGACGCTGTGCATCAGCAGATACTGGGAGGGACGGAACCGCCCGATCTGCTCCCAGCCAAAGACCCGGCCCACGGGAAATACGTTCCGGTAGTTCACTACCTTTTGGGTGTTGTCCTCCACATGCTCATAGACATAGTTGGCGATCATCATATCGATGGGCTTTTCGTCCCGCTGGAACTGCCGCAGCTTGTCCAGCACCTTTTTCAGCGCGTCCACGTCCACCCAGTCGTCCGAGTCCACTACTTTATAGTAGACGCCCTGGGCGTTTCGGATGCCCTGGTTGACTCCCTCTCCATGGCCGCCGTTCTCCTGGTGGATGGCCCGGACAATACCGGGATACCGCTCCTGGTAACGGTCACAGATGGCCGGGGTCTCATCCTTGGTGGAGCCGTCGTCCACCAGGATGATCTCAATATCGTCCCCTCCCTGGAGCAGTGTGTCCACACAGTGCTCCATATAGGCCGCCGAGTTATAGCAGGGGACCGCGAAAGTAATGAGCTTTTCCATGTCTTTCTCTCCCATTGTACGTGGATTTCCTCAGCAGGAACCAAGTTCCCGCCGCGCTTTTAGCCTCTCAGTCGCCCCGCCGGGCTCCGAATTGGCTAGAGTTTTTCTGCCAGCTCCAGTGCTTTCCCGGCAATCGCGTCCATGTTATAGTATTTGTATTCGGCCAGACGGCCCAGCAGATGGAGGTTGGAGAACCGGTCCGCCTCCGCCCTGTATTTCGCGTATAGGGCGTTGTTCTCCGGGTTGATGATCGCATAATAGGGGATCTCGCCCCTCTCCCCGGTATACGCCTTGGAATATTCCTTTACAATCGTAGTCACGCCGGGCGCCGCCTGGCCGGTCAGGTGTTTGAACTCAGTGATGCGGGTAAAGTCCTCGTCCACTGTGTAATTGACTGTGCCGTACCCCTGGAAGTCGTCCTGCTCCAGCGTTTCGAAGGCAAAATCCAGCGTGCGGTAGGGGAGGGGGCCGAACCGGAAGCCAAACAGCTCGTCCGCCTGGCCGGTGTAGATAACCTGGCCGTCAAAGGGGGCGCCGTCTACCTTCAGTGTGTTACCGGACAGGTCCAACCGACCCAGGGCGTCCGTCCCCAGCTCCACGGTGATGCTGGGATGGTCCAGCATCCTTTCAAACATGGGGGTATAGCCCTCCAAAGGCATCCCCTGGTATGTATCCTGAAAATAGCGGTCGTCCCTGGACAGGAACACGGGCACCCGGGCGGTGGTATTTGGGTCAATGTCCTCCGGCCTCTGGCCCCACTGCTTCATGGTGTAGTGGACAAAGACGTGCTCGTACACATAATCCGCCAGGGCGGCGATTGACGGGTCCTGATTTTGCCGCAGTTCCAGAATGGTGACCTTTTTCTCCGCTCCATAGGCGGCGGTCAGCTTATCCCCCAGCCGTCTCCCCTCCTCCGGACCGAAGGCCGTTTCCAGGGAGGTCAGGTTGAAGGGCACCGGATAGGTTATCCGTCCGCCCCGGCCGTCCGGGATATTGGCCACCACCCGGTGCTGGTAGTCCCGCCACCGGGTGAACCGGGAAAGCCAGTCAAAGACCTGTTTGTCATTGGTGTGGAAGATATGGGGGCCGTATTGGTGGATCAGCACCCCCGCCTGGTCCGGACGGTCATAGGCATTGCCGCCAATGTGGTCCCTCCGCTCCAGCACCAGGACCCGTTTCCCCTGATCCGCCAAAGCGCGGGCGGCCACGGCGCCGGCATAGCCCGCTCCCACGGCCAGAACGTCAAATTTCTCCTCCAAGCTCGATCCCACCTCATTTTCCGGCCTGCTGGCCGTTATAGATGTTCCTTTGTATCATATCACACTTTCCCGGAAAAGGAAATTAAAATTCCTTGAAGATTGGATAAAATAAGCGTAATATGCTGTTCCATCCCCCTTGACATTCCCCGAAAAAGCAGATAAGATATCAACTGCATATAGAAACACGCGATGAAAAGGACGAGTATCCACCCCTGAATGGTACAGAGAGCCGCCGGTCCGGTGCGAGGCGGACAGGAGGGGGAGGGGAAAATCACCTTGGAGCAGAGGGCCGAACCGGGAAGCGCTGTGGGATCAGGCTTCCCTGACAGTAAGCGCCTCCGGACGCCCCCGTTACCAGGCAGGCTTGAGTGGCCGTGGTCTTTTCCCACGGCAAGAAGAGTGGTACCGCAGAGGATGTTTCGCCTTTGTCTCTTTCGGGGGACAGAGGCGTTTTCTTTTTTGAAAGGAGCGGCTTCTATGAACTGCCCCCAATGTGGACGCCCTATGGAGGAGGGGACGATGCACACCTAAAAATACCCCTTCTGGACTCAACAGGAATTACGGTTTTTCCGCGGTCCGACGGACGTGGTGGAGCTGGGGCCCCACGGTGACGATACCACCAGTATGTTTACCCGGGACCCGTTTCCCCAATTTCCCCATACGATGCTCTGCCGGCACTGCGGCTTAGTCACATTCCTATGTAATCTGATAGAAAAGTCTAAAAAAGACCTGAAATAGGAGGAAGCAAACCAATGGACTACAACAAGACCATCAACCTGCCCAAGACCGATTTCCCCATGCGGGCCGGACTGCCCGCCCGGGAGCCCGGTATGCTGGAGGGCTGGGAGAAGCTGGACCTGTATCACGAGCTGCTGAAGAAGAACGAGGGCAAGCCCCTGTTCTCCCTGCACGACGGCCCTCCCTTCTCCAACGGCAACCTGCATATGGGCCACGCTCTGAACAAGTCCATCAAGGACTTCATGGTCCGGGCCGCGGCCATGCGGGGCCGCTACACCCCCTATATCCCCGGCTGGGACAACCACGGTATGCCCATCGAGTCCGC
>CDZJ01003154.1_pt1 | contig 27287 bp, 25 predicted proteins | sample 557391 | NCBI WGS metagenome assembly CDZJ01 (sample SAMEA3182111, study PRJEB8094) | gut metagenome | biome: human; feature: gut; material: Stool; isolation source: human stools | place: Canada | collected 2013-05-07 | reverse complement strand
ACAATAGACTATTACCATAGCAAATAACAACAAAATCCAACTAAACAAGTACATGGAAACAAAGTATTTAAGAATTAATCCTGCCGACAACGTTGCCGTTGCCATTGTTAACCTCCCGGCAGGAGAGCATCTATCCGTAGATGGAATAGAGATTACACTAAACGAAGACATTCCTGCTGGACATAAGTTTGCATTAAAAGATTTTGCAGAAGGCGAGAACGTAATCAAGTACGGCTACCCTATCGGTCATGCCCGTATGGCAAAAAAACAGGGAGACTGGATGAATGAAACGAATATCAAGACTAATCTTGCCGGACTGTTGGAGTATACCTACCATCCGACTCAGGTTACTCTGGATATCCCTCATAAAAACCTCACTTTTAAAGGCTACCGCCGTAAAAATGGTGATGTCGGCGTAAGAAATGAAATCTGGATTATCCCGACTGTAGGTTGCGTTAACGGCATCATCGGACAACTGGCCGAAGGCCTGCGCCGTGAAACGGAAGGAAAAGGGGTAGATGCCATCGTGGCTTTCCCGCACAACTACGGTTGCTCACAGCTTGGCGACGATCACGAAAACACGAAAAAGATTCTTCGCGATATGGTACTTCACCCGAATGCAGGCGCAGTACTGATAGTAGGCTTGGGCTGCGAAAACAACCAGCCGGACGTATTCCGTGAATTCTTAGGAGACTATGACCAGGACCGTGTGAAATTCATGGTAACCCAGAAAGTTGGTGACGAATACGAAGAAGGAATGGATATTCTGCGCGATTTATATGCCAAAGCATCCAAAGATGAACGTACGGAAGTACCTTTGTCAGAACTTCGTGTCGGACTGAAATGTGGTGGTTCCGACGGTTTCTCAGGTATCACTGCCAATCCGTTGCTGGGCATGTTCTCAGACTTCCTGATTGCACAAGGCGGTACAAGCGTGCTGACTGAAGTTCCGGAAATGTTTGGTGCGGAAACAATTCTGATGAACCGTTGCGAGAACAAAGACCTGTTCGAACAGACCGTACACTTGATCAATGACTTCAAAGAATATTTCCTGTCCCATGGCGAGCCTGTGGGTGAAAATCCATCTCCGGGAAATAAAGCCGGCGGCATCTCCACTCTGGAAGAAAAAGCACTGGGATGTACACAGAAATGTGGTAAAAGCTATGTATCCGGCGTGATGCCTTACGGAGAACGTCTGCAAAAGAAAGGACTGAACCTGCTTTCCGCCCCGGGCAATGACCTGGTAGCTGCTACTACCCTTGCCGCAAGCGGATGCCATATGGTACTCTTTACCACCGGACGTGGTACTCCTTTCGGCACTTTCGTTCCGACGATGAAGATTTCCACCAATTCTACTTTGGCTAAAAACAAACCGGGATGGATTGATTTCAATGCCGGAGTCATCGTTGAGAACGAACCGATGGAAAAGACTTGCGAACGCTTTATCGAGTATGTGATTAAAGTAGCAAGCGGTGAGTTCGTTAATAACGAGAAGAAAGGTTATCGTGAAATTGCCATCTTTAAAACAGGAGTTACATTATAAGCGTTTCACCATCAAAGGAAATATTACGGTTATGGGGAGGGTGTATTAAAACACCCTCCTTTTTATATCACTCGTTAAACATGCCAATAGCCCCATCCGCAGAAATCATTTCAGCCGTTATTTTTAACCTGCGGCAACGACTGTTGTTATAGAACCTCACCTGAGCATTCCCTGCTTCATCCGGCATCACTTCCGGGTTCCAGTATAATGTGCGGCGATAGTCCTCTTCTTTGGGAAGAACAGAATAATCGGGATGATAAAACTCTACAGGTTCGCTATAGCCATCCAACCAAGTTTTTCTGACTCCCTTGCCTCCTTTTACGGGAATCTCTCCTTCCGGATAGGTTTCAATAAAAACAGCACAACCATATATTTCATCTACATCCATCGGAGACATACGGATGTCAGCATAACGACATCTTGCCGATAGTTCCTCGTTGATATAAATAGACTTGATAGCCACCAGGCGAAGTGTCCGGTATCGGGTCTGATCTATTTCAGTAGCCTCCGTTCGTTTATAGTTTATCACATACAAGGGAGAGCGACCTTTATACTGCAACCATTCCTCACCACCACTATACCTGCGTATGAAATTGGGATTCATACGGACAAGTAGCTCGTGGATATCTTCACCGATATAACCTCCCTTATCCAAAATATCATCCATCTCCGAAGGTACATCGTAGTAAGCAACCGACTTCGAACGATTTTCATAAATATCCTTCTCACGACCCCATTTCTTAGCCTTCACCACCACTTCACCCAAACGGTGATTTTTCTCTCTCATACCCCGTTTTGACAGAGAATCTTCATAAGCATCCATAAAACGGTTATAATCAATATCATCACCAATCACAGTATCTGTCTGTAGTTCCTGTTCTGCTCCCGGTTTATCTCTACCGGACAGGCTTATCTGCATTTCTCCCAGCGGATATTGTGTAGGTTGAGGGCTGAAGACTCTGTCTAATACAATCCGGTGGTCTTTCCGCTTACCTTTCTCCATCACAGAAAGAATCAGATTCCACTTGCCAATAATATTGGTAATAAAAGCAAAACGTCCCACACTGTCTGTTTCAAACAGGTTAAGAGAAAGCGCTCCCGGCGAAGTTTCCTCATCTCCCCGCTTCGCCAGAAAAGAAGAGACTTGTATATTTGGTTTAGGCTTACCTCTAACAAATGAAACAACTTGTCCATGCACTTCAATCCCTTGTTCGGGCATGTACTTCAGTTCAAACGGTTCCACCCCCGACTCGTATTTCCATGCATAACGCCGCCATCCCTGCACCAACAACAAATGATCCAAAGCTGTTCTGTGCTCTTTATCATCCGCTTCGAAATAATAGAGCGGACGATGAACGTAGCCTTTATCTCAGACATTAACAATAAGTCCGCTAACATAGAATGCCGGCTTTCCACTTCTTCCCATCCGTCACGCACAGATACTGATATCGGAGCGGACACAGGCTTACCCGCCGTGTCACGTACTGAAAAGTCCAATAAGACACGATCAAACGGCTGATAATCCTCTTTGTTTTTCCGGACACTGATTGTCAATGGCTCCGGTTTTCTCATAAAGATAAGGCGGTCGGCAATAATCTGTCCTGCCGTATCAAACAATACGATCTGTGCCACCCCTGCCTTCCATTCCGTCTTGTCAAGTTTGAAAGAGACAGGTGTATTTTTCCGGATGTTCAACAGACAATAATTAAGCAGTTTCCCATGACCAAGCACAGCTAAGCCTAAGACAGACTCTGGTGTATGCGGATTCTTTTGTACACTGACTGCTATACTGTCTTCCGAAGAAAGATTATCAACCTGCAAGACATATCCCTGCAACCGGGCTTCCGGCAAATCAAAACGGTACTTTTTTCCATTCAACTCCACCTCAGCCTTATGATTCTCTCCGTTCGTAGGAGTATACACAAAGGTGCCACGTCCTTCGTGTACAGTAGCAAAGGAGGCGATTTCTTTCTTTTCCCGGTTGATAACCGTTCCGGACAGTGCGATCGGATTTCCATAGGCATCCGTTGCCTCAAAAGCAATGCGGGAAGGAATGCCTTCAACCGAATTTCCTCCTTCAGGAAAAAACTTCAGATTGACTTTTTTCTCCTTAGCCGTTTTTTTCCGTACCTGCGGATATTTATAAACAGCATATCTCTGTATGTTCTTTTCTTTAAAATCACCAGCTGCCCGTGGCTTATCAAATACCGGAAGAACCCGGGAGAAAATAACCTCCTCTCCAAAGTTCAACATATATTTCGTGTAAGCACGAACCTCATAAAAACCGGAATAAAAAGGTAATTGTGTTAATTCGAAACTACCGTGGCAACGGCCGTTCCTAACAGGCAATACACGTTTCGCTATGACTTCCCCACCCGGATTCAACAATTCGACATAAAGGGTTTTACTCAAATCCGACGGGCGGTTCAGTTCAGATGTCACAACATAACACTGAAACCAAACAGGGTCTCCCTGATAATAACTGGTATTGTCGAAATGTAAATAGACTTTTTCCTGTGGCAGCATTTCTCCAAAATTCTGCACTGCTTCAATATAGCCCGATAATTTACGAACGATACTGTCCGGCATCTGGGCTTGCAAAGAAAATGGCAGTGCCGACAAGAGGAATAGTAAGACGAGGATAGCCCTGTTCATCATAATTCATCTATTTCAAATTCGTGTTTAAGATTAGATCTGTCCTACTCCGGAGAGAATCTGTTCTCCAGTGATTACCAGCCAAATATAGGAAAAAGAATTGAAAAATTGGGATGATTTACTCATTTTTATATGCTATACCATATCATCTCCCGTCTTGGCAAATGTAACACGAATCGTCTTATGAAACGGAATGAAACGCGAGATAACAGCTATTATGACCGATATCACCAACAGATAACCTAATATTTCTTTCAGTGCAAGCAACAGACTCTGCTCCTGCAAAGTTCCATAAAGAGAATGGGTAGCTATCTGTACCGCTTCATCATATCTATGTCCTTGTGCAAGCGCATTATTCAGAGATTGAGTATAACGGGACGCAGCCAGCGGGTCGGCAGTCGTGATAGTCTCCGACAAAGAATATATATATTTCTGTTGCAGACGATACAGCATATTGCTGTAAAAAGAAGTAGCCATGATAGGTGCCAGTACCGAACGGAAGATTATCAGAAAGAAAGCATTCGACAACAAAAACTTCGGGTTCAAATCTTCTACGGCAAACAGGGCAAAGGCTATAATCAAAGTCAACATACCCAATCCGCGGAAAAAGATGGGCAGATATAACATTTCATACGTACTGTTCGGCGCAATGCCAAAATATAGAATACCAAAGAAAATAACAAAACAACTCATTCCGCCCGCTATCAGAAACCGGAAACGCCAACGCTGCCAACGAAACCACCAGAAACAGATAAAAGCTCCGATTACATACCCCGGGAGCAAAAAGATATAAAGAGAATAGGTATGCGTGCTGTCTACTTTCAGGATGATGCTCAGGTAATTGGTCAATAATGTGGTGGATGTACTGAAAAACATAACAAGCATCATATAGAAATATCCGATGATTGCTTTAGGCTGAAACAGAGGGGCAAGACTTACATAGGGATTCTTCGAATGGTGCTGAATCCAGATAAATAATGCGATCAGTATAGGAGAAATTACAATATAAGCACAAAGTTTGGCAGAAGCCATCCAATCCAGAACTTTCCCATAATTGATGACGTAAATCAGCATCAGCAGCCCTACCGAAATGATAAACATCTCCCGAATATGCAAATCGGATAACGGCACCGATTTAATCGGGCGGTTATGCCGGAAACAGATGATAACAAACAGAACAGAAACCAGAATCAAAAGCATCATGAAGTAATACATATACTTCCAGTTATAGTGATATGCCAATTGCGCAGTGACCAACATGGAAGCCTGTCCGCCCCCGTACACCAATGGATAAAAATAAGAATAGAACTCGCTGCGGATATTCTTCGCACTGAAAATCTTCTGTGCATAACGAATAAACCATAACATCAGAAAACCTTTCAGAAAGCCGATAGCAAAACTGCAGGCAATCAGAATATCGGCATTCTGCGAACGAGCGCAAATCCAACTCAAAAAGAACTGCAGGAGCAAGTCTATCAGCAAGAGAAACTTGACCGAAACGGCTGCCAGCACTTTAGGAATAATAGGATAAGCAATGGCCATGCCTGCCGAAGCCGCATAATATCCCATCGTTATATCTTCCGAATTGGTTCCAAGCGTATTCGATACTTCGAGCATACTCCCGGTATACGAACCATTCAGCATGGTAACCGGAAGAATAACAATGAAAATGCAACAGAAACCCAGCCAATCGGGCACCCAGGAACGAACGGGTACTCCCAACTCTTTCATCGTTATCATTTGCGCAAAGCTTCTGTTTCAACCATCATACCCGCTCTTAATTGTGCCATTTCTTCAGTAGAGATATTCTCCAGCTCTATCCGTACCGGGATACGCTGTTGTACTTTTACAAAGTTTCCCGCGGAATTGTCTGTGGGAACCAGAGAATATTTCGACCCGGTTGCCTCCGAGATAGCAGTGACTTCCCCGTTAAAAATCTTCCCGGGCAACGCATCTACTTTAACACGTACCTGCTGACCAATATAGATATTGGCAATCTGTATTTCCTTATAATTAGCAGTAATCCATTTATCCTTGTTGCGTACCAGATAAGAGATGGTTTGTCCCGTCTGGACATACTGTCCGGGTTCTAAGGTGCGCCTGCCCATATACCCATCGTATGGAGCAGTGAGTACCGTATAAGACAAGTTCAATTTAGCAAGATCCAAATCCGCTTCCTTACGTAAGATACCGGCTTGAACTCCGGTTGTCTTTTTACTCGTTTCCGCATATTGCGACAAAGCAGCCTGTTTTTGCGCGGCTAATGCCTGATAGCGTGCCTCAGCTGCTTCATACGCGGCTTTGGTCTGCTCGTACTGTTGTTCCGGCACCGATTCTTCTTTCAGCAGACGTTCAAAGCGGTGAAAGTCCTGTTCCAGTTGCCAGAGCTTCGCCTTCGCTTCGGCTATATTGGCGTCCTGCACGGCTATATTAGTATGGGAAGTTTCGATGCCCGAGTGAAGAACATCCTGCAAACCGTGCGCATCCAGCAGAGCTGCTTCGGCTTCCTTCACTTTAATTTGATATTCACGGTTATCGAGCACTAACAAGGTATCTCCCTGACGCACATATTGATGTTCCTTGAAACGGATATCCTTGATATATCCCGAAGCACGTATATTTAAAGGAGCAACATATTGGTCTACAAAAGCATCATTGGTCACTTCATAGCTAATGTAATGCCAAAAATAAGTAATAGTCCACCAGAGCCCGGAGACAGCCAAACATATACACACCATATTTAAGATGATATTGCGAGCTCTCATTTTTTTAAGTTTCCGTTTTTTTTCCTTTAATGTTGCCATAACCTTGATATATTATAGACGACCACAAGCCTTCTGAAGTTGATAATAAGTATAAATCACACGAGTGCGGGCAGTGACCAGCTGCAACTCTACATTCAAACGGACAGAGTTGGCATCCAGCAAGTCAGTCAGAATAGCCAACTGATTCAGATAACGGTTCTGCATAATGCGGTAGTTCTCCTGCGCCTGCCGGACAGACAACTGCAAGGCTTCTACCCGTTGCAAAGCTTCCTGATGCCGCAGAAAAGCAGTGCGCACATCCATGCGGATTCTCTGCATCTTCTGCTCTTCATCATTCTTACGCAAAGACACCATCAGTTTGCTTTCCTTTATTTTATGACTGTTTTTGTAGATTGAGGATAAAGGATAAGAAACCGATAGTCCTACATTCCAGTTATTGTTGTACATATCCGCCAATGTACGCGAAACAGGGCGTGCCAGTGTATTTGAGGCATACAGCGATATGCTGGGAAGAGACAATGACTGAGTCAACCGGATCTCGTTCCGGGCAAGTTCCGTTTGTTTTCTGAGCAATTTCATTGCCGGATCATTTGTGTAAGCAAGGGTGATATAGTCGTCATACGCTTCCAGAGCAACTGCCTGATGCAGTAGGGTCGTATCCGGTTTCAGTAACAGATTCTCATTCTGTCCCAATAAAATATCCAGCTGCTGCGACACGAGTACGATGCTATTTTCCGTTTCCTGCAAAGACAAACGGTCGTTCGTCAACTGCATCTCGCTGCGCAATACATCATTATTCGTTATCAGCCCCTCCTTTTTCATCCGGCGAATATCCCGCAGGCGTAATTCGGATTCCTCAATGTTCCGCATCAATATCTCATGCTGCTTGAAAAGGCTGAACAGATTCATGTATTGGTTCAGCAAACCAAGTTTGATTTCCGCCTGGTCTGTCAATGTCTGCAACTCGGCAACTTGTTTTTCCATGTCTGCCTTACGGATAGTCCTCCGGATTTTGCCACCTTGATACAGTGGTTGGGAAAAGTCGATGGCGTAATTCTGCGACCAGTCCGGAATGTCCGGATATGTCGGGTCGGACAATCCCCGTTCCCAAACGAGCGGCTGTCCCACAAAACCTCCTTTCAATCCCACTTGCAGATCAGGCAGTGATGACGTGCGTGCCGTCCGTGTCCGTTCTTGCGCCATGGCTTCTTTGAGCGCATCCGCCTGAAGCTGCAAACTATGCTGCACCCCCCGTTCGAAAAGCTGGTCTACGGAAAGAAATAAAGAATCCGTCTGCGCCTTTGCCGGCTGACCGGCGAACATCAGGCAGAGCGGCCCCATCAGATATACCCTATACGTTTTCAAGAACATCGTATACTCCCTTTAATTCCGATAACATGAGTTCAATGCTTTCTATGCCAATCACCTGTTCCGCGTATACATAAACCTGATCCAGTATGGGACGAATCTGTTCCTTAAACTCCTCTCCTTCCGGAGTCAGATAAACCAGTTTGTTGCGGCGGTCTGCCGGATCTTCCTTCCGGTGGACATACCCTTTCTTCTCCAGATTGTTCATCAGATTGGTCAGACATGCTTTGTCTTTTGCGATACGTTCAGCCAATATTTGCTGGCTAATGCCTTGTTCATGCCATAAACAGCTCAGTACCTGAAGCATTTCGAATGTGATACCTGCGTTGTTCTTTCTCAGTGTCCGCTGCATCGACCTACGAAAAGCCATGCGGGTACGGAAAACCTGTAGCATGAGTTCTCTAAACTCTGCTCCTTCTCTTATCATAAAAGTACTTTTTACCTTTTTCGGGCGCAAAGGTATGTATTTCTACCGGATTAGTCAAACGTTTGACTAATTTCATATAAAACGACTATATAAATTGTTCCATTCACCCACACTAATCTCTAATTTTCAAAATAAATGAGCAGAATCTTTGTTCATCTGAAATCTTTTATTTTACTTTGCATCACAAAGTACTTTTTATATGAATAAAGATAAAGCATTAGAATCAGTAAATGAGATAAAAGAGTTGATGGAAAAGTCCTCCAAGTTTATCTCGATCAGTGGATTAGCGGCTATTATGGCCGGAGTTTACGCACTAGCGGGTACATACATCGCCACTTGCCTTGTTACCCCGGACACAACATTAATCGTAGCCTTGAAGCTGATGATTATGGTAGCCATCCTTGTATTGGCAGCTGCCGCCGTCACTGCCGGCATACTGTCTTACAACAAGTCCAAAAAGCTGCGACAAAAGTTTTTCAGCAAGCTGACCTATCGGGCATTATGGAATTTTTCACTTCCGATGCTGACCGGAGGTGCTTTATGTATTTCTCTGCTGCTGCATGGATATTATGACATTTTATCCTCGGTCATGCTTTTATTCTATGGACTGACTTTGGTCAATGTTTCTAAATTTACCTATGCCAATATAGCTTGGTTGGGATACGCTTTTATCTGTCTGGGAGTCATAGATAGTTTTTGGGAAGGCCACGCCTTACTGTTCTGGACGATAGGTTTCGGTGGATTTCATATCCTCTATGGAATACTATTCTATTTACATTACGAAAGAAAGCAGTCATAAATGATAGAAGCATTTCAAAATATAAATAAGGCATTCGAGAGTAAGGTCCGGCTAGGAATTATGGCTGTTCTGATGGTCAATGAGGAAGCTGATTTCAATTTTCTGAAAGAACAACTCTCACTGACAGACGGCAATCTGGCCAGCCACACCCGTGCGCTGGAAGAACTCGGCTACATCGAATGCAGCAAAGGCTTTGTAGGACGAAAACCGCGAACTGTTTTCCGGGCCACAAAGCAAGGCAGAGAAGCCTTCAAATCTCATATTGAAGCCCTGGAGAATTTTCTAAAGTCAACATAATAATTCACTAAACACTATTATCTTATGGACGGTTTCAATGAAAAATCAACTGAGCAAGTGCAGGAACAACAACCGCTGGGATGCCTCCGCCGCTTCTCTAAAACAATCAAGGTCATCATTATCGGAGGATTAATCATTCTTCTGATGATACCGATGTTCATGATCGAAGATCTTATTTCCGAGCGGGGACGCACGCAGGAAGAAGCAATTAATGAAGTAAGCGAAAAATGGAGCCTTGCCCAAACCATTACCGGCCCCTATCTGAATATCCAATATCCGGTAACGACAGAGAACAACGGGGAAAAGAAGGTATCAATCAAGGACCTTTTCTTGTTTCCGGACGAACTTCTGGCCAATGGACAATTGAAAACCGAAATACTCAAAAGAAGTATTTATGAAGTGAACGTGTATCAGTCGGAACTGACTTTGAAAGGTTCATTCAGTCCCGAAGAGCTGATAAAAAGCAGGGTGGATATGGAACAACTGCAATTTGACAGAGCTGCCATCTGCCTGAACCTGACAGATATGCGGGGCATCAGTGAGCAGATCAGTATCACGCTGGGAGATTCAGTTTACGTCTTTGAACCGGGAATGGATAACAGAGGGATAGGCGCTACGGGAGTACACGCCATTACCGACTTATCCGATCTGAAGAAGAACAAGAAACTGCCTTATGAGATTAAAATCAAGCTGAAAGGTTCGCAGTCCATCAACTTTATCCCACTGGGTAAAACGACCCGTGTTGATTTGAAAGCCAACTGGAATACTCCAAGCTTTATAGGAAACTACTTGCCCAACAACCGCGAGATTACAGAAAAAGAATTCTCGGCACAATGGCAGGTACTGAATCTGAACCGCAACTATTCGCAGGTCCTGGTGAATTACAACAATACCAATATCAAGGATATTGAGAACTCCAGTTTCGGCGTCAACTTCAAAATACCGGTAGAGCAGTATCAACAGTCCATGCGTTCAGCCAAATATGCTATTCTGATTATTCTGCTGACGTTCGGTGTCATTTTCTTCACTGAAATCATGAATAAAACCCGTATTCATGCGTTACAGTATTTATTGGTAGGTTTAGCACTCTGCCTGTTCTATAGTCTGCTGCTCTCCTTCTCCGAACATATCGGCTTTAATCCTGCTTATTTGTTATCTGCGGCACTGACTATTATATTAGTTGGCGGATATATGTTGGGAATCACCAAAAAGAAGAAACCGTCATTGATCATGTCCGGACTATTAAGTGTACTCTACCTTTATATCTTCGTTTTGATTCAACTGGAAACCTTTGCATTATTAGCAGGCAGTTTGGGACTATTTATCATTTTGGCAATGGTAATGTATTTCTCCAAGAAGATAGACTGGTTCAATGAGTAAAATTAATTATGGTGTAATAATTACCATGATTGAAAATAGTGTCACTATCCGCTCGTTATAGTGACACTATCACAGAGACATAGTGACACTATCGTGACGGGATAGTGTCACTATATTTAAGCCGTTAATACAACCATCCTATCAGGAACCGGCACAAGACGTCACCACCAATAATTCCTATAAGTGCGACTGTCCATAACTTCCATTGTTTCAAGTTACAAGACACTTTCAAGGCATTAAACATCCAAATCAAAGTAAGTATCAGAAACGGCAATCCCAACAGTGTAAGAATCATTGCCAGGATAAAATAAGGCTGTGCCAGCATTTCTTCGGGAGACATATTCATGTTCATTTGTGACATCATCCGCATGGCCGGCAACAGGCTGATCAGATTCATTCCAAGCAACGGCAGCTGAGCAAACAAAACAGTACCCAGTACATCTATCACACGAATGCGGGAATGAGACAGAAAAAGACCTCCCAGATAAAAGAGCAGTGCAGGAATCAGCCACACAATCAGATGTTCCGCCAGATAACACCACCAAGCCGGATTGGGGGCCGGTCCAAAATGAAGCAAACCATGATAATGATAACCCGATATCCAACACAATAAGGTAGATACTATTAAGCCCAGAAAGCCCCATATCAACGCTTGACCACCTGCAATCCGAATAAACGGATTCACTATTAATTTTACTTTGTTTTTCATCACATATCCATTTTAGTTAGTTTATCTATTATATCGTCCAACATATTCCGAACTGTAGGGTAGCTGACTCCTATGTTCTTTGCCATATCTTTCAAACTGCCGCTTGACTTTACAAAATCAAGAACAAATTGCTGCTCTTTCTCCGACAGGCGCGCCAGTAAAGGCAATTCAAAATTGCCACAAACTTCCGTATTGCATTCTTCACAAAACAACCGTCCTACTTTCAATGGAGCATCACAGGATGGACATTGCAATGGTAACCGTTTCTTTACTTCATTCATATCATCTTCATTTATGATGCAAAAGTAGAGATAAATTCGAATAAAACAAACGATTACATCAATAATATTAATATAGAATTTAATTTTATTCATTATTGATTTAATTATAATCATTTTTATATTCATTCAAAGAAGAACTTTCCATTATTATTCACCATATCTCTGTTTTTTTCTATCTTTGCTTTGATTAAAAAGATAAAACGATGGAAATACTATATATAAAAGGAGATGCCACAGCACCGATTGGTTCAGGTGTCAAAGTGATTACTCATATTTGCAACGATATCGGAGGATGGGGAAAAGGGTTTGTACTGGCACTTTCTAAAAAATGGAAAATGCCGGAAGAAGCCTATCGCCAGTGGTACAAATCACAGGAAGAATTTACTTTGGGAGCTGTACAGTTTGTAAATGTTGAAAATGAGTTATATGTCGCCAATATGATAGGACAACATGGCATTTATAAAGACAGTAAAGGACTCCCTCCCATCCGTTATGACGCTGTTCGGCAATGTTTGAAGGAGGTAGCCCTGTTTGCAATTGACCACAAGGCAAGTGTACATATGCCCCGTATTGGCTGTGGACTGGCAGGTGGCAAGTGGGAACTTATAGAGCAAATCATAAAAGAAGAGCTTATCACCAAAGAAATAGCTGTAACCGTATATGATTTATAAATAAAATCAGAGCTATTTGGTGAATAACCCGCTTTTCTTATGAAACACTTGACAAACGGCTTTTAATGTTGTATCTTTGAGGAAAGAAAACTAAAAAAGAATGAGTTTTATTAAAAAAATAGATACATAGCACACACATAAACTGATATATCTTTATATCAGAGCAACCATGATATGGGGCAATAGTCGGATGATTATTGCCCCATTTTGTTTATATTTTCGCTTAATTCATTTTATATTTTCTTCCAAAACTCAAAAAATAGTTTTTAATAAACTCGGATACCGTTTCTAATAAACGTGCAAAAAGTTTATTAGAAACAGAAACTGCGTTTATTAATAACGGGAATAATAAATGTAAGAATAATAGACCTTTCTTTTTAGATGAAGAAACTATCAATATTACGGGCTCTTCTATTGATAATATAAACATACAGTTCTATTATTCCATCCACACAATCGGATAACCTAAATCTCTTTTGATAGCTTCCATACTCTTTCACCAACCGATTTATATCCATCTCCATCACAAAGCAAATACTAAAATGTCTTTTTCAGATATACCATATCCACCAGTTGCTTGCCGTCTTCGTACATAGGATGGTCGTAATTGTCGGTAAAGAAATTCTTTAGCCGATGGGAAATGGTGAAGCCACAATGTTCGTAGAAAGAAAGCGTAGAAGGTACATCGCCTGTACCGACCAGCAATTCTGAGCATTTCCCCCGATAATGATCAAATAAAAATTGAATCAAGCGTTTTCCATATCCCTGCCGCTGGAAAAAAGAGATCGTAGCTATGTTCTTGATTTCATAAATTCCTTCCCCTTCACGGGTTACGACACAGCACGCTTTCAATCCGTTATCATACAAGACAAACATATCGCCACGTTCCAGATAGCGGTCGATCATACTCTCCTGTTCATCAGCCAAAAGCAACAGTTCCAAGAACTCTTTTTTATCCGAAATTACTTTTTTTATCTCCATATTTTAAAACTTTGAACCTTTCATCAGTATCTTGCAAAGGTATAAAAATTCACCTGATAAACAATTTCCCGAAAGTATATCTTGAAAAACTGGCTCAGCAATCTCGCGCTATCAATACAAACGCTGAACTTTAAGGGCATATTCTTGTTAACTTCTCACTATCGTGACTGATAGTTCTGTGACAGAATTCCGAACAGGTTGCATCTCACAGATGAATAACCAATAATAAACCTATAACTAAAAATCGAAATTATGTGTACGAGAGTCGTTTATTCAGGAAGCAATGGTATGGTAGCAACCGGTCGTTCTATGGACTGGAAAACAGATATGCACAGCAACCTTTGGGTGTTTCCCAGAGGGATGAAACGGAACGGAGAAACCGGAGAGAACTCGCTGGAATGGACTTCCAGATACGGTAGCGTAGTGACTTCCGCTTTCGAGATCGCCAGTACGGACGGTATGAATGAGAAAGGATTGGTCGCCAATCTGCTTTGGTTGCCCGAAACCGAATACCCCGTAAGAGATAAGAATAAACCGGGACTTGCCATTACAGCCTGGGTGCAATATATGCTGGACAATTTTGCCACCGTAGAAGAAGCCGTAGCATACATTGACGAAGATACCTTTCAGGTCGTTTCGGATATGATGCCGGACGGTTCCCGTCTGGCCACTTTACATTTATCTATTTCGGATGCTACAGGTGACTGTGCCATTTTTGAATATATCGGTGGGAAACTCACGGTATATCACAGTAAGGAATACAAGGTTATGACCAACTCTCCTACTTACAACAAGCAACTGGCACTGAGCGAATACTGGAAATCGATAGGAGGATTGAGCTTTCTGCCCGGTACGAATCGCGCTGCCGACCGCTTTGCCAGAGCCAGCTTCTACATCAACGCATTGCCCGAGACCGATGATGAAAGAATAGCTGTTGCCAGTGTATTCAGTGTTGTACGCAATGCTTCTGTTCCTTACGGGATATCCACTCCCGAAAGTCCCGAGATTTCCACTACGCAATGGAGAACCGTTTCGGAGAGCAAGAACCTGAGATACTTTTTCGAATCAAGTCTGACTCCGAATACCTTTTGGGTAAATCTGAAAGATTTCGATTTATCGGAAGGGGCTCCGGTGTTCAAACTGTCTATTGCCAATGGAGAGATGTATCATGGAAATACAGCCAAGAATTTTAAAACAGCGCTGCCTTTCAAATTTATGGGCGTAAAGGGATAAATTGATAGCAGCTTGCTGCATCACATATATCAGAGAAGTATTTTCTCCACGTCTTCGGGAACATATACTGTTCCCGAAAACTCCTGAGCAGCTTCTTCCGTATAATACAACAAAATATTTCCGAATACTATTCACGCACCACACCACTGACTTCCATTTCAAGGAAGTAGTCATTCTCCAATTTAAAGGTGTACTAAAGAATCAAACAATCATCCAAATCAATAGAAAAATAATACAATGCACTTGTTTTCTCTTATTATTATCGTTTACTTTGTTGGCAAAAATTAATTAACGAGCCATGAAAAACCTACTATTAGCAGCCATGCTTTTCTGCACAAACATAGCCATCGCACAAGGTACTATAGAAGATTACCGTCGTGCTTACTCAGCAGGAGAAAAATTCAGTGCAAACAAAGTATTCTATTCCAATGTCAATCCGGAGTGGATTGGTGAAACGCATTATTTCTGGTATGTACGAAATACTCCCGACGGACGTATCTATGTATTAGTGGATGCCGACACTCAAAACAGAAAAGACTTGTTTGACCACAAACTCGTGGCAGCAGCTTTAAGTGAGGCATCGGGACGCAAAATAGAAGCCACTTCTCTTTATCTGGATCGTCTGTCTGTCAACAACGGACTGGATACGCTACGTTTCGTTTTCAACAATCATCGCTGGATGTATGTCATCGACAAAAATCAGCTGACAGATGAAGGTGCTCTGCCCACTCCACGCAAACAACGCCACTGGATGGAAACAGATGATGAAAAGACGGCTGCTCCCGTCACCTCTCCTGACAAGAAATATACAGCATTCATTAAGAATCATAATATATATGTAAAAGAAACAGCTACCGGAAAAGAAAAACAGCTAAGTCTGGACGGTACTTTGGGAAATTATTACTCAGCCTATATCCGCTGGTCTCCCGACAGCAAAAAAGTCGCTTCCTGCAAGATTCGTCCGGTAGAAAAACGCTATGTATATTATGTGGAATCCTCCCCAAGCGATCAACTTCAACCCAAACTCCACAAACAAGAGTATGCCAAACCGGGCGATGAACTTCCGTTTAAGATACCCTGCATATACGATGTGGAAACAGGACACAGTGTGATTCCATCGACAGATTTATTCTCTCAACAATATTACATTACGGCCCCCGAATGGAACAGCGACAGTCAAGCCATCACTTTCGAATACAATCAGCGCGGACATCAGGTCTACCGGGTATTGGAATTTTCTGCCGCAACAGGAAAGGTACGCCCGTTAATAGAAGAGACAAGCGACAAATACGTTAATTATTCCCGTCGTTTCCGACATGATTTACAAAATGGAAAACGAATGATATGGATGAGTGAACGTGACAACTGGAATCACCTGTATATGTATGACCGTACTACAGCCCAGCCTATTCGTCAGATAACCAAAGGCGAATGGTACGTACGTGATATCCTCCGGGTAGATGAAACCAACCAACTTATTTATTTCTCGGCAAATGGCGTACAAGCTAAAGAAGATCCCTACCTGATCCGCTATTATCGTATCGGCTTCGACGGTAAGAATCTCACTTGTCTCACTCCGGCAGAAGGAATGCATAATGCATGGTTCTCAAAAGATATGCAATATCTGGTTGATGTATATTCTATGGTAGACAAAGCTCCTGTAGCCGTACTCCGGGATGCCAAAAACGGAAAAGTCATCATGCCACTTGAAACGGCTGATATCAGTCGTCTGGAAGCTGAAGGCTGGAAAGCTCCCGAAGTATTCACCGCCAAAGGTCGTGACGGAAAAACGGATATGTGGGGAATCATCATTCGTCCCAGCAATTTTGATCCTGACAAAAAATACCCCGTTTTGGAGTATATCTATCAAGGACCGGGTAATCAATACGTACCCAAAACCTTTATTCCTTATAACTACTTTATGAGTGGTATTGCCGAACTCGGTTTTATTGTTGTCATGGTAGATGGGATGGGAACTTCTTTCCGTTCACGCACTTTCGAAAACGTATGTTACAAGAATCTGAAAGATGCCGGATTGCCCGATCATATTGCCTGGATAAAATCCGCTGCCCAAAAGTACCCTTATATGGACATAGATCGTGTCGGAATTTATGGTTGTTCCGCAGGTGGACAGGAATCAATGACAGCAGTACTGTTTCATCCCGAATTTTATAAAGCAGCATATTCTGCCTGTGGCTGCCATGACAATCGTATGGATAAGATATGGTGGAATGAACAATGGCTGGGTTATCCGGTTGGTGAACAATATAAAGAAGGATCGAATGTTGAGAATGCTCACTTACTCAGTCGCCCGTTAATGCTGGTAGTAGGTGAAATGGATGATAACGTAGATCCGGCTTCTACCATGCAGGTAGCAAATGCGTTGATCAAAGCCAATAAAGATTTTGAGTTAGTGGTTATTCCCGGTGCTCACCACACTATGGGAGAAAGTTTCGGTGAACATAAACGCTACGACTTCTTCGTGCGCAATCTATTAAATACAACTCCGCCGAAATGGAATGAAATAAAATAGTGAATACTTTGTAGAACAGTATCCACTACTTTATTCATAATCCGGTCAGTTACTTTTTCTATGCTCCAGAATCGTATCCATATTTTCCAAAGCCCAGCCTACTAATCCTTCAATATGCGGAATCAAAGTTCCTCCTGTATCTGTCAGATAATACTCTACACGGGGAGGTACTTCCGCATATATTTTCCGTTCAATCAAACCGTCAGATTCGAGCGTACGAAGAGTAACAGTCAGCATCCGCTGTGAAATATCCTCTATCGTTTTATGAATATCGCTAAAACGCATCGTACCATTCGCATTCAAAGTTATCAGTACCAGCATCGACCATTTGTCTCCCAAGCGGCTTATGACATCTCTTACGGGGCAATTCCCTGTCGGGTGAAAGTTTTTCATCTTTTTAACGTTTTGTATTATACTGAGTTTCAACAATAGTTACTTCCATGTAACTACCTTATTCTGAGGTTCGTTCTTGTATTTCTCAATTAAGGTAGATACATTTGCATCACAAAAGTAATAAACTTACTAAAAATAACTATTGTTTCATTTAAATAATTATGATTATGGCAAAGAAAGTAGCAGTTTTAGCAGTGAATCCGGTAAATGGTTGTGGTTTATTCCAATACTTGGAAGCCTTTTTCGAAAATGGCATTTCCTATAAAGTATTTGCCGTATCGGATACGAAAGAGATCAAAACCAATTCAGGAATGGTCCTAATAGTAGATGATGTGATTGCTAATCTAAAAGGGCATGAAGACGAATTTGATGCACTTGTATTCTCCTGTGGAGATGCAGTACCTGTATTCCAGCAGTATGCAAACCAGCCATACAATGTGGACTTGATGGAAGTCATCAAGACTTTCGGAGAAAAAGGAAAGATGATGATCGGACACTGTGCCGGTGCAATGATGTTTGACTTTACAGGTATAACAAAAGGTAAAAAAGTCGCTGTCCATCCGCTGGCCAAACCTGCCATTCAAAACGGAATTGCCACGGATGAAAAATCTGAGATAGATGGCAACTTCTTTACTGCACAAGATGAGAATACGATCTGGACAATGTTGCCGAAAATCATAGAAGCATTGAAGTAATGCAGAATAACATGAATTAATGACAATAAATACGGACACTAATAATTAAATTCACGTATTCTTCCTCTGAAAAGGTATGTTCCAAGGCATGAAACGATCTGTTTCTCGGTGTGGAACGGGTCGTTCCTTTTAAAGGAACGACCCGTTGGTTTTAAAGGGAAAACCGTCTTTTGCAACACATTAATAATCAACGATTTATATACATCGACATTTGAGAAATAATTTCGCGTCTCGAGCGTTAATTAATCACAACAAAACCAAGATATCTGCCAGTCTTCTAAAAGGTAATTCGACAACAAAGTCCTTTTTCATGTGAGGATATATAAGGAGCAACAAATGCATTTGTCTGAAAACGTTTGCGAAGCAACACTCTTGAAATTGCAGGATATAGCCAATAGGCAGCTTTGGCACTTAAAATTCCAATACCTGCACCAGCCAATACATCTGTCAGCCAATGCCGGTTATTATACATACGAAAAAATCCGGTTCCTGCCGCGACAGCATATCCGGCAACTCCTATCCATGGTGAGACGTCCCGATATTCCATTCTCAGAAACTCTGCACCCATAAATGCAGTTGCCGTATGCCCCGAAGGAAACGAATTATGACTACTATAATCCGGACGTTCTATTTTGGTTGCCATCTTTAGTCCGTTTACAGTAATGGCCATAATGGAATAAGCCGTAGCAAGGATGATTGTCCGTTCCGCAAAATCATGTTTTCCCTTTATCCCACAAAGATTCAAACCGTAAACGGCAGCCATAGGAACATATTGAGAAAAGTCATCAATTGTAACTCTTTTATCAATGTTCTCCTGCAACTCATCCCACACTTCCCGATTCTGGTATTTCAGCCAGTCACTTTCCAGCCCGATAATACCTACCCCCACTAATGTGACAGGAATAATCAGTTGTTCAGGCTTAAAACAATATGGATTGGCTGGTTTGATGACAAAATTCATTATCAGAATACTATCAGCTACCACTGTCTCTTGCAGACTATCACCGATAATTTCTACACTGTCATTCTCCTGTGCCTGCAAATTTATCGAAATCAAGCATAACATTAGTAGCATCAACTTATAGATACCATAATTCATATTCAATCTTTTATAACTTTATGCAAACAAAAGTATAGTCCGATTTAGAAGACTTTTTGAATTATACCAATAGAGATTTTTGATTTATCTTCTTTAACAAAACAGTAAATACATGGAAACCACTTTCAAAAGAATACTGCACACTCCACTTATGATAATCACAAATAGCCTTTACGATAGACAAACCTAATCCGTTACCCACCTTCTTTGTATCTCCAAAACGAAAACGCTGAAAAAGAGCCTGCGAATCAAGTGCTTTGCCCTCTCCCTGGTTACTTACTGCCAAAGAACAGTCTCCAATTATTATTTTAATCTCACTACCTATAGTAGTGGTATGCCGCATGGCATTAATTATAAGATTATTAAGAAGGCATTCTAAAAGAGCAGGGTTGGCTCTTACTATGCCCGGATGAGTTCGGTTATCGAAAACAGATAAGCGCAGTCCATCTTGTAAAGCTTCATACATCGGCAATGAAACCTTTATAAAATGCCCCGGATCAATATCCTCCATCTCCTTATACTGCGCATTTTCAATTTTAGCAAGCAGTAGCAGATTTCTATTCAAATGTCCTACACGTGTATTGATATCATAAAGATCTGAAATCAGATTCATCTGCCGCTCAGTCAATTCTTCCTGCATAAGCAAATCTAATTTACTACGAGTTATAGCTATAGGAGTCTGTAATTCATGTGAAGCATTTTCCGTAAACTCCTTTTGTATCCGGTAACTCTCCTGATCTTTTTCCATCAGTCTTTTCAACGAACGATTAAGCCGTGCAAACTCTTTTATCTCCGTCTCTCCGAACCGGGGAATATCACCCTGCGCCAAATTGAACTGCTCCGTCTTCTGTAAAGTATCATCAAACGGATGCCACAAACGACGCGTAATAAAGCGCATCGTGATAAGTAAGGATATGCTGAGAACCACAAAAATCAACAGGAACTGAATCATCATACCTATCATGATATCTTCTTCTAAATCAAGAGGAGGAATCGAATCTCCTTGTTGTACCGATTCTATAATATCTATTATTTCCTCTGCATAAAAATGCCGGGTAAGCAGATAAAACAACGGAGCAGTCAGCAAAAAGATAATAGCTGCACAAACAAGAAACTGAAACAAACTTTTATTCAACAGACTTTTCATTTTCTACCCATTTATATCCTGTACCATAATAAGTCTTTATATAATCCACCGCACCTGCATCTGCCAGCTTTGCTTTCAGATTTTTAATATGGGCATATACAAAATTGAAATCACTCATCATATCTGCCATATCTCCGCTTAAATGCTCCGCCAATGCACTTTTAGAAACGACCCGCTTACGATTCTCTATCAGGAATAATAACAATTCATACTCTGTCTTGGTCAAGTCGAGCTTCACGGTTCCGATACTTACCATTTTGCCTAACAAGTCTATCTCTAACGGTCCACTGCGAAGTATATTGTTATTTGCGAAGTACTTTCTTCTAAGCAATGCAAAGATGCGCATACTTAATTCCGGTAAATGAAAAGGTTTGGCAAGGTAATCATCAGCCCCAATCTTAAGTCCTGCAATCTTATCATCCACAGAATCTTTTGCAGACACAATAATCACGCCCGTCTGTGGAGTCTCTTTCTTTATTTTCCGCAAGATATCAAGTCCACTTCCTCCCGGCAACATCAGATCTAACAAAATACAATCGTATTCATAAAGTCCGACTTTCATTGTAGCTTCGGAAAATGTAAATGCCTGTTCACACAGATAATCTTCCTGATTCAAAAAGCTTACAATGCTATCCGACAGTTCACATTCATCCTCTATTATCAATAGTTTCATTGGCTGATTATTTAAGATTATGCAAATTTAATAGAGAATTCTGTAGAAAATTAGAATCTTAAGCAAATCTATGACTCGATAGCACATTTCATCACATATCTCTTTTTAAGCTGCTCCCCCAGCCTATCTAAATATAACATAAGTCACCCTCATACGCTTTCTGTTTTCGTATTAAAATAGAGAAGAACAGACTAGCACAAAAACACCCTCCAACGCCTTCTCTTTCCTAAAAGTTTGTATATTAGCGGATTGAACACTTGAGATTATCTGAATGTAAAAAGCTTTTACGAAGACATTATACGTAATTATAATATCAAAGAAAACAAGTCAACACCTGTCTTACTTTCTCCGGATCTGTCTGATTACTATATTTATACAGATAAAAAACGCTTAATGCAAGTGATTACTAACTTCATAAACAATGCACTCAAGTTTACCCCTAAAGGGCAGATTTTTCTTGAATATCATATAAATAAGAATAATCAGGAAATAGAAATCTCTGTCACAGCTACAGGCATAGGCATCGCTCCGAAAAAAAGAAAAGGTATTCGAGCGCTTTGTCAAATTGAGTAATTTTTCAAAAGGTACAGGTTTAGGACTGTCTATCTGCCGAAGTATCATAAAATATCTTGGCGGTAATATCGTAGTCGAATCCGAATTGGAAGTCAGTTCTCACTCTTGGTTTACACATCCGTATAAGATCGGATTCGAAATTCCTTGAACAATACATCTACTTTATTATTTTTTAATCGGATGCCATCGTTTTTCAGATTGTTTTTAGTACTTTTGCCCGTATCAAATCAATAAATAATATATCGAACACAAACATCATACTTTCATGAATATGAAAAAATATGTGCTATCGTTTTTTCTATGCTTTGTATCTATTATCCCTATTTTAGCACAAAGAGACCACATAGATATTTCAAACTATATTTTATGCATCAATTCCTATGCAGAATCTTCTCCTTGGAGTAACAGGATGATTTCAACCGTATCGGAGTACGTTCAAAAGAACCCCAAACTGGCATTATATGCGGAACATATGAATACTTTAATGATCGATAACGATACGATTTTAGGAGAATTCAAGAATATGATCTCTCAGAAATACGAGCATCATCGCCCACGGCTGCTAATATTATTAGGAAACCCTTCTCTATTACTACGTGATGAATATAGAGAGCTTTGGGGAGACATTCCTATTGTACTCTGTTCGGAAGAAAAGTTTATAGGTCCTAAAGACACCTACATCTACAAACAACCAGTTACACAAGCGGAGCGTGTTCCGATCTCCCAACTTGCCGATCCCTACAATCTGGTACTTTTATATTCAAACCTTTATTTACGGGAAAATATCCAACTGATCTCTCACATAATCCCTGATATGAAGAAATTCATATTTATCGGTGACGAGCGAGAAATCAATCAGACCAATAATTTGGAAATACAGACAAAGTTAAAAGCCATAAATCCTAATATTGAATACCAGTACATCACGCCACAAAAAATGACAACGAACCAATTATTGGATTCATTGTATCATGTTGATCCGAATACAACCGGAATTTTATTTGCTTCCTGGTTCTACAAAACGACATTTGCAGGTAATACTTCATTGGTTACCAATGCTCACAAACTTATCGTAACAACTACAGCTCCAATTTTCACCCTTAATATGGCTGATATAACAGAAGAAAACGGTGGCATGATAGGTGGTTATACTTATGACCAAAAACACTATAACCAGCAATTAATTCATACCATTTCAGAAATACTTACAGGAAAGCCGGCTAGAGAAATTCCCTTTTATATGCCATCAGATGGCGCACCTATTATCAACTATACGATATTACTCCGTAAAGGATTCTCTCCTTCCATGTGTCCTCCAAACACACATTTTCTGAATAAACCGCTTGGATTCTGGAAACAGAACAAATATTTCATTATGGGTACCTTGTCTTTTATGATATTACTGGCAATCGTATTCTTTTATCGTATCCATAGCCTGAATAGCATCAAAAAAGCACAGCAAAAAGAAATTGACGCAATGACAAATTATAAGAATCTGGTTAATAACATGCCCATTCTCTATATGCAGGAAGAAGTGCTTGCTGATAAAAATGGCATTCCCGTAGAACTGATTTACCGCAATGTGAATGCGCATTTTGAGAAAAACTTTTTCCGCAAAGAGGAAGTTGTCGGGAAAAAAGCGAGTGAAATATTTCCAGAATCAATGCCGGACTTCCTGCACTTCACTCAAATAGCCTTATCAGAAAATAAAGTAATAACATTCCCCTACTATTTCAAAAAAATAGATACCTTCTACGATATAGTACTTAAAGCAAACCGGCAAAATAATATGATTGATGTATTTTGCCTGAACAGCACAGAGCTCCATAAGGCACAACAAAAGCTAAGCACTATCAACAACAAACTCGCCATGTCACTTGACGTAGCTAATATCGTGCCATGGAAATGGGATTTGCGAAGTAAAACAATTTTATGCGACATCAACAAACCGATAGAACTTAGCACACAAGGAAAAGACGTTGCCGAAGAACAACTGGCAGTACCCGACTATCACTATTTTTCCAAGATATTTAAGGAAGACCGGAAACGGGTAGAACAGGCTTATCAGAACTTAATAGACGGTCATTCGGAAAAAGTAAAAGAAGAATATCGCGTAGTCAGCACACAAAAAGGATTTCATAGGATAGAATGGGTGGAAGCCCAAGCAGCCGTTGAAACGTGGGACGAAAATGGCAACCCATTGACTCTTGTTGGCTCCTCACTCGTTATCACTGAACGAAAAAAAATGGAGATGGAACTGATTAATGCCAAAAACCGTGCCGAAGAGTCCAATCGGCTGAAGTCTGCTTTCCTTGCCAACATGAGTCATGAAATTCGTACTCCTCTAAATGCTATCGTCGGTTTCTCCGGTATATTGGCATCCACCGAAGAAGAAGAGGAAAAACAAGAATATGTCAGTATCATTGAAAACAATAATACGTTATTATTGCAGCTCATCAGTGATATTCTTGATTTGTCAAAAATAGAAGCAGGAACATTGGACCTGCACTATTCCAATGTTGAAATCAATGATTTAATGAAAGACCTGGAAAACATGTGTCAACTGAAACTTAAGTCGGATGCTGTCAAACTGGAATTCGTAGCTCCTGAAGAACCATGTTTCGCACATATAGAAAAGAACAGGTTATCTCAGTTAATTATTAACCTGGTGACGAATGCCATAAAATTTACCGTTCAAGGTAGTATCCGATTTGGATACAAACGTCAGAACAATGAATTATATTTCTATGTGGCTGATACAGGTTGCGGCATTCCTCAAGATAAGCAAAAAAGTATTTTTGGACGTTTCGTCAAATTAAATTCATTTGCACAAGGTACGGGTTTAGGACTCTCAATCTGCCAGACACTTGTCGAACACATGGGAGGTAAAATCGGGGTGGAATCAGAAGAAGGAAACGGCTCTACATTCTGGTTCACTTTGCCTTACAAGCAAGCAGAGACTGTTAAGAAGAGCCTTCCAAAGGACATACAACCTATTGCCATAGAAAAGGATAAGCTGGTAATTTTGATTGCTGAAGATAATGAAAGCAATTATAAGTTGTTCGAATCTATTCTAAAATATGATTATCATCTGCTTCATGCCTGGGATGGTCAGGAAGCTGTAAACATGTTCAAGGAGCATAATCCGCAAATTATATTAATGGATATCAATATGCCTGTCCTGGATGGATATGAAGCAACCAAAGAAATCCGCAAGTACTCTGCCAAAGTACCGATTATCGCCATTACGGCTTTTGCATATGCTTCAGACGAACAACGGGTGATGGAAAGTGGTTTTGACGGGTATATGCCGAAACCTATCAATGCCCGTCAGTTGAAAGCGCAACTGACAGATATCATGCAAAAACGTATTGTATTGCTATGACTTATGTGTTTCCTTACTATCTTTGCAGTTCGAATATATACCACAATATCAATTTATGACTGAAGAAAAAATACATAAAGAACGTCATGGCAGCTGGTGGGCATTGAGTCCGTTACTCGTCTTTCTCTGCCTTTATCTGGTAACTTCCATTCTTGTTAATGACTTTTATAAAGTACCCATCACTGTGGCTTTCCTCGTGTCTTCCTGTTACGCAATTGCCATTACGCGAGGATTGAAGCTCGACCAGCGTATCTACCAGTTCTCCGTAGGAGCCGCCAACAAGAATATCCTTCTGATGATATGGATATTCATCCTTGCCGGAGCTTTCGCACAAAGCGCCAGGCAGATGGGAGCTATTGATGCAACCGTCAATCTGACACTGCATATCCTCCCTGATAATCTGCTATTGGCCGGGATATTCATTGCCGCCTGTTTTATCTCATTATCCATCGGAACCAGCGTAGGGACAATTGTAGCCCTTACTCCCGTTGCTGTCGGCCTGGCCGAAAAGACAGAAATCGCCCTTCCGTTTATGGTAGCAGTCGTTGTCGGAGGTTCTTTCTTTGGAGATAACCTGTCGTTTATATCCGATACGACCATTGCCTCAACCAAAACTCAGGAATGCGTGATGCGTGATAAGTTTCGGGTAAATTCTATGATTGTGGTTCCGGCAGCGATTATCGTACTGGGAATCTACATTTTTCAAGGACTATCCATCACTGCGCCCGCACAAGTACAGACTATTGAATGGATAAAAGTCATACCTTATATAATAGTACTGGGAACAGCCATTGCCGGAATGAACGTGATGCTGGTATTAATAATTGGTATCCTGACCAGCGGTATCATCGGCATAGCTACCGGAAGTTTTGGCGTATTCGATTGGTTTGGGGCAATGGGTACGGGTATCACAGGCATGGGTGAATTGATCATCATCACATTACTGGCAGGCGGTATGCTCGAAACAATCCGTTATAACGGAGGTATCAATTTCATCATCAAAAAACTGACCCGTCATGTCAACAGCAAGCGTGGTGCGGAACTGAGCATCGCCGCTCTGGTAAGTATCGCCAACCTATGCACTGCCAACAATACGATTGCCATCATCACCACAGGACCTATTGCAAAGGATATTGCAAAGAGATTCCATCTCGACCGGAGAAAAACAGCCAGTATTCTGGATACATTCTCCTGTCTGATACAAGGTATCATACCCTATGGAGCACAAATGCTGATTGCTGCAGGGTTAGCCAACATCTCTCCTATCAGTATCATCGGCAATCTCTATTATCCGTTTACGATGGGGATCTGTGCCCTGCTCGCTATCCTGTTCCGATATCCGAGGAGGTATTCATAAGAAAAAGAAAGGAAATATTTGTCAATCAAAAGAAAAGCTGTATCTTTGCGCCCGCTATTACGAGTTAGTAGCATAATTCAAATCATTAATTAAAAACAATTATTAAAAATGGCAACTAGAATCAGATTGCAAAGACACGGACGTAAAAGTTACGCGTTTTATTCAATTGTAATTGCAGACAGCAGAGCACCACGTGATGGTAAATTTATTGAGAAGATTGGTACTTACAACCCGAACACCAATCCTGCTACAGTAGATTTGAATTTCGACGCTGCATTGGCATGGGTACTGAAAGGTGCACAACCAAGTGACACTGTACGTAA